>ERZ1034409.140-NODE-140-length-21394-cov-2.549838_pt1 | contig 21394 bp, 17 predicted proteins | sample MGYA00520610_ERZ1034409 | MGnify/ENA primary metagenome ERZ1034409 (study PRJEB33736, sample SAMEA104288480) | Azolla microphylla | place: Ecuador | collected 1982 | study: EMG produced TPA metagenomics assembly of the PRJEB19522 data set (Is there foul play in... | reverse complement strand
GCCTGGCTGCCGATGCCGCTGCTGCGCGGCATCGGCGCCGGCCTGGGCGAGCTGTTCCACCTGCTGGTGCCGAGCCGGCGCCGCATCGTGCGCATCAACCTGCGGCTGTGCTTCCCGGAGCTGGACGAGGCGACGCGGCGGCGCATGGCGCGGGCGCACTTCCGCGCGCTCGGCATCGGCTTCCTGGAGATCCCGCTGGCCTGGTTCGCCTCCGACGCGCGGCTACGCCGCGCAGTGACGTTCGAGGGCGCGGAGCACCTGCGCGCGGCGCAGGCCGACGGCAGCGGCGTGCTGCTGCTCACCGGCCACTTCACCACCATGGAGCTGGGTTGCCGCCTGGTGCACCTGGCCGGCTTCCCGTTCCACGGCATGTACCGCCGCGCCGACAACGTCTTCGTCGACTACTGGATGTGCCGCCTGCGCGAAGCGCGGCTGGGCTTGCCGATGGTGCCGAAGGAAGACCTCAAGCGCATCGTCAGGCTGCTGCGCCGCGGCGGCCGCGTCTGGGCCGGACCAGACCATCGAGGCGGCCAACGCCGTCTACGTGCCGTTCTTCGGCGAGCCGGTGCTGACCCTCACCGCCACCTCGCGCCTGGCGGAAATGGGCAAGTGCAAGGTGGTGCCGTACTTCCCGCAGCGCCACGGCAGCCGCTACAAGGTGGTGTTCGGGCCGGCGCTGGAACATTTCCCCGGCGGCGACGACACGGCCGACGCGGCGCGCATCAACAAGCTGCTGGAGGACGCCATCCGCGCGGTGCCGGAGCAGTACTTCTGGGTGCATCGCCGCTTCAAGGACGGGCCGCCGGGGCGGCGCAATCCGTACGCGCGCTAAACTCGCGCCTCCAGGGATTCTTCAACCTTCATGCGCATCCTGCAGGTCAACTCCAACCTCTACGGCGGCGGCGTCGACACGCAGACGCTGGAGCTGTGCGGCGGCCTGATCGAGCAGGGCCACGAGGTGCTGCTGGCGGTGGGCCGGCGCGACCGCTGGGTGCTGCGCGCGCAACAGATTCCGGGCTTGCGCATCGAGCACATCGAGGGCGGCAAGCTGCACTGGGGACTGCGCCTGAAGGCGCTGGCCGAGCGGTTCCAGGCGCAGGTGCTGCACGCCCACCACGGCCGCGACTACTGGACCACCGGCCTCGGCGCCCGGCTGGCGCGGCACAGCCCGCCGGCGGTGCTGTCGCGCCACCTGCTGACGCCGCTCAGTTCCACCAGCGCGCGCTGGCTGCTGCGCCTGGGCCATGTGCATGCCGTGTCCAAGGCGGTGGAGACGCAGCTGCGCGGCGAGCTGAAGGGCGACCTGCGCCGCCTGCACCTGATCTATTCCGGCATCGACCTGCGCCGCTTCAAGCCGGACCCGGCGCTGCGCGCCGCCGCCCGCGCCGCGCTCGGCTGGGACGAGTCGCAGGTGGTGTTCGCCATGATCGGCGGCGGCGGCCCGCCCGACGGCAAGGGCCAGCGCGTGCTGCTCGAAGCCGGCAAGCGGCTGATCGCCGAGCGGCCGGAAGTGAAGCTGCTGTTCATCGGCGACGGCGGCCTCAACAAGCAGATCCGCGAGGAAGTGGCCGGCAGCGCGCTGGAGAAGTCGGTGGTCTGCCCGGGCTTCACCGAGGATGTGGAACGTGTTTGCGCCCTGACCGACGTGCTGGTGCATCCCGCGGTTGGCACCGAGGCCCTGGGCCTGGTGATCTGGGAAGGCATGGCGGCGGCGCGGCCGGTGATCGCCTCGCGCCTCGGCGGCATCGCCGAGGCTTTCGTCGACCCGGACCACGGCCGCCTGGTGACACCACGCAGCGTCGACGAACTGTACGCGGCGATGGCGGCTTTCGCCGCCGACCGTGCCTTGCGCGAGCGCTGCGGCGCCGCGGCGCGCCAGCACCTGATCGACCAGGGCTGGACCCGCGAAGGCCAGGCCCGCCGCTTTGCCGATTTCTACCAGAGCCTGCAACCCCATGGCTGAGGCCGGCGACTTCTACGCGCTGACGCGCGGCGCGCGCAAGGTGCTGGCGATCGAGAACCCGGCGCTGGGCGACTCGATACACCTGCTGCCGGCGCTGAAGCTGCTGCGCGACGCCTACCCGCAGGCGGAGCTGCAGGTGGTCGGCGGGCCGGCCTCGTTCTTCCAGTCGGTGGCGCCGTGGATCGACCGCGCCTGGCAGCCGCTGCGGCGCAAGACCACCGACAACCGGCCGTTGATGCGCGCCCTGCGCGCCGAGCGCATCGACGCCGTGTACTGCTTCAGCGGCCACAACCGCGCCAACATCCTCGCCAACCTGATCGGCGCGCGCTGGCGCGCCGGCCGCCGCACCGATCACAACAAGCCCTGGTGGTGGCAGCCGCTGCTGTACACGCGCACGGTGGATTATCCCTGGCACCGGGAGCCGTTCTTCCTGCAACACTGGCACACCGCGCGGGCCCTCGGCGTGCCCGGCGGCGAGCCGCAGTTCGGCGCACAGGTCGACCCGCGCTGGCTGGAGCAGGCCGGCATCGAGGCGGCGGCGCGCGGCAGCTACCTGGTGGTGGCGCCGTATTACGGCTTCGTCGGCAAGGAGCTGCCGCGCCAGCAGTACGTCGAGCTGTTGGCCGAGCTGCAGCACCGCTACGGCCGCGTGGTGCTGAGCTGCGGGCCGAAGCCGCGCGAGATGCAGCTGCTGAACGAGCTGGCGGCGCTGCTGCCGTTCCAGCCCTACCGCGTGTTCGCCGGCAACCTGACCATGGAGCAGTACATCGGCGTGGTGGCGGGCGCGCGCCTGCACCTGTCCGGCGACTCCGGCGGCCTGCACGTGGCGCGCATGGCCGGCACGCCCAGCGTCAGCTGGTACCGGCGCCGCTGGGACTATCTCAATTGGGCGCCGGCGCCGAGCGAAACGGCGCACCGCGTGGTGTTCACCGACGACACCAGCGAGGGCCAGTGCCACGGCATCGACAACGCCGCGCTGCTGGCGGCTGCACAGGAACTGATCGGCCCCGCATGAACCGCAAACCGAGCATCAGCGTGCTGCTGGCCACGCACAACCGCGCCCACCTGGTGCCGCGCGCCATTCGCAGCGTGCTGCAGCAGAGCGACGGCGACCTGCGGCTGATCGTGCTCGACGACGCCTCCAGGGACGACACAGCCGCGGCGCTTGAGCCGTTCCGGCAGGATCCGCGCGTGACCCTCCTGGTCAACGAGGTCGGCCGCGGCAATTCGGTGGCGCGCAACCGGCTGCTGGACGCCGCTGACAGCGACTGGATCGTCTGGCTCGACGACGACGACGAGTTGTTGCCGCAGTACATCGAAAAGCTGCGCGCGCTGATCGCGTCGCGGCCGGAAGTGGGGCTGGCCTGGAGCGGCGCCGAGCGCGTGTTCCACGAAGCCGACGGCGAGCGCCGCGACACGCTGGTCTGGGACGAATACTGGGACGGCAAGTCCGCCACCGACCATATGCCGCTGACGCACTTCTCGCTGTGCTGGGGCGCGGCGGCGCGGCTCGAGCGGGTGCGCGCCGCCGGCGGTTTCGACGAGCGCTTCGTCTCCACCGGCGACATCGACCTGGCGCTGCGCATGGCAGCGCAAGGCACGGCCTACGCCAGCATCGCCGAGCCGCTGGCGCGCGTGCACATCGGCGAGGGCGTCAGCGTCAGCCGGGACAAGCGCTTCCACTCGGCGCTGCGCCTGCTGATGCTGGAGAAGAACGCGGCGTTCCTCGAGGCGCATCCGGCGCTGCTGGCGCACTACCGCCGCCACACCATGTCCGGCTGCTACCGCGACGGCGACAAGGCCGGCGCGCGGCGCATGGCCGCGGCCCTGTGGCGCAGCGGCCAGCTCGGCAGTGCCGGGCTGGAGATGCTGTTGCGCTTCGAGCTGGTGGAACCGCTGCGCCGGCCGTTCCGGCGCAGCGCGGGCTGAAGGCGCCATGGCCACGCGCCTGTCGGTGGTGCTGATCTGCCGCAACGAGGCGGAGAACATCGGCGCCTGCCTGGAGTCGGTGAACTGGGCCGACGAGATCGTGGTGCTCGATTCCGGCAGCAGCGACGACACGCTGGCGGTCTGCCGCCGCTATACCTCGAATGTCTCCGTCAGCCCGGACTGGCCCGGCTTCGGCCCGCAGAAGAACCGCGCGCTGGACCTGGCGCACGGCGAGTGGGTGCTGTCGCTGGACGCCGACGAGCGCGTCACGCCGGAATTGCGCGCGGAGATCGAGCGGGCGCTGGCGGCGCCGCAGGCCGACGCCTACGAGCTGCCGCGCCTGTCCACCTACCTGGGCCAGGAAATGCGCCACAGCGGCTGGTGGCCGGACCACGTCACGCGCCTGTTCCGCCGCGGCAAGGCGCGTTTCTCCGAGGCGCTGGTGCACGAATCGCTGCAGGTGCAGGGCACGGTGGGCCGCTTGAACACGCCGCTGCTGCACCACCCTTTCAAGACCCTGGAGCAGTCCATCGACAAGATGAACAGCTACTCCTCGGCCAATGCCACCACCCTGCAGCAGCGCGGCCGCGACGCCGGCCTGGCCACCGCCGTCTTCCACGGCCTGTTCGCCTTCATCCGCGTCTACTTCCTGCGCGCCGGCTTCCTCGACGGCAAGCTCGGCTTCGTGCTGGCGGTGGCCAACGCCGAGGGCGCCTATTACAAGTACCTGAAGCTGGCGGCGCGCAACGGCCGCCTGGCACGATGAGCGCGGCCACATCCGGCGAGGCCGGTCTGGTCTCGATCATCGTCAGCACCTACAACCGCCCGGCGGCCCTGGACCGCGTGCTGCTCGCCTGCACCCGCCAGGACGACGCGCGCTACGAGGTGATCGTCGCCGACGACGGCTCGAAGCAGCCTACGCGCGAGCTGGTGGAGCGGCACCGCGCGCGCAGCCGCGTGCCGCTGATCCATGTGTGGCACCCCGACGACGGCTTCCGCCTGGCGGAGATCCGCAACAAGGCGGTCAACGCCGCGCACGGCGATTACCTAGTGTTCCTCGACGGCGACTGCATCCCGCAGCGCAGCTTCGTCACCATGCACCGTGCGCTGGCGCGGCCGGGGGCGATGGTCACCGGCAGCCGCATCCTGCTGTCGCAGCGGCTGACGCAGCGGGTGGAGAGCCAGCCGCTGGACCTGTGGAACTGGAGCGGCGCCGACTGGATCGCGGCGCGCATGCGCGGCGACGTCAACAAGTGCCTGCCGCTGCTGCTGTCCGCCGCCGACCTGCCGGGGCGCGCCGTCGACGGCTTCAAGTGGAGGAGCATCAAGGGCTGCAACCTCGCCGCCTGGGCCGCCGATGTGGCCAGGATCGACGGCTTCGACAGCGGCTTCACTTCCTGGGGCCACGAGGACGCCGATTTCGTCGCGCGCCTGCACCATGCCGGCGTCGGCCGGCGCAAGGGCTTCTTCGCCACCGAGGTGCTGCACCTGTGGCACCGCGAGGCGGCGCGTGACGGCGAGAGCGGCAATTACCGCGAGGTGCTGCGCCGGCTGGAGACGCGGCAGGTGCTGCCGGCGCGCGGCCTGGCGGCAAGCCGCGAGGATGCGGCGACGGTGGTGACGCGCTGACGGGCGCGGCCTTTCCCGTCAGGCCCGCTCCGGGTTAGCTTTCCGGCCTGATCCGGGGAGACTCCATGACCACATCGCTGCTCGCCCAGCCGCTGCGCCTGCCGTGCGGCGCCAGCCTGCCCAACCGCATCTGCAAGTCGGCGATGACGGAAGGCCTGTCCGATCCGCTGCTGCGCGCCAACGAGCGCCACGTGCGCCTGTACCGCGAATGGTCGCTGGGTGGCGCCGGCCTGCTGGTCAGCGGCAACGTCATGATCGACCGCCGCGTGCTGGAGCGGCCGGGCAACGTCGCCATCGACCCGGCGCCGGCCGATCCGGAGAGCATGGCGCGGCTGCGCGCCTGGGCCCGCGCCGGCACCGAGGGCGGCAACCACCTGTGGATGCAAATCAGCCATGCCGGGCGGCAGTCGCCCTGGTACGTCACCGGCCAGCCGCTGGCGCCGTCGGCGGTGCAGCTCAAGCTGATGGCCAACTACCGCAAGCCGCGGGCGATCACCGAAGACGAGATCCTCGATTTCATCCAGCGCTACGCGCGGGTGGCGGCCACCGCGCGCGAGGCCGGCTTCACCGGCGTGCAGGTGCACGGCGCCCACGGCTACCTGATCAGCTCGTTCCTGTCGCCGGTGACCAACCGGCGCAACGACGCCTGGGGCGGCAGCCTGGAGAACCGCGCGCGCTTCCTGCTGGAGGCGGTGAAGGCGGTGCGCGCCGCCGTCGGCAACGACTTCCCGGTGGGCGTGAAGCTCAACTCCGCCGATTTCCAGAAAGGCGGCTTCAGCCACGAGGAATGCCTGCAGGTGGTGCGCTGGCTCAACGACAGCCGGCTCGACCTGCTGGAGATCTCCGGCGGCACCTACGAACAGCCGCGCCTGCTCGGCTACTCCGGCGAGGCCGAAACCGCGGTGGACGCGGCACAGGCGCCGATGGCCGCCGCCAGCACGCGCAGGCGCGAGGCCTACTTCCTCGACTACGCCGCCGCCATCCGCAAGGTGGCGACCATGCCGCTGATGGTCACCGGCGGTTTCCGCACCCGCGCCGGCATGGAAGCGGCGCTGGCCTCCGGCGCCGTCGACGTGGTCGGCCTGGCGCGGCCGTTGTGCACCGACGCCGACGTGCCCAAGCGCCTGCTCGCCGGCGACGACGCGCCGCTGCCCGCTTTCGAGCACAGCCTCAAGCTCGGCGAAGGCGTGTTGGCGCCGACCAGCAACGTGTTCCTGTTCAAGCTGGTCAACCTGCTCGGCCAGCAGGGCTGGTACTACCAGCAGATCGAGCGCCTCGGCGACGGCCTCAAGCCGGTGCACCGCCGCATCCTGTTCGCCCAGCAGCAGCTGAACAACGTCTGGAACCGCCCGTACATCAAGTGCGCCCGCGTGGTCGGCGACGTCATCGGCAAGTATCACCCGCACGGCGACAGCGCGGCCTACGACGCGCTGGTGCGCATGGCGCAGGACTTCTCCATGCGCTACCCGCTGATCGACGGCCAGGGCAACTTCGGCTCGGTGGACGGCGACACCGCCGCGGCGATGCGCTACACCGAGTGCCGCATGGCGCGGGTGACCTCGGAGATGATGGCCGACATCGACTCGGAAACGGTCGATTTCGTGCCGAACTACGACGAGAAGGAGCTGGAGCCCTCCGTCCTGCCGACGCGCATTCCGCAGCTGCTGGTCAACGGCTCGGCCGGCATCGCCGTGGGCATGGCCACCAACATCCCGCCGCACAACCTCGGCGAGGTGCTGGACGCCTGCATCGCGCTGGTCGACAACCCCGACCTGGACCTGGCGGCGCTGATGAAGCTGGTGCCGGCGCCCGATTTCCCCACCGCCGGCCTGATCCTCGACGCGGCCGGGGTGATCGACGCCTACGCCACCGGCCGCGGCCGCATCGTGCTGCGCGCGCGCACTCACATCGAGGATTTCGAGAAGGGTGGCGAGCGCCAGGCCATCGTCATCACCGAGCTGCCGTACCAGGTGAACAAGGCGCGCCTGCAGGAGCGCATCGCCGAGCTGGTGAAGGAGAAGAAGGTCGAGGGCATCACCGAGATCCGCGACGAGTCCGACAAGGACGGCATGCGCGTGGTGATCGAGCTGCGCCGCAACGAGAACGCGGAGGTGGTGCTCAACAACCTGTACCAGAACACCCAGCTGCAGGTCGCTTTCGGCATCAACATGGTGGCGCTCGACGGCGGCCAGCCGAAGACGCTGGGCCTGAAGGCGCTGCTGGAAATCTTCCTGCGCCACCGCCGCGAGGTGGTGACGCGCCGCACCCAGTACCTGCTGCGCAAGGCGCGCGAGCGTGCCCACATCCTGGAAGGCCTGACCGTCGCGCTGGCCAACATCGACGAGATCATCGCCCTGATCCGCAGCGCGCCGAACCCGGCCGAGGCCAAGGCCGGGCTGATGTCGACGGTGTGGAAGCCGGGCCAGGTGGTGGCGATGCTGGAGCGCGCCGGCGCCGATGCCTCGCGCCCGCTCGATCTCGACGCCGCCTTCGGTCTGGTGGAGGGCGGCTATCGCCTGTCCGAGGCCCAGGCCCAGGCGATCCTGGACATGCGCCTGCAGCGCCTGACCGGCCTGGAGCAGGACAAGATCCACGACGAGTTCCGCGAGCTGCTCGAGGCGATCCTCGGCTACCTGGAGATCCTCGGCTCGGAGACGCGCCTGCTGGCAGTGATCCGCGAGGAACTGCTGGCGGTGAAGGAGCAGTACGCCGATCCGCGCCGCACCGAGATCACCGAGTTCGCGCTGGACCTGAACCGCGAAGACCTGATCGCGCCGCAGGAGATGATCGTGACCCTGTCGCACCAGGGCTACGTCAAGAGCCAGCCGCAGTCGGAGTACCAGGTGCAGCGCCGCGGCGGCCGCGGCAAGACCGCCGCCACCACCAAGGACGACGACTACGTGCAGGGCCTGTGGTCGGCCCACACCCATGACTGGCTGCTGTGCTTCTCCAGCCGCGGCCGGCTGTACTGGCTGCGCGTGTTCGAGCTGCCTTCCGGCGGCTCCGGCTCGCGCGGCAAGCCCTTCGTCAACCTGCTGCCGCTGGAAGAGGGCGAGCGCATCACCACGGTGCTGCCGGTGAAGAGCTTCGACACCGGCCAGTTCGTGTTCATGGCGACGCGCCGCGGCACGGTGAAGAAGACACCGCTGCTCGACTTCTCGCGCCCGCGCGCGGCCGGCATCATCGCCGTGGACCTGCGCGTCGACGACGCCCTGGTCGGCGTGGCGCTGACCGACGGGCAGAACGACATCCTGCTGTTCTCCGACGCCGGCCGCGTCATCCGCTTCAACGAGAAAGACGTGCGCCAGATGGGCCGCGGCGCCACCGGCGTGCGCGGCATGCGCCTGGTCAAGGCCGGCGCGGCCGAGGAAGAGGACGCCACGCCGGCCGAAGGCGAGGGCGAGGCGGCCGAAGCCGAGGCCGAGAGCGCGGCCGGCAGCGCCGGCGCGCGCGTCATCGCGCTGATCGTGGCCCGCGCCGGCGACATCCTCACCGTGTCCGAGCAGGGCTACGGCAAGCGCACGCCGATCGACGGCTTCCCGCTGCGCGGCCGCGGCGGCCAGGGCGTGATCGCCCAGGCGCTGTCGGACAAGACCGGCGACCTGATCGGCGCGGTGGAAGTCGATGACAGCCACGACATCATGCTGATCTCCGACGGCGGCCGCCTGATCCGCGTGCAGGCCCGCGAGGTCAAGACTCTCGGACGCAACACCCAGGGTGTGCGCGTGGTGCGCCCGAGCGACGGCGATCGCCTGGTCGGCGTCGATCGCATGGCCCAGGAAGCCACGGGCGAGGAGGGCGGCGAGGCGCCGCCGGCCGACAATGCCCCGGAGGGCGATGTGCCCGACGCCAATCCCGAGACCCCATCCCAGTAACCCGCTTGTTTCAACAGTCCGCGCCAAGGATGGCGTGGTCTTGTTCAGGACGAACACACGGACGAACCCTATGACGCGCCTTTTCAACTTCTCCGCCGGTCCCGCCACCCTGCCGCTGAGCGTGCTGGAGACGGTGGTGGACGAGTGGATCCAGGCCAGGCTCAAGCAGCCGGGTTGAGCGAGGCGGTGGCCACGCGCGCGGCCGGCGCTGGCTCTGGCTCAGGGCCGGCAATTACTGCGCGGGTGGCCCGCTCCGGCGGCGCCATCGTCGCGGCGTTGCTGCTGGCCAAGCTGTTCAGCACGCTGAAGGAATCCTTCGTCGCCCAGGCCTTCGGCGTCGGCCGCGAGGTGGATGCCTACGTGCTGGCCTCGGCGCTGAGCCTGTGGGTCGCCACCATCGTCGGCAACGGCATCGATGGCGTGGCGATCCCGCTGCTGAAGCAGGCGCAGGCCAATTCCGAGGAGCAGTGGCGCGCCTATGCCGGGCAGGTGTTCTGCATCGTCTGCGCCTTCGGCGCCGCGGCCGGCGCGGTGCTGTGGTGGCTAGCGCCGCCGCTCGGCCGCTGGCTCGGCGACAGCGGCGCCTTCGGCGCGCAGCTGGTGGCGAGCATTCGCGTGTTCGCCCTCGTCCCCCTGCTCAACGCCGTCGCCCGCTGGTCCGCCGCGCTGCTGCAGCAGCGAGGGCACTTCTTTTGGGCCAACGCCGCGGACTGCGCCGCGCCGCTGGTGGCGGTCCTGGTCATCGTCGCGTGGCCCTGGCGCGGCGGCCTGCTGCTGGCCTGGGCGCAGCTGGCCGGCATCGCCGCGGTGGCGCTGCTGATGCTGCTGTTCGGCGTGCGCGAGCTGGGCGCCTGGCCGCGCTGGTCCACGCAGCGTGATGGCCTGCTCGCCCTCTCGGCACGGCGCTACGCGCCGGCAGTGCTGGGCACCACCATCGGCGCCGCCAAGCCACTGCTGGTGCGCGCCCTGGCCGGCGGCCTGGGGACCGGCGCCATCGCCGTGCTCGGCTACGCCGATCGCGTCGTCGCCGTGCTGCTGGCCCTGATCGGCGCGGCGGTGATCCGCTCGGTGACCACGCACGCGGCTGACGCCATCACCGCCGGCCGCTGGAGCGAGATCGATCACCTGCTGCGGCGCACCAGCCTGCTGGCCTTCGCCGCCGGCGCTGCCGGGGCGCTGGCCATCTGCGCCCTGGCCTCGCCGCTGGTGTCAGTGCTGTTACAGCGCGGAGCCTTCACCGCCGCCGACGCGGCGGCCGTTACCCACACCCTGCGCTGGCTGGTGCCGCATCTGCCGTTCTTCTGCTACGCCTCCATCCTCATCGGCATCGGCTACGCCATGGGCCTGCAGCGCCTGCTGGTGATCAGCGCCGTGGTGGGCCTGGCCGTCTGCGCCATGGCCGGCCTGCTGCTGCGGCAGCCGTTAGGCACCGCCGGCATTGCCATGGCCGCGTCCCTCGCCTTCGTCGCCAGCGCCGCGTGCACCCACCTGCTGGTGCGGGCGGAGGTGAAAAGGCGGCATCCGCAGCCCGTCTGAGCCGTGTTCTTTCCGGAATGCCCTCGCCGTGGTGTAGCGTAGGCCCCGGTACCCAGCGGAGCGGAAGCGATGTCCGTCATCACCTGCAACGAGGACCTGCGCCAGCTCGCCCGCCGCCGCGTGCCTCGCGCCATCTTCGACTATGTCGACCGCGGCTCTTACGACGAGGCCACCCTGCGCGCCAACCGCGCCGACCTGGATGCGATCAAGCTGCGCCAGCGCGTGATGATCGACGTCGACAACCGCTTGCTCGGCATCCACCTGGTGGGTCGCGACTGGACTATTCCGGGCGCCCCCGATCCCACCGGCATGGACGTATCCTTCACTCCCCGCAAGATGTTCATCTGCTCCATCGAGACGGTACGGTAGCCTATTCCAGTTCCAGCCATATATATGGGCTGAACTTGAGAGGCTGATGTGATGAAAGAGGCTCGGCCGTCCGGCGCAATCGCCGTTGTTGACCGGAAGTAACGGAAAATATTAGTGTTCTCTATTGGTGGGAATCTGCTTTGACGGCTCTGGACGCTATCAAAATCAAAAAGACATGACTCCAACAGTTGAAACCGTCGTAGCTGACTTTGGGCGGCAAGCCAAGGAAAAATTCTCCAACCCTGTGATTACTGGTGAGCCCGAAGATCAATTGCGGGCACCGTTTGAATTTCTACTAGTAGGCATTTCTGCCTTGTGTGGTTTTTCAAAAGGACAAGTCGTTGCTGTCGGCGAAACCACAGTAGAAGATCTCAAGACACGGCCTGACTATGCCGTTACTGTTCGTGGACCATTAGTCGGCTTTGTGGAGCTAAAAGCCCCAGGGAAAGGGGCTGATCCCCGCAAATTCAAAGATCCGCATGATAAAGAGCAGTGGAGCAAACTCTCTCTGCTGCCGAATCTTATCTACTCTGATGGAAATTCGTTTAGCTTGTGGCGCAGCGGGGAGCTTCAGGGTGCAATAGTGCATCTTGATGGTGACGTTGAGACCTCAGGTGATGCCCTCGCTTCCACTCCTGGGCTATTGACGATATTTGAATCTTTTCTCAGCTGGGAACCACAAGCGCCGCGCTCAGCTAAAGAACTGGCTGAGATAAGCGCCCGCTTATGCCGTCTTCTGCGGGATGAGGTCACAGAGCAACTGGCGCTAAAGAATGAAGCCCTGACGAATCTGGCTACAGATTGGCGCATGCTTCTTTTCCCTGATGCTGCAGATGACAAGTTCGCAGATGGCTACGCGCAGGCTGTGACCTTTGGTCTATTGATGGCGCGCGCTCAAGGAATCGAACTGAGCAAGGGTTTTCAGAAGGTTGCCAAGCTGCTGGGAATGACGAGTTCATTGATCGGCGCAGCGCTTGGAGTTCTCACTACCGACGCCGAGGATCAAGCTTCACTAAAAACTTCTTTGAGCACTCTTACTCGCGTGCTTGAAGTAGTCGATTGGGCCAAGCTTAGCAAAGGTAAAACTGATACTTGGCTCTATTTCTACGAGGATTTTCTTGAGGTATACGACAATACGCTGCGCAAGCAAACGGGCTCCTACTACACGCCACCAGAGGTCGTAAATACAATGGTGCGCTGGGTCGATGAAGCTCTTCGCAGCCAACGATATAACCTTTCCACTGGCTTAGCACACCCTACAGTAACCTTTGTTGATCCTGCGACGGGGACTGGAACCTATCTGCTAGGGATGATTCGCAGAATCGCAGAACGTGTAAAGGCCGATGAAGGTGAGGGGGCTGTCGCTGCTGCAATTCAAGCTGCTATAGGCCGACTTGTCGCGTTCGAAATGCAACTTGGGCCATTTGCGGTTGCACAGCTTCGTGTACTCGCAGAAATTGTAGCTCTAACTGGAAGTAAACCCGTCAAGCCACTTCAAATGTTCGTTACCGATACGCTTGCCGACCCGCACGATGATGCGGAACACATCTTTCAGTCGGTTATTCAACTTGCGCGTTCCCGAAAAGAAGCCAACAAAATTAAGCGCGAGACTCCTGTAACGGTAGTTCTAGGAAATCCACCCTACAAAGAAAAGGCGATGGGTAAAGGGGGATGGATTGAAAAGGGAAATGAAGCTAAGAGCGAATCTGCTCCATTGGATGAGTGGATGCCGCCCTCGGCGTGGAAGACGGGCGCTCATAGTAAGCATCTGCGCAACCTCTATGTCTATTTCTGGCGTTGGGCAACCTGGAAAGTCTATGATCATGGACCGGGGGCAAAGACGGGTATCGTTTGTTTCATCACAGTCGCAGGCTTTCTCAACGGGCCTGGGTTTCAGAAGATGCGAGACTATCTCCGTCGCACCTGTGATGATATTTGGGTTGTCGACTGCACTCCGGAAGGGCACCAGCCGGAAGTTAATACTCGTATTTTTCAAGGCGTGCAACAGCCCGTATGCATAGTACTAGCTTCCCGTTCAGCCAGTAATTCCGCGGAAGTGCCAGCAAATGTGCGTTTTCGGGCGCTCCCTACAGCTCATCGAGATATTAAGTTCGAGTCACTCGATGCAATTGGACTTCTCGATGCCGGGTGGACGGACTGCCCGCTGGAATGGCGTGCGCCGTTTTTTCCCGGGGCAGTCGGTGCTTGGTCAGAATTTCCGCTCCTCAGCGATTTGTTCGTTTACAACGGCTCTGGCGTGATGCCGGGTAGAACATGGGTAATAGCTCCAGACGCCGACAGCCTTGTGTCGCGTTGGAATAAACTTATTGGTACACCGCCAGGCCCAGAACAAGAGAAATTATTCCACCCACATTTGCGCGGCGGAAAGGTTGGAGATAAGCACAGCAACAAAAAAGCAGCGAGACCTCTAGCTGGACAAGAAGCTCGCTTGGTCGCGGTGTCAACGGACAAGGGCCCCTGCATACCACCCATCCGCTACGGATTCCGATCCTTCGACCGACAGTGGGTCATACCAGATGTTCGGCTGATTAATCAGCCAAATCCTGGGCTTTGGGACCTGTACTCCGGTCGGCAGATATTTTTGACAGTTTTAGAACGCACGTCACCGTCTTCCGGGCCTGCTATTACCTTCACTGATCTAATCCCTGATCACTATAAGGGCTCTTTTGGCGGGCGTGTATATCCACTTTGGCAGAACAGTGAAGGTACAAAGTCGAATATCCGTAGCACCCTGTTGGAGTATCTGTCAGAGCGTTTCAATCATAGTGTCAGCGCGGAAGATTTCTTGAGCTATATAGCAGCTATTCTCGCGCATCCGGGATATACGACACGCTTTCAGAAAGATATGTCGACCCCCGGTTTGCGTATCCCCATAACTGCAGACGCTGCACGGTTCTTCCGAGCTGCAAAACTTGGTCGACGAGTGATTTGGCTTCATAGCTATGGCGAGCGCATGGTTGACGAAAGTGAAGGTCGGCCAGCCCAACGTCCACGCTTGCCTACGAGCCGGCGTCCAAATATCCCGAAAGAAGGATCAATACCGCCTGGTGCTCTTCCAGCTGACATCAGCTATGACCCCACAAAAAAACGTTTGCAGATAGGAGCTGGATTTGTAGCCAACGTCGAACCTGCCGTGTGGAGCTATGAGGTTTCCGGCAAGAAAGTGCTGGTTCAGTGGTTCAGTTATCGAAAGCTCGATCGTAGCCGGCCACAGATGGGGGATCGGCGCCCGCCTTCTCCACTAGGAAATATCCAGCCGATAACTTGGCTCGCCGAATACACAACAGATCTTCTCAATTTGTTAAATGTGCTGTCGATGCTGGTTGAACTGGAACCTGAACAAGCAGATCTTTTAAATTCGATTTGCGATGGGGCACTTATCACGACTCAGGAGCTAGTCGGTGCTGGGATTATTGGCCAAAGCGATAAAAACATCCCGAAGGCTAACAATTCTGAAGGCAGCACCGCAGACTTATTCTCGTAGCAAGAAGCTCTTGTTCCAGCCGCCGATGCATCCGAGGATTTGATGGAACGGGGATACGCAACGCTCACGCAGTTGCAGGTTGTTTGTTAGCTCACGTGTTCGAGGTGGCCCACGAATGCGCCGATGAAATTCAGGGAATCCTCAACGTACTTTCTCGCTATCGGCTGCATGCGAACCTTTCCACCGCGCTCGTGCTTGAGAAGATCACCTTCGTGAACTATCGCATTTCTTCGAGATACAATGCGATTAAGCTGGGCTTTCTCGGCTGTGATATCACGCTTTCCGTAAAGAATTTGGAGCTGGCCGGAAATATTGGTGACTCCTAACAGGTTAAAGGCGTATTCAATTTCACGGAAACTTTGAAAGGGACGCTTGTGTAGTAGTTCCTGGACTTTCTTCCTAATGATGTTCGCCGTACGAATCGTCGTCCCCGCCTTCCTGGCCATGCGAACCTCTTCTGATATAGTTATTGCAGTAGTAACTGGGATCATGAGTTCCTGTTGCGGCTTGGTCAGGGGACTCTGTTTCAGCGACCCCACGATTCCTTTTATGACTCGCTCATGAACATATCTGTCCAAGGCGCTAACGGCGAATACTAGGGACGCCCTTAGGAGATCGTCCAGATGCTGCGCTGAGAAGTGATCGGTGGTAAGACTCGCTCCATCCCTAAGAACGAGGACAACATCCTTGCTGTCGACGCGATCAATGTCGGCGCCGACAGGCCAATGCATCAGTTTCTGAAATGCTGCCTTCCAGTCGCTTCGGATGCTGCGGGTACGCACGTTCATGAGGCCGTCGTGATAAAGGAGAAACGTCCTTCCGCGGGCCGCAGTGTCGTTGTAGGCATCTATTGGCAGCAAGGCCAACTCCTGTATGTCGTAGCGGAGTTGCAACCACGGCCTGTGAAGCTGGCCCATGGCTTAGACATCCCTATTCGACGCATTTGATGTCCAAGCGGCATTCCATTCTGGTTAGCGACGCTGATCGTGAATCAGTCGGCTAAGCGATGGCTCGTCTAGCACATGCAATACATCGCTCAACTTCATATGGCCCGGAAAGTTTGGCGCGAAGTCGGCACCGTATGTTTGGCGCAAGGTCGAGATCAGCGTGTTGCCGTGCTTCCTGCTAATCTCGCCATTTTTATCCCGGTGCCGCTGATCAAGGCCTGGCTGCTGATGTGACATCAGATTTGCTCCGAAAGAACAGGTTCGAGCACTTTTGACGATGTGCAAGCGCTATTCAACAATCGCCGGCTAACCAATTATTAATCTCTTTAATTGCAAGTAAAATTAGGGCATTGCAGCAAGATGCGGAAGCAAAAAAGCTGCGCCCAAAGCTCGCCCCGCATTTATCCGCCGCAGCCGACAATTTTGTGAACGCTCGGTTGACCGCAGCGATCTCTTCCAGAGGTGTATTTTCAGTTAGACGCCGAAGATGGCATCTAGAGGAGGCAGGGGTCGAAGCGCACCGCTCACTTCAGATGAAGCATGAGAGCAGATCCCTGGCCCCGATCCATGCTTCCCAATTGCCAACCCTTGAATCGGTCCAGCGAATCCGGCTTGGTTGATGTCGTTTTCCTTTCTCGCGACGATCCCTACAGCCTCACTCCACGCCTAACTTGGTGGGCCCCCCGGGACTTGAACCCGGAACCAAAGGATTATGAGTCCTCTGCTCTAACCGATTGAGCTAGAGGCCCGCGCGTCTGGAGCGGGGGAAAGTATAAGAGAAGCGGCGCCGGGGGCGCTCTGGCCTATGATGGGGCTCCGCTTCCAGCCCCGGCCCCGATGTCCACCAAGATCGACGCCCTCATCAACCTGTTTTCCGGCACCGTGCGCGGCTGGCGCGGCGCGGTGGCCTACCGCAAGCGCTCGCAGCCCCTGCCCAAGCCGCTGCGGCTGTACGACATCGAGGCCTGCCCGTATTGCCGGCTGGTGCGGGAGGTGCTGACGGAGCTGGATCTGGACGTGCTGATCCTGCCGTGCCCGCGCGGCGGCACGCGCTTCCGGCCGGAGGCGCGGCGCATTGGCGGCAAGGCCTTGTTTCCGCTGCTGGTGGACGAGAACACCGGCGCCCTGCTGTACCAGTCGGCGGACATCGTCGCCTACCTGCGCCGCACCTACGGCGGCGGCCGGGTTTCGCCGCTGGCGCCGCTACTGCGGCCGCTGGCGGTGTTCACCTCGCAGCTTGCCTCGCTGCTGATGCTGCGGCCGAGCGGGCTGGGCGGGGTACGCGCCCGGCCGTCCGTGGCGCCGGCCCAGCCGCTGGAGCTGTACAGCTTCGAGGCCAGCCCGTTTTCCAAGCCGGTGCGGGCGCGGCTGTGCGAGCTGGAGATTCCTTACCTGCTGCGCAACGCCGGCAAGGGCGGCTGGAAGGACATGGGCCCGCCGAGCTTCCGCGACAAGCTGTTCAAGGGGCCGATGGAGACCACCCGCAACCGCGCCTGGCTGGCGCAGCACACCGGGCGGGTGCAGGTGCCGTACCTGGTGGATGCCAATACCGGGGTGGGGATGTACGAGTCGCAGGAGATTTTGGGGTATTTGGAGCGGACCTATGGGGCGGGGGCTGCGGCCTCTGCCTGAAATGCTGTCGGGTTCCCGCTGAGTACCCAGGCAGCGGCGGGTGCGGCCCTGGATACCGGCTTGCGCCGGTATGACGTCGAAGCCGGGCGGTGCCGCGGCGTCAACTGCTGATAAAATCGCCACCCGTTCCCGCCCCGGCGATTCCCGCAGCCCATGTCCAGCGCGCAGCACTACGACGTCATCGTCATCGGCGGCGGCCATGCCGGCACCGAGGCCGCGCTGGCGGCCGCGCGCATGGGGCGCAATACCCTGCTGCTGACGCAGAACATCGAGACGCTGGGCCAGATGTCCTGCAATCCCGCCATCGGCGGCATCGGCAAGGGCCACCTGGTGAAGGAGATCGACGCCCTCGGCGGCCTGATGGCGCACGCGGCGGACCGCGGCGGCATCCAGTTCCGCATCCTCAACCTGAGCAAGGGCCCGGCGGTGCGCGCCACCCGCGCCCAGGCCGACCGCATGCTGTACAAGTGGGCGGTGCGCGAGGCGCTGGAGAACCAGCCCAACCTCAGCCTGTTCCAGCAGGAAGCGGACGACCTGATCGTCGAAGGCGGCCGTGTCGCCGGCGTGGTCACCCGCCTGGGCCTGCGCTTCACCGCCCGCGCGGTGGTGCTGACCGTGGGCACCTTTCTCGGCGGCAAGATCCACGTCGGCCTCTCCAACCATCCCGGCGGCCGCGCCGGCGACGCGCCCTCGCTGCCGCTGGCGGCGCGACTGCGCGAGCTGGACTTGCGCGTCGGCCGCCTCAAGACCGGCACGCCGCCGCGCATCGACGGCCGCAGCATCGATTTCTCCGGCCTGCAGGTGCAGCCCGGCGACGAGCCGACGCCGGTGTTCTCCTTCCTCGGCAGCCGCGAGCAGCACCCGCGCCAGGTGCCGTGCTGGATCACCCACACCAACGCCCGCACCCACGACATCATCCGCGCGGCGTTCGACCGCAGCCCGATGTTCACCGGCGTGATCGAGGGCACCGGGCCGCGCTACTGCCCCAGCGTGGAGGACAAGGTCAACCGCTTCGCCGCCAAGGAATCGCACCAGGTGTTCATCGAGCCGGAAGGCCTGAACACGCGGGAGATCTACCCCAACGGCATCTCCACCAGCCTGCCCTACGACGTGCAGGAAGCGTTCGTGCGCACCATCAAGGGCTTCGAGCACGCGCGCATCACCCGCCCCGGCTACGCCATCGAGTACGACTACTTCGATCCGCGTGACTTGAAGCGCAGCCTGGAGACCAAGAACATCGAAGGCCTGTTCTTCGCCGGCCAGATCAACGGCACCACCGGCTACGAGGAGGCAGCAGCGCAGGGCCTGCTCGCCGGCATCAACGCCGCGCAGCTCGCCGCCGGCCGCGAGCCGTGGACACCGCAGCGCCACGAGGCCTACATCGGCGTGCTGGTCGACGACCTCATCACCCGCGGCACCGCCGAGCCTTACCGCATGTTCACCTCGCGCGCCGAGCACCGCCTGCTGCTGCGCGAAGACAACGCCGACCTGCGCCTCACCGCCATCGGCCGCGAGCTGGGACTGGTCGACGACGCGCGCTGGGACGCCTTCAACCGCAAGCGCGAAGCCATCGAGCGCGAGCGCGGGCGGCTCGACGCGCTGCGGGTGAAGCCGGCGCAGCTGGCCCAACCCGAATTCAGCGAGGTGTTCGGCCCGGCGCCGGAGAGCAGCGGCGCCACCGCGCTGGAACTGCTGCGCCGCCCCGAGGGCAGCTACGCCATCCTCGAACGCCTGGGCCTGGCCGAGGCCGGCATCGACCCGCTGGTGGCCGAGCAGGTCGAGATCCAGGGCAAGTACGCCGGCTACATCGAACGCCAGCAGGCCGAGATCGAGCGCACCCGCCGCTACGAGGAAGCGCCGCTGCCGGGGGCGCTGGATTACGCCGAGGTGCTGGGCCTGTCCAACGAAGTGCGGCAGAAGCTCGCCGCGCACCGCCCGGAAACCGTGGCCCAGGCCGGCCGCATCTCCGGCGTCACGCCGGCGGCGCTGTCGCTGCTGCTGATCCATTTGAAGAAGACTGGGCAGCTGCGCACGCGAGCGGCGGCTGAGCCGTTGCAGGCGCAAGCCTGAGGCTGCCAGCGGGCTGCCCGCTGTGAACCGTTCGCTACTCACAGCCGGCTTCGTCGTCGCACTCAGCTTCTTTGCCCGTCCGGCGATCGCGGATGGACCTATGATCGGCGCGCTGGAGGATGTACCCGGTGAGCATGAAGGCGAGGCCAGCAGCTTCCACGTCCGCGTCCTGTTTCACAAAGCCGGCGAACGCTGGATTTCCTTCTTGCGTGCCTGCGGTGATCTGGATTGCCTGCAGCGGGCGCCTTCGCTTCTTCCGCGCAAGGTGCGTTGGACGGTGGGTTTCGACGGCAGGATGCTCGGCACGGTCGAAGCGGCCACTCCCGATCACTATGATTACTATGCCCATGAAGGCATGCAGGATGTGGTGAGCGGCAGCCCCGTACCTACGGTAGGGGCGAGGGCGCGGGAATTTGGCGGTTTCACTGAAGCTCCTGTTTACCGGCCTCTGGTTACCGTAAACGCCGCAGATGTCGCGGATCCTGACCGTTGGAAGCCTGCTTCGCAGGACCAGGTCCCCCTGCCACAGTTGCGCCATCTGTTTCGGGCTAGGTATCCGAAGTTGTGCAAGGCCGATGAAAAGGATGAAAGCCGAATGGAGCCGTACCCATATGGGGATGCACAGGTACATTCAGTCAAGGCCTATGCCTCGGCCCGTGGTTGGATCATCGCGCGCCTTCATCTCAACGATGCCGTCGACTGCAAAGACACTGAAGCGGGCTTCGCTATCGTCGATCCATGGTTTGTCATTGATCCTGCGGGTAGCGGACGCTACCTCGATGACGGCATTTGGCTTGTGGATGCCGGCGATTACGACCAGGACGGTAGATCGGAGCTAGTGTTCGCCATCAGCCGCTACAATCGTGGTGGCTACGAGCTGTTCTACGATGATTTCAGCCGCCGCGCCGTGTTCCAGTTTTCGTATCACTGAGCCCCGGCGCGGCAACCAGGCCGGCTTGGAGAATCAGATGCTTGGCGCCGGATTTATTGCTGCTGCCGCCCTCATCCCATTGGTTCTGGGCTGCATCCACCTTTATTACGCCTACGGCACGCGCATGTTCAGCCCGCGTGGCAATGAGGGGCTGGAGCAGCAGCTGAAAGAAGTGCCGATGCGCCTCACCGACCAGACCACGTTCTGGCGCGCCTGGACTGGTTTTCACGCCAGCCACAGCCTGGGCCTGATTTTCTACGGCGCGGTCTATATCTACCTCGCCCTGGCGCAGCCGGCGCTGCTGTTCGGCTCGGTTTTCCTGCTGGCGCTTGGCGCGCTGGTGCTGCTGGCCTACGCCGTGCTGGCGCGGTGCTACTGGTTCCGTGTGCCGTTGCTCGGGGTGGGCCTGGCATTGGCGCTGTACATTCTGGGAATAATCGTCAAAACCGCCTGAAAGCCGACACGCGGCGGCTGCACCGCGCCTGCACCCCGTCATCATCAGGCTTGCATGAGAGCCGGCGCACAATCCCCCTCGATGAGGTGCTACGCAGGCTGCGCGGTTTGCTGCATCCTAGCCGGCACGCCGTGAACGAATCGAAGGATCGGGGGAAGACGCATGCAACGGAAGCTCGCCGCGGTACTGGTTTTGCTGTGCGGTGCGCTGCTGGCGCCCGGCGCCTTGGCGGCGGTGACGGTGGAGGCATTTTCGCCTCAGGGCACGGTGAAGGACGTGCGCCAGGTGGCGGTGCGCTTCTCCAAGCCGGTGGTGCGCTTCGGCGATCCCCGCCTGGAGAGCCCCTTCACGGTGGATTGCCCGGCGCCGGGCCGCGCGCGCTGGGCCGACGGCCGCAACTGGGTCTACGACTTCGAGCAGGACCTGCCCGGCGGCGCGCAGTGCCGCTTCACCCTCAAGGATGATTTCAAGACCGTCTCCGGCGAAGCCCTCGGCGGCAAGAAGAAGGTGTTCACCTTCAACACCGGCGGTCCGTCGGTGCGCGCCTCGCTGCC
>ERZ1034409.137-NODE-137-length-22000-cov-3.702256_pt1 | contig 22000 bp, 24 predicted proteins | sample MGYA00520610_ERZ1034409 | MGnify/ENA primary metagenome ERZ1034409 (study PRJEB33736, sample SAMEA104288480) | Azolla microphylla | place: Ecuador | collected 1982 | study: EMG produced TPA metagenomics assembly of the PRJEB19522 data set (Is there foul play in... | reverse complement strand
CGTACCTGGTCGCGTCTCGACAGAGGTCGACGCCGATCTCTCGTTCGATACGGCGGCGACCATCGCGAAGGCGCGCCAGATCATCGCTGCCTACAAGGAGCGCGGCATCGGACGTGAGCGCATCCTGATCAAGGTCGCCGCGACCTGGGAGGGCATTCAGGCGGCGAAGATCCTGCAGGCCCATCAGCTCGACGAAGCCCGCGTGACCGGGCCATGCGACAGCGCCTGCGCCTTCCTGGCTCTGCTGCTGCCGCATCGTTACCTCGCGCCTGGCGGCGCTCTCGGCTTCCACGACGTGCGCAAGTCGATTACCGGCGATCGCAAGGCCGCCGAAGACTCGCGCCTGAGCCTGCACGCCTCAATGCGCGCGGCGGGCTACACCGACGAGCTGGTCGACGAGCTGTTGGCCAGCGACCAGATCCAATACCCGGCGCGCGCCGAGCTGCAGCGCCGCCACCTGATCACCGGCTGTATCGACGACGCGGGACTAGCGACAACATGCGCAAACTGACCAGAATCCTTACCGCGGCCCTGTTTTGCGCCGCCGTGGCGGCGCCTCCGGCCGCCGACGCCACACCAGCCTCGACGACGCGCTCGGCGCGCTCCTCGAGCACCACCCCCGCGTCGATCCCACCGCCCCTGTAGTGCTTGGCCTGTCGCCGGCGGGCAACGGCTACGCGGCCGTCGACGTTGTGGTGCAGGCGATCGAGGAGGCCCGCGCCTCCGTGCACATGGCCGCGTATTCCTTCACCAGCAGCCCGATCGCCGCGGCGCTGGTGCGCGCCCATGACCGCGGCATCGACGTGGAGGTGGTGGCCGACCGGAAGGAGAACTCCCGCAGCTACACCGCGGCCAATTTCATCGCCAATCATGGTGTGCCGACCAGGTTGAACGGCAACTACGCCATCATGCACAACAAGTTTCTGGTCATCGACGGCCGCAACATCGAAACCGGCTCGTTCAACTTCACCGAGGCGGCCACCAAGCGGAACGCCGAGAACGCGCTGCTACTGCGCAACGTGCCCGACCTGGCGGCGGAATACGACCGCGAATGGCGGCGCCTGTGGGCCGAAGCCGAAGAACTCGCCCCGCGCTTCTGAATGAGCGGCCAATGGACCAGGCGACGCGGGAGTTGATCTTCCAGAAGCTGGCGCAAGGCCAGCTCCCGCGTTCATCGCCCATCGACGTGCTCTGCGGCCGCTGCATCAGCGCATGCCCCTGCAGTGGTTGCGACCGGTCCATTCGCCCGGGAGAGATGTACTTGGAGCTGGTCGACCAGGAACAGGCGTCGACGTACTTCCACGTGGCTTGCGGCTACTGCGTCGGCGAGCTGCGCGGCCAGCTCGCGGCGGAATAGCGATGACTCCAGAACTCGAACAGATCGGCCTCATGCTCGCCAAGCCGGCGCCGATCCGCTCGCGCCCGGGCTGGATCTACGAACTGAAATACGACGGCTACCGCATCCTCGCCGGCCGTGACGGCGGCGCGCTGCGACTGCGCACCCGCGAGCGCAGGGACGCCACCAGCTGGTATCCCGACCTGGTCGACGTGCTCACCAAAGTCCCCGGCCGGTGGGTGCTCGACGCCGAGGTATGCGCTCTCAATGGCAACGGCATGCCGGACTTCGCGGCCCTGAACAGCCTGCGCGGCCGCGGCATCCCCGTTGCGCTGTTCGCTTTCGACATCCTGTTCCACAAGGGCCGCGATCTGCGCCAGCTGCCGCTGCTCGATCGCAAGGCCAGGCTGAAGCTGCTGATCCCCGCCGCGGCGCGCGGGCTCGGCCACGTCGACTACATCGAGGAGAAAGGCGAAGAGGTCTACGCGCACGCCGTTCAACTGAAGCTGGAAGGCGTGGTGGCGAAAAAGGCCGATTCCCCTTACATCGCCGGGCGGTCAAACTATTGGCTCAAGACGACGCGGCCAGGCTACATGCAGGGCTGGAAGCGATCGCCTGACGGCACTTAACAACATCGAGGGGAAAGGCGCATGGCAAATGTTCGTGGTCCACGCTCACAGGCCCGCCGGGCCGAGATCCTGAAGGTCGCCGCCGACCTGTTCATGTCGCAGGGTTACGAAGGCGTCAGCGTCGACGCCATCGTCGATCGCGCCGGCGGCACCAAGACCAACATCTACACCATGTTCGGCGACAAGGCCGGCCTGCTCGGTGCAGTCGTCGACGAACAGTGCAAGGCGGCCGCCATACCCTTTGCCGACGTGGTGGCCAGCGACGTCAAGCTGCAGGCGGGCCTGCAGGCGATCGGGCAGCAGTACCTGGCGGCCCTGTACAGCAAGAACTCCATTCGGCTGCACCGGCTGATGATCGCGGAGGCGCCGCGCTTCGCCGCCTTGAGCCGCAAGTGGTTCAACGCCTACCCGGAAGCTGCCCGCAAGGCTTTGGGCGCCTTCCTGGCCACCCACAAGGTCGCTTCGCGCGGCGCCGAGCTGCGCCTGGCTGGCATCTTCCTGGGCATGCTCGCCGGCGAGCAGCTGGTGAAGCAGCTCGCCGGCGGCACTGCGACGCCGGCGCCGGCCGACATCAAGGACCAGGTGCGCCAGTGCGTCTCGATGTTCCTGGCCGCGGTCCAGGCCAAGAGCTAACGCCGCCGGCGTCAGTGATTGAGGCCCCAGGCGCGCGAGCCCAGCTTCTGCATCATCATCCTTTCGACAGCGACGACTTGCTCCTGCGTGCTGTTCTTGTCCAGCACGCGCAGGATCGAGAATTGGAACTTCCTCTCGGCACCGGGCCGCTCCTTCAGGCGTTTCACGAGGAGATCGTTGCCGCCGTGGCCGCCGCTTTGCACATAGGCCCGCCAGCGCCCTAGCAGCCCGTCCTGGCCATACGCGGCGCCGACGTACTGCTGCCCGTCCGCCAGGTCGGTGATGAGGTACACCGCTGCGATCGACCGCAGCTTCACATGCCACAGGCGGTTGCCGTCAGGATGATTGACCACCGATTTGAGTTCGTCGAAGGTCAGCAGCACGTCGTAGTAGTCAACGAACGGGGCGACGTATCCCGGCGGGTACAGCTCCACCACCGGCTTGTCGAGCTTGAACTGGCACCAGGTTCGCGTCGACCCGCCCCAATCCACCACCAGGCGGCCTTGCAGGGCGTGCAGCAGCGGAGCAGGGGTCAGGCGGTAGTAGTAGTGTCCTATGTCGGCGCCGACGTGCTCGTACCCGTCGAACTGCCCGACCGGATTGCCGGGGAACAGCTTCAAGTAGTCCTGCGCCGTGATGCGGCCTTCGTTGCGGAACGCGCCGGCGAACACCGCGCGCTGGCCCCAGTCCGGCAAGAAAGCCAGGATCAGGCCCGAGGCCTTGAACACGTCGTCGCCCTGCTCGCACTGGTAGGCGTTCAGCAGGCCGTAGTCGCGCTGGATCGCTGCGTTGAGATCCTTGTTCTTGTGCGCGACGTGCCTGCAGAGCGTTATCCGTGCGTTGCGATCGACGGCGGCGACGTCGACGCCTTCGAGCTTGAGGAGATCGCTGAGCAGCATGGAGACACCCGCTACTTCGGCGCCGGCGCAGCCGGGCAGCTGTAGCCCTGCATCAGCGCCATCATGACGATCATCCTGCGGCCCTGGTGCAGCTGTTCAGGATTCGCGTCCGCCCACTTCACGACGACCCGCGCCGCTTCGTCGACCGAGAAGTGCTCCGGCAGGCAAAACAGTTGCTTGCCGTCATTGGTCAGGTGCGTGACACCATTGGCGTCAAGGAACCCGTCGATATAGGAAAGGCATTGCACCGCGCCCAGGTTGTCATTGCCGGCGGTGTCGTTGTTCAGCAGACGAATTCCCGAGCGGCAGTGCGACACGAATGCCGGCCCCGCGTCATTCGGCGCCGGCGCGGCGGCGGCCGACTCCGTTGCGGTCATGGCAATCGCGAGCCCTAAAGCTAACGCCTTCATCGCTGAATTTCTCCCAGTGTGTCCCCAGCTGCAGACCCTACCAGCACCAGGGCTGCCACCGCCAACCGCCGCTTGCCGAAGATGAATTCCCGCTGGCAATGCCCAATAAGAAAGCCGGCGCTTCCGCGCCGGCTTCCGTCCTACTTGCTTGCTTCAGCTCAAAGGTAAATGAACTTAAGCAGGACCTCGTGCGCTTCACGCTGGCGAACGATGGCGCGGTGAATCGCGTCTTCATCACCAGAAGCATCGGCGACACGGACAGCTTTGTCCGCGTAGTCGGCGTCTCGAAAAGCAAACGCCTTCATCGTCGAGGTTAAGGCTGTGGTCGAGTTCATGCTGAACTCTCCCGCCGGCTCGCGCCGGTCTACAGCGCCTGGGACTGCGGAAGGCGTCGGTAGTCCAGGCGGCCAGCGACACCCCTGGCGCCGGACGGCGCCGAAGCCATGCGGTGGCTGTCGCTTAGGACGAGTTCGAGTACCTGCCATGAGGGCAGGGCGGGCTTCTGACGCTTGCGCGCCGTCCCCCGGTTGCGCCGTAATTATACTCTGGGCTATGCTTGTGTATAATTACAAAAAATCGTTAATAATCAGTATTTTACATAAGATAGATTATGCGAAGTACAGAATTCTTCTCTATTTATGTACTCAAAATTCTGTACAGAGTGGATTTAGAGCGGTTACGATTTCGCATCGAGTTCGGCACACAACAGAGATGCGAATGCCTACTACCTCTGCCACAAAGATGACGGTCAAGATTTACGGCCCGCTCCTCAAGAATTTTTCCGAGCAGATCGAAAGCCTCTGCATCAAGCGCGATGCGTTCATGAACAAGATGATCAGCACCGAACTGAATCACCTGGCTGAGGACATGGCCGGCAAAAAGAATTCGGAGCCGGCAAGGAGATTTATCGCCGGCGAGCTCAAGCGACTGGGCTTGCACAAAGTCAACATGGTCATCGACAAAGATGTCGTCGATGAACTAAACGAAATCGTCGAGCGTCACAACCTGGTGCGAGACGCATTCATCAATCGCCTCTTGATGTTTCTGCGGTCCAGCAATGGCTTGCTCCAAACCCTTGACCTGCCGCTGATGATTGTCCGATCCGAGTTCAAGGATCTATACGAAGAAATGCCGACTAGCCCGCTTCGTGCGCTAGATGCGGTCTACGCTGATCCGATGTACTACATCCGAATCGCCGCCGAGGAAAGGCACCAGAAAGGTATTTACGCACTCGACTTGCCGTCAACAATGTTCGGATTTAGCTGTTACCTTTCCGATGACTTCGTTCCAGGCACCAAGGACCACGCGAAGGTTCTGAAGGAAGCACAGGAATGGTTGTTAGAAGAGCTCGAAGTGGGCCCTTTGGGGAAACCGCAGGCGGAAGGGGTCAAGTCATGAGCCAATCAGCCCACAGCACGCAGCGAATGCAGCAGCGCTGCATCCCACCAGTTGTTGACCAATGGCTGGACCGGTATGGGGAGGAGGAATACGACGGACACGGAGGCGTACGGATTTATTTTAGCCGGGCAAGCATCAGGCAGATGGAGAGGGAACTGGGGCGTCACTTCGTCCGACAAAACAGCAAGTATTTGCGGGCCTACTGCGTTGACAGCTCCCGTAACCCCATCACCATTACGACAGGTTGGATCACAAGTCGATCAAAACGAGCTGCCTTGCGCCCTCCTCTATAAGGGCTTCGCTCCCCGATCTGCTGGGTCACGCCGCAGCGCTTACGGTGAAAGGTGTGTCAGAGTTGCGCATGCGCAACTCGACCGGCCGGAGCAAGAACAACAGGCCGTCTAAAGGAGCCGTGAGGCCCCGATGGACTGACCCAGTCTCCTGCACGATAATTGCCAGCAAATTAAATTACTTGGCCACAAGGCCGCACTTCCGGGAGGGGATCAGTTGACTGCGGCCTTGACGAAATGTACCCCGAGAGCTGGTGCCGGCGGAAAGGGGACTTGCGGCCAGCCCTCGCGAGTCTTAGGCGCATACTCATGACCACAAAACAAAGCGCTGAGTCTCGAAAGCCCAGCGCCAAACGCCCCCTGACCCCTCCCACCAGAAGGCTACTGACTCAATCGTGGACGACTGGAGGCCATTTTCTCCCAAACTGGATGACGACGGCGCCGGCCACTCGAACCTGGTCAGCGCGGTACGAAACCCGGCACTGGCAGTTTCACAACTGCAGCAAGTTGCTCAGTTCAATAAAACCGACAACATTAAGCAGATGCGTGTGCGCGCCGCTGCACTGGTGCTCCGCGATCTTTTGTGTATGGGCTGGGAGGCGAAAACTGAGCGTGGCGGAATCTACGTGCGGCCAGGCTCAGCTGGTGACGTCGACCACAACAAGAGCGCTATCCGGCGCCAGTTGGAATTTGGGCGCAATGATCAACTTGCAGAGCCAGCGACGCGGCGCTTCATCTTAAGCCTGGAGCGCCCGGGCCGCTTTTCTTCCTGCCGGCCCATCACTGATTTGATAGTAGATGGCCGTCGATTTGCGGCCCAACTTGAACCTATCGCCCGATTGCCTCGAGCCGAGCGCACCGTGCCGCTAGCGGCAGTTTGCCAGCCTTACCTGCAACTCGTTGAAGGAGATCAGCGGGACGAACATAGCGGAATTCGCCTCATGGACATCTGGCGATATTTTCGCCACAACTGGGCGACGCGCTATCGAAGCAGCCCTGGCCGCAACTTGTTTTATTTGATTCGTGATGCGGCGCAACCGTTTCATCCCGTCATGGGAATTACGGCTCTAGGCAACGCCGTAATGCAACTGGGACCGCGAGACGTGCAACTCGGCTGGACCGTGGAAGGCCTGAAAGCACGCATCAAGGCCGGTGATGTTGCTGACGACGAAATACTGACCGCATTTAGGCGACGTCTACGCGACGATCTGGATCAAATCTACCTCGCCGACACGCCCATCTCCGGTGGGCTTCCATCAGTAATCGACGATCAACTGCTGGATAAGCTGTTTGTTGCTGAGACTGACGCGTCGGGTAGCAGGACTCAACAACTCAAGCAGCCCGACGAGGTAGAGCCGGCCGAACTCAAGGTGGATGACATCACGACGGTCGACCTTGAGGCCATGGCCAGGACACCGCTTTTTCGTGCCAAACGAATCCGCGCTATCCGAGAAATCTTGCGGGCGTATCGTGAGTTAAGCGCCGCTCGGTCGATTTCGCAGCTGCTCAACAGTCCCGCCGGAGAGTGGGCGGTAAATCAGACGCTCAGGCAACTGAAAAAGGCATTCTCGGCCACGGCAATGATGGAAATCACTGTTTGCGGCGGTGCACCGCCTTACAGTGGAATGCTGAGCGGCAAACTGGCATGCCTCCTGATGATGAGCAGGAGCGTGGTCAACGATTATGCGCGTCGCTACGACGCTGGTTACAGCATCATTGCCAGTCAAATGGCCGGGAGACCGATAGCCAAACCCCCTGCCCTCGTGTTCCTTGGCACGTCCAGTCTTTACACGCAAGGTTCCTCCCAATACAACCGCGTCAGACTCCCGGCCGGGACAATCGCTGGACAATCTGATGCAATTATTTTCGACAATTACGGAGTATCGGAGGGGTACGGCTCGCCGAACTTAAGTGGCGAGGCGGAAGCGGCATTGGATTCCCTGAATGAAGCAACACGAAATTATCGCAACGTGAATTTCCTCTTCGGCGAAGGCCAAAGTCCGAAATTGCGTCAACTTCGCGAAGGCTTCGCCGCACTCGGGCTCAATCGCTCAAATCTGCTGCACCACGGCGCGCCGCGAATAATCTATGGAGTTCACCTGGCGAGGAACACCTCGCGCTTTCATGATTTAGATGTTAATAGTACATTAATGTACTATCGCAGTATTGAAGGACGGGAGTTCCCGTCCGTCCAAAAAAGTCGTGCGCCAGCACGTGGCGATCGGTTCAACATAAGCAGTTGGTCGCCCTCAGACAGCAGCTGCAACGGCGCTCGGTTGCAGGCTTAAAGCATATAGTGCATAGTGTTACTGTTCACTATGTTCTGACTCTTTATGACCATCCGCGCCGAAACCCAACACCTCGTATTGATTTCCTCGGGACCTCGACCGAGCGCCAAGCGTTGGGCTCGGTTCGTTCGGCCCGAACAACTCCATCACCGGGCTCAGGTGCGGCACGTTACCAAGGAGACCGACGAGGCAACGTCTGTGGTGCTCGCACCGGACAACGGAATTCCGGACAGCGTGCGCGCTGGCCAGTTTCTGACCCTGATCGCGCAGATCGATGGCCAGACCGTGAAGCGAGCCTATTCCCTCAGCAAGCTTCCCAGGGACGGAACGATGACCGTCACCAGCAAGCGCGTCGAGGGCGGGGTGATGTCGGCGTATCTGAATACCCGGCTGCGGGCGGGTGACTGGATTCAGTTTGCCGGCCCAAGTGGCGACTTCGTGCTGCCTGCGCAGGCGCCGGATCACTACGTGTTCGCGGCAGCGGGTTCGGGTATCACCCCGATCATGGCGATGCTCGAGCAGTTGCTGGAGCAGGAACACAGCCGTACCCCGATCACCTTGATTTACGGCAATCGCCGCGAGCAGGACATCTTGTTCCGGGAGCGGCTGGACGCCTTGGGTGGCCGGCACAAGAACCTCAGCATCCGCTACCTGCTTAGCAAGCCTCCGAAAAGCTGGAGAGGTCGCGTCGGCCGCATCGACGCAGCCGCTCTGCGGGATGCCGCGCCTGGTTCCGCAGCCCGCTACTATCTCTGCGGGCCGGACGGTTTCAACAGGTCCCTGCGCGGCGCGCTGGTCGCGTGCGGGGTTCCCGAGCAGGCCATTGCCAGTGAACAATTCACCACACTCGCGCGCGAATCCCGCCCCCATCCCAACGACCCGCATCCCGTGGTGTTCCGGGTCGGCGGGTCGGAGAGAGAAGTCACTGTGCGGCCCGGTGAAACCCTGCTCGAAGCGGGTCTGCGGGCCGGCGTCGCGTTGCCGTTCAGCTGCACGATGGGTGGCTGCGGCCATTGCAAGATCAAGGTGCTCGACGGCGATGTCGCCACTGATGCGCCGAATTGCCTGACCGAACCGGAACGCCAGGCCGGCTATGCACTGGCGTGCTGTGCCTACCCGCATCGCCAGGCGACCGTAACCGTCGAGGAGAAGGTTTGATGACCGCTGCCAGGGCATCCGCCTACCGGATCGGCGAGGTGGTTCGGCGCTCGGGCGTAACCAAGGAAACCATCCATTACTATCTGCGCGAAGGCCTGTTGCCGCCGCCGCGCAAGACCGCGCGCAATGCGGCTCTCTACAGCGACGAGCACCTGCATCGGCTGCACCTGATCCGCTCCTTGCGCGAAGAGCATCTGCTGACTCTGAAAGCGATCAAGAGTTTGCTTGCCGACCAGCCCCAACTGCAATTCAGCGCCGACCAGCTCGCGACCTTGCAAGCCTTGCGCCGGCTGAAGCTCAACGAGCTACGGCGGCAACGGCCCGGCGACAAGCCCCGAACGGCGCGCGAACTGGCCCGCGAACTGGGCCTGACGTCTGCCGAATTGCAGGAGCTGCGCGATATCGAACTCCTCACTGCAGCCGATGACGAAGACCTCGACGCCGACGAGGCGGAGTGTCTTCGCCTGTGGACACTGGTGCGCGACTCCGGCATCAATGCCGAAAAAGGCTTCAGCCCGCGAGACATCCGCTACATCGACCAGGCCGCCAAGCTGCTGCTCGAGCGCGAGGTGGCCCTGTTCAAGGATCGCCTCCACGAGCTGCGCCCAAAGGAAATTGATTCTCTGCTCTACACCGTCATCCCTGCCATCCACCGGCTGGTAGCGATACGTCATGAACGCATGATCGCGGCGCTTTTGGAGTTCTACGGAACCTCTTCGTCGCCCACCACCGTCCCAACCCGTGAGGAGTGAAACACATGAGTACAGCCACCACCGAAGCGCCGAAGCTGGACCGCATGATGCGCGGCCTGCCTGTGAGGATGCAGAACAAGATTACGCGCACTCTGGAGAATGTCTCGCTGGTTGCGGAGATTCGCGATCCCAAAGTAGGAGCGAGCATGTTGCCCTCGGCCTACCGGGGTCTGTGGCAGCGCAAGGGCAAGGGGGATGACTGCGTGCCGATGAAGTCCGGCCACGCCGTCCACTTCGATCTGAACTACGGCACCGACTTCCCCGAGATGTATGACCTTTACCGCCGGGCCGTCGCCAACCAGTGGGATGGCGAATGGCAGCTCGACTGGAGCACTGCGGTGGATCCGATGAATCCGGCAACTCCCATCCTCGGACATACACCATTCGTACCCTACGAGGGTCTGGAAGCGGCCGGCGTGAAGCTCGACGCCGCCGAGAAACAAAAGCTCAACTACCACTTCGCAGCATGGATGTTGTCCCAATTCATGCACGGCGAGCAAGGCGCCCTGTACGCTTCCGCCCAATGCACCGAGTCCGTCAGCTGGGTCGATGGCAAGCTGTATGGTGCCACGCAGGTGATGGATGAGGCGCGCCACCTGGAAGTGTTCCTGCGCTACCTGGAAACCAAGCTGGAGCGGGTCTACAAGGTCAACGACAACCTGTTCGTCATCATCGACGACCTGCTCACCGACTCCCGCTGGGACGTGAAGTTTCTCGGCATGCAAATCATGGTCGAAGGACTTGCGCTGGGCGCCTTCTCCACCATGTACAACCAAACCGGAGAGCCGCTGCTCAAGAACCTGCTGCGCTATGTGATCCAGGACGAAGCGCGCCATGTGCACTACGGTGTCCTGGCATTGCGCGAGCACTTCACCAAACACCTGTCGGCTGCCGAACGACGGGAGCGGGAGGATTGGGCGTTTGAAGTGGCCATGCTGATGCGCAACCGCTTCTTTGCCCACGAAATCCACGACGAATGGTTTGCGCATCGCGTCCCACGCGCAACCTGGAACCGGTTGATGGGCGAGTCGCCAGCGATGACCAAGTTCCGCAGCATCATGTTCCAGCGGCTGGTGCCCAACCTTCAGTATATCGGCCTGCTCTCGCCGCGCATGGAAAGCTACTACGAGAAGGCCGGCCTGATGGCCTATGCCGGCGGCAAGAACGCCAGCCAGCTTTCGGAGCAGGATTTGCTGCGCGACAACGACGCCTTGGCCGAGCAGGCCATCGAAACGCTGCGCCAGGCCGCATGACCGCACTCTCCGGCGCGCTGCGCCCAACCGCCCTCATCAATGCAGACCACCCGGCGGTGCTGCGTTTTGCACAGGCTCATGGGCAGGCGGACCGGCCCATCCGCGAACAGGCCGTGTCCCTCTATTACGCCGTGCGTGATGGCTTCCGCTACGACCCTTACCAGCTGGATTTGACCCGGCATGGAATGATGGCAAGCCGTGTGCTCGAAACCGGAAATGGCTGGTGCGTGACCAAAGCGGTACTGCTCGCCGCCGCCTGCCGGGCACTGGGGATTCCTGCCCGGGTGGGTTTTGCCGACGTGCGCAACCATCTGTCCACGGCACGTCTTCGGCAGACGATGAAGACTGATGTCTTCTACTGGCATGGCTACACCTCGATCCAGCTTGATGGCCAATGGCTCAAGGCCACGCCGGCGTTCAATATCGAGCTTTGCGAGCGCTTCGGCCTGCTGCCGCTGGAGTTCGATGGCTACGAGGATTCGATCTATCACCCGTTTGACCGGGCCGGTCACCGCCACATGGAGTACTTGGCGATGCGGGGTGAGTTCGACGATGTTCCGCTCGCCAGTATGACTGCCACGTTCAGCCAGCACTACGGCCACATGAGCCGGCTCGAAGAATCGAGTTTCGACGATGACGTGCGTGACGAAGTCTCATCGGCGACCGCCGTTTCGCTCCCTGGATGAAATCCGGCATGGCGGATGACCGCACTGGCCGCACCCAGACCGAGTCAAGCAAGTCAGACGATCCGCTGGCGCTGGCACGCAGTTTCTGTGAGCGCGTCCCGCATAGCCGGGATCTGGGCATTGTGATCGCACCGGCGGACGGCCCACAGGTGTGCATGCACCTGGCGCCGCAACCGCATCTGATGGATGAAGCCAGTCCCGCGGCGATTTGCAGCAGCGTGCTTTACTCGCTCGCCGATTGCGCGGCCGGATTGGCGGTGCTCGCGGCCACCCGGACTCTGACTCCCATCGCCACCCTGGACCTGCGGATGAATTATCTGCGGCTCGCATCAGGCGGGCGCGCCATGCGCGTCAGCGCCGAGTGCGGGGCCGTCACCGACGATGTGGCCTTCGTGCGTTGCCTCGTGCATGCAGAAGGCTGTCCCGACCCAGTGGCTACTGGCGATGCCACGTTCATGCGCGGGACCCACGGCCGTCAATTCGATGCCGAATCATTATCTGAGTCACCGCCTGGTCCCTTGCCGAACCCGGCCTCGCAGGCATCGCGCGTCAGTACCCCGGCACGTTCCTATAGTCAGCATCTTGGCCTGGAAGTGCTGACCGGCAAGGACGTGACGAAGCTGCGCCTGCCCTATCGCGACGCGCTGGTCGGGAATGCTCTCATCCCCGCCCTGCATGGCGGCGTGGTGGGCGGGCTTATCGAGGAGGCGGCCCGGGTGGCAGCGCGCGCGAACCTGCGAGGAACGCCGGCGCTGCGCGTCCTCAACTGCAACGTCGACTACCATCGCCCGGCGCGGCCGATGGATACTTATGCCTCGGTCGAAATCGCGCGCCGCACTCGGCGAACAATGCTCGCCAACGTTGTCTGCTGGCAGTCCGAGGATCGCAGTCCCGTTGCCATCGGGCGGGTCCAGATTCTCCTGCAAGCATCCGCAACAGGCGCCGACCAAACAGTCGCCGGAGCACTCGCTTGACGACAGTGACCGATCAAGGCCTTCCAGCGAGCGGCATGCACGCTGTCCCCATCAATGCAGTAGCGTTTTCCTTCACCGCGCCCGACGGCGTCGAGATCACCGTCTGGCGCTGGCCGCATCGCCCTGGACGCCCGACGCTTCACTGGGCGCATGCCACGGGCTTTCACGGTCGCACCTACTACCCCTTGCTCGATTCCCTGGCCGAGGACTGCAACGTGCTGGCCTGGGACATGCGCGGCCATGGCGCCAGTGCGGGGGCAGGCATGCTGGACCGCTTTCGTGGCTGGCCGACCTATTACGATGATCTTTGCGCCCTCGTCGAGAGCCACGGCGAGCCGCTATGGCTGGCGGGTCACTCGATTGGGGCCACCGCCAGCATCATGGCCGCCGCCCGGTTGCCGGCTCGCGTGCAGGGTCTGATCCTCGCCGAGCCGGTGATTCTGGATCGCTGGCAGGGCTTGCAGCTGCGTGCGGCCAAATTGCTGCGCCAATCGCATCGCTTTGGTCTGGCCGCGGGGGCGGCACGTCGCCGGCCACGCTTTGCTTCGCGGGCCGAAGCGGTCGAGAGCTACCGGGGGCGAGGCGGCTTCCGCAGTTGGCCGGCGCCCTGGCTCGAAGCCTACGTCGAGTACGGCTTCGTGGACGATGAAACGGGAGTCACCCTGGTCTGCGCACCCTCGTGGGAGAGCGCGACCTTCACTCACACCGAGCACAACGTCTGGCCAGGCCTCCGCAGGCTTCGCTGTCCCGTCATCGCGCTGGGCGCGTCTCACGCTTCGACGTTTACGCCGGCCGCGCGCCTGCGACTGCAGGCGCTGCTGCCGGCTGCCGAGGTCATCACGGTGGCGGACAGCTCACATTTTCTACCAATGGAACATCCGCAGGCGGTCGCGGACGCCATCCGGCGCATGCCGTCGCTGCTGCCCGGCGTGACACAGACCACTGACCAGATGGATGCGGAGTGCGCCGTAACGAGTAAGATTGCATTGGATCGTCCATGCGACGGGCTGAAGAACGCGCCGAGTTGATGGGCGATGGCGTGCAAATCGCCGAACCCGGCCTGGTTCAAGGCGTTTTCCGCATGGTGCGAGGCCTGCCCAGCGCGTTCGCAAATCACCTTTGGCCCAATTAAGCACCCCGATGGTACGATTGGCGCGGTGACATTCCGGAGGTCACTAGCCGATCGTCGGCGACCGGATACGGAGTGATCCACGTTGCGTTTTCGTACGCCATTCAATGAATCATCTGGACGCCGAAAAGCTCCGCCAATCGCCCGCCGATACTTCGGCACCCGTCCGACGCCCTGCGCCAACGCCAAGCCGTGCGGTCGCCGACTATCTCGACCTCGCCACCCGCCCCAATACCCGGAGAAGTTACGCCGCCGCACTGCGACACTTCGAAATCGAATGGGGCGGCCTCCTGCCGGCGACAGCCGAAGGCGTTATCAACTACCTAGCCGCCTATGGCGGGGCGCTGTCGCTGGCCAGCCTGCGCCTGCACCTTTCGGCCCTGTCCCGCTGGCACCGGGACCAGGGTTTCACGGACCCCACCAAAGCGCCGCAGGTGCGCCAGGTGCTGCGCGGCATCGGCACCGCCCACCCGCAGCCGAGCCGCCAGGCGAGGCCCTTACCAATCGAAGAGGTGCAGCGGATCAACCACTGGTTCCAGGTCCAGATCGAGGCTGCCGGGAATTCCCCCGATCGCCTACGCCTGCTGCGCGACCGTTGTTTCCTGCTGCTTGGCTTCTGGCGCGGCTTCCGTGGCGACGAGCTGGCCAGCCTGCGCATCGAGCACGTCGAGGTTTCGCCAGGCCAGGGCATGCTGTGCTATGTCCCGCGAAGCAAGGGTGATCGCCTGCAGACCGGGCGGCTGTTTTCCACCCCGGCCCTGTCACGCCCCATCGGCATCTACACCACCGTGCTCGATCAATGGCCGATAGTCTACCATCAGCCGATCGTGCTGGGCGAACGCCAGGCCGGCGCGGCCATCGAGGGGGTGGTTCGCCAGCTGGACATCGAGATCGAGCGGCTGGCGGTGGACACGCATGGCTACACCGACATCGCCCTGGCCATCGCCCGGCTGCTCGGCTTCGACCTCTGCCCGCGCATCAAGAACCTGCGCGAGCGGCGCCTGGCCGTGCCGCGCGGCATGGCGGTGCCGGAAGTCCTGCTGGCGGTCACGGAGGCCAATCTCAAACCCCAACGCGTCGAGGAGAGCTGGGACGAGCTGGTGCGGATCGCCGCCTCGATCAACAACGGCACCACCAGTGCCGTGCTGGCGCTGGAGCGTTACGGCTCCGCCGCCGCCGGCGACCGCGTCTACGAAGCCGGGCGCACCCTGGGACGGCTGGTCCGCACACTGCACCAGTGCGACTACATGACCAAGCCGCCGTTCCGGCGGGAGCTGCACCGGCTGCTCAACCGCGGTGAGACCATTCACACCCTGCAGCGCGCCATCCACTTCGGCGAAATGCCGCATGCCCGCGGCCGCCACAAGGACGAGATGCTGACCATCTCCGGGGCGCTGTCCCTGCTCACCAACCTGGTCATCGCCTGGAACACGCTGAAGATCCAGGAGGCGGTGACGCGCCTGGAGGCGCGCGGGCAGGCGCTGGCGCCCGAGGTGGTGCGGCATATCGGGCCGGCGCGGCACGCCCACCTCAACTTCCGCGGGACGTTTGAGTTTGGGTTGGAGCCGTATCGGGGGCGATTGTTCGGAACGGCGGGGGATTTGGTCGAAGCCAAAAGTCCAAATGCGGCGACCGGCGGCGGCAAGGTGGTTCGGCTGCCAGAGCGCCGCTGAGGGCCCAAAAAACAAGAAAGGCCCTCCAGCAGGAAGGCCTTCCTATGCAGTGAACGACCCCCGCGGTTGCACATTGCGAACCGAGGTCGGTTCCCGACCACCTCGTTCAGCCAGGTAAGTCCTCTGGCCCTGGCGCCGCTCCACTTGCCTCACCTTCAGCCATTCGGTGGGAAGATCGTCTTCGGCTGAAACGACGCTAAGGCAATAGCCGGGGACTTTCAAGCCAAAACCTACCAGAAGTCCCGAGCAAGTCGATGCGGTGACCGCCCACATGATCGAGCCCAAAACACGGGATCCCTGTCTACGTCAGTTCCAGAAGCGTCCGGTTTCGGTGTCACGCAACGAAGCCTCCAGCCGGCATTCGCCGTTCTCGGCGATGCGGTGCATGTCCACCAACAGAGTGTGCACGCGCTCATCCAGCGTCGCCTCCTCATCCGCGCTCACCAGCAGCTGGTAGCGGTCCCCGTCCGCGGCATCGCGCCGCGGGCTGAGCGCGGCCAGGCACCACTGTTCGATGCGGCGGCGGGTCATGGCTTCGCGGCTGGTCGAGCCGGTCAGGGATCGCAGGCGCAGGGTGAGTTCCAGCGGCGTTGCGGCGGTCTGGTGCAGACGCTCGGGGGGAGGCAGCTCCGGCAACTCCGACAGGCCGCGTTCGATGCGCTGGCGCGCAGCGGCGGGGCTGGCGTCCAGGTAGCGCAGGGCGGTCTTGACGTCCTTCCAGCCGACGTACTCCATCAGGTTGCGCACGTCCCAACCGTTGCTGGCGGCCCAGTTGGCGAAGCCGCGCCGCAGGGAATGGGTGCTGAATGCTTCCGGCTGGTCGACCCCGGCGCGGCGGAAGATCGAGCGCAGCAGCGGCGCCAGACTGTCGATGTGCATGGGACTGTCGCCGACGCGGCCCCAGCGGTCGATGGCTCGGAACACCGGACCCTCGTCGGAGCCGCAGGCGGCGATCCATGCGGATTCCGGCGAACCTGCCAAGGGATTCCGACGGGAGTTGACGAACTCCACAGGACCCTTCCTGTCAGCCTGCCAAGCATCCACCCTATTGAGTCAGCCTACTGAGGGTAAGCGCAGAGAATGGCGGATTGTGACAACGCTGCTGGCATTTGTGCCGGGATACCCGGAAGCACTGTTGTATTGGCAGATGTAGGCAGGCTCACGCGGCCAGCTTAACGGTAAACCACCCCCTCGGTGCTAGAGTACTGGGGGGAGTTCACACGTTCGGGGCCATATGCACATCACACGCGTGGTGGTAAGAAACTATCGCTGCCTAGAGAAAGCGGATGTCGAGCTTCACCCGGAGCTCAATGTCATCGTCGGGAACAATGAGTGCGGCAAGTCTACGCTCATGGAGGCTGTGCACCTGGCGCTGACCGGACAGCTGAACGGCCGTCCGATCCAGACGGAGCTCCACCCCCATCTGTTCAATGCCCAGGCTGTCGCCGCCTACCGAGACAAGCTGATCGCCGGGAAGCCCGCGCAGCCGCCGTCTATCTTGATCGAGCTGTATCTCAACGATGAGAAGGAGCTCGCCAAGCTCAAGGGCACGATCAACAGCCTGCGCCTCGATACCCCTGGAGTTTCGCTCCTCATTGAGCTCAACCCAGAGTTCGCGGAAGACTTCGCGAAGTACGTCGCCAAGCCCGAAGAATTCAGAGCGCTGCCGATCGAGTACTACGTAGCACGCTGGAGAGGCTTCAGCGACAACGACATCCAGACGGCGAGAAGCATCCCCATCAAACCGGCTATGATCGACGCAAGCACCATCCGCAACAACGCGGCCGCCAGCCGCTACGTCGTCGACATCATGAAGGAAACGCTCAGCACGAGCCAGACCGTCGAACTGGCGCTTTCCTATCGCAGGATGAAGGACCTGTTTCTGGCCGATCCGCACGTAAAAGGGATCAACGAGATTCTGGACAAGAAGAAGGGAGAGATCACCGAAAAGCGGCTGTCGGTGTCGCTCGATACGTCGGCCCGTGCCAGTTGGGAAACAGGCGTCATTCCTTTGCTGGACGATATCCCACTGCCACTCGCCGGCAAGGGCGAGCAAAGCGCCATCAAGATCAAGCTGGCGCTGGATTCCTCTTCTGATCAGCACCTGATACTCATTGAAGAGGCGGAAAACCACCTCTCCTTCTCAGCCTTGAACAACCTAATTAGCTATATTGGAGCCCAGCGCCAGAGCCGCCAATTGCTGATCACAACGCACAGCAGCTTCGTGCTTAACAAGCTCGGCGTCGAATCCGTGATCCTGTTCCACCGGGGCACCGCCATCACGCTGAAGAGCCTCACGCCGGACACCCAGGACTATTTCATGCGTCTGCCGGGCCACGATACCCTCAGGCTGATCTTGTCCAAAAAGTCGATTCTGGTTGAAGGCCCTTCTGACGAGCTGATCGTTCAGGCAGCCTATAAGAAGAAGCACGGCAAGCTGCCACTCGAAGACGGCATTGACGTGATATCCGTAAATTCCCTCGCCTTTAAGCGTTTCTTGGAGATCGCCGATAAGCTGAAGCGCGAGGTTGTCGTCGTCACTGACAACGACGGCAAGCCGGCCAAGGTGAAAGAGAAGTACAAAGATTTCGATGGCAAGGCCAACATCAAGATCTGCTACGACGCCGACGCCTCCTGCAAAACGCTCGAACCGCAAATGCTGAAGGCCAATGGCCTGAGCGTCACCGCCAAGATCCTCGACCAGACCTTCGCTGATGACGCCGCGGCGCTGGAACACATGCGTGAGAGCAAGGCGGATACGGCGCTGAAATTCTTCACCACGGATATCGCCTGGAAGGTCCCCGACTATATTGAACGCGCCATCAGCTAGCCGCGTCGTGATCTGCGCCGCCGGCGGCGGCAAGACCACCCGCATCGTCAAGGAGGCAGTCGCTGATTCCGCCTCGCGCTCGTTGCTGGTCACGTTCACGCTGAACAACAGAGATGAGATCCGGCGAAAGCTGCACGAGCACGGCCTGGTGGTGCCTCCTCACATCGAGGTCATGTCGTGGTTCAGCTTCTTGTTGCGCGAGATGGCCAGGCCCTACCGCAATGCCCTACACGATCGCCGTATCGATGGAATGCTCTTCGTGGAGGGGCGGTCGGTGCCGTTTGTGGAGGAGAGCGAGATTGCGACTCACTATTTTGCGGACAAGAGCCTGATCTACTCCGACAAGCTCGCAAAGTTCGTCTGCGCCTGCGATCAAAAAACCGGCGGCGCCGTGATGTCCCGACTGAAGCAGCGCTTCGATCACATCTACGTCGATGAAATCCAGGACATGGCTGGTTATGACCTGGACCTGCTCGAACGAATGCTGAACGCGGGAATCCGGCTTACGCTGGTTGGCGACCACCGGCAGGCCACCTTCAGCACCAATAAGGCCCTGAAGAATCATGCTTACGGGGGCGTAAACATCATCAACAAATTTCGGGAGTGGGAGAAGGCCAAGCTGCTGTCTCTGACTTACGAACAGTTCACCCTCCGTTGCCATCAGCACATCGCATCTCTAGGGGATAGCCTATTCCCGAGCGAGCCTCCGACTAAGTCGCATAGTACGGCGGCGAGCGATCACGACGGGGTGTTTATCGTGAAGCGAGCAGATGTCGATGCCTATATCGCCCGATACACGCCGCAAATCCTTCGCTTGGACGTGAAAACCCTGTGCCAGGGGCACCCCGCTATGAATTTCGGTCCTTCCAAAGGCCTGACCTTCGACCGGGTGTTGATCTTTCCTCACGTTGGTGCCACGAAGTGGCTTGCCACCGCCAAGCTCACCCCGATTCAGAAGTCGCTCGCGAAGATGTATGTCGGCATCACCAGGGCCCGCTACAGCCTGGCTTTTGTGTATGACGGCGACGTTCGCATTCCAGATGTGCAGCTCTATCGCCCAGCGGCGTAACGTCTAAGCGCGAAAACAGATGGGCTTGTGCTCGCGGCAAGATGGAAGCGTCACGGAACCTGCTATACAGGCTTTGAGCGCGACGCATGCGGGGTACGCCCCTTCCAGCGCTTGAACGCGCTGATGAAGTTGCTGGTTTGCGCATACCCCAGCCGCTCGGAGATTTGCTCGATAGACAACCGTGGCCCGGCAAGAAACTCGTCGGCCAGTGCCATGCGCACTTCGTCTCGCAACTCTGCAAAGGTGGTGCCTTCGTCGAGCAGGCGCCGCCGTAGAGTTCGCATGGTCAAGCACATGTCTTGTGCGATCGCCTCCATTGTCGGCATCTGGGATGGCGTGCTGACCAGCCGATCTCGAACCGTCGACGCCAGCCCTGTTCGGACCTGTCGTCGCTCCAACAGCTTCCGGCACTGATCCACCGCGGCGCTCAAGGTGAGCTCGTTGGCCTGCGGCAACGGGCGCTCGATCAACTTTCGGTCCAGCGCCACGACGTTGGCGCGGGCATTGAAGATTGGCTTCACCCCCAGGAGCTTCTCGTAGGGAGCAACCTCGGCCGGCGCGGGGAAGCGGAAGCTGATGCTGCGCAGCATCGACTCCATGGCGTAGAGGTCACGCGCCACGGTGACCAGGTTGGCGATGTCGCGTTCGACGGCGAAGCGGACCACGGCTTGCGGAATGCCAGCATCGTCGACGTGCACCAGCGTTTCGGAGTCGGTATCCGAAGCTGGGGCTTGAATTGCTGGAAGGGCTTGGGATGAGCGAGGACTTCGCCTATTCCCACGTCTCTCGTATCGGCCGGGCCAGATCGGGATACGTCGGAGAATCCCTGCCGGGCGTGGAGCGACGAATTGCCGACAGCGGCGAGCTGCTCATCCGCAGCCCCGCCCGGATGATGGGGTACTACAAGGCCCCGGAGCTCACCGCCGCGGCTTTCACCATGGATGGATTCTTCAAGACCGGGGACCTGGCCGACATCGACGAGCTCGGCCGGCTCCGACTGACCGGCCGCCTCAAGGAGCTGTTCAAGACGGCGAAGGGCAAGTACGTGGCGCCGGGGCCGATCGAGTGCAAGTTTGTCCACCCCGCCGTGGAGGCGATCTGCGTAGTGGGGGCCAACCTCGGCCAGCCCTTCGCGCTGCTGATGCTGGGACCGGATGCCCGCAATGCTTTGGTGACGGAAGCGGCTCACCATGCACTCGGCGTCGAACTGGAGCAGGCGATGCAAAGGGTCAACCAGACGTTGGACCCCCACGAGCAGCTGGATTTCGTGGTCGTCGTCGCGGAGCCCTGGACCATAGCGAACGGACTTCTCACACCCACGATGAAGGTCAAACGTATGGCCGTCGAAAAGCGGTATGAACAGCATTTCGATGCCTGGGTCGGCGAGAAGCGCGGCGTGATCTGGGAAGCCGCGCTCGCAGCGCCTGTAGGTTGAGATCGAGTTCAGCATGACCAGGCACCGCGATAGCACCCTGGCCGGCGACGTGTCGCTGATCCTCGAAGCCCTGGTGCTGCTTCAGGAAGGCGATACCGAAGCCGCGTCTGAAAAGGTGGCTGAGCTCAGGGGGTCAAGGAATCTTTCGATGATCTCGGTTCTGCTGTGCGGGGGTCATCCATTCAGCGAAGAGCCGCGGCTTTGTTTGGCGCAGCGGAGATTCCTGTCGGTGCTCGGAGGAAGGTCGGCTCGGAAAAAGGGCGAGAGGCGATCCGAGCGTGACTCCGGCGATCCCCGGGTGAAGCCTAGTGCACGAGATGCTCTTCTGACTTCGAAGAAGGTCGTCGTATTGCGCAGCGTGAAAGAGGGCCTGACCAATATCGACGTGGCAGCCCGGTTGGGTGTCTCGACAAACACGATCAAGTGGCATTTGAAGGAGCTGTTCCGCGAGCTGGGCGTGAACAATCGACGAGCTTTGGTTCACCAAGCGGAGTTGCGCGGGCTAATTTAGCGGTCCCCGGTCGCATCCCGAGCCGCCGCGAGGAAACGGGCCTTGGGGATGGCGTGGAGCCAGCCCCAAGGTGCTGGACTTCAGCGCGTCCAGCGATTCAAGGATCCGGTGGCGACGATCAGCTTATGCTGGATCTCCTCGAGCAATCCTGCACCGGAGTAGTGCTCGCGCAACACATCGCCGATGCGGTTTAGCTTGTCAAGCATTTCGGCGCGGTCTTCTTCATTGATCGAACGCTTGGGATCAACCCGGTACGGCGCCCCCATATAGAGCCGATACGTCGTTTTCCGCGACATATTCGGGTATTCCTCATCGGCCCAGGAATCCAGCTCGCGCCTGACCCAATCGACCCTGGTTCGGATGCCGCGGCGATGGTAGGTCTCGCCGTAAATCTCCATCAAAAGCCTGGAAACTTCGGTATGCGCGGAGAGGGGCATTTTGCCGGCGGGCCGCGCCCTGCGTTTCCGCGGCTTCGCCGAAAAATCCCGTGGCGGCCGTAGCCTCGGTCCAGCATTGCTCGAACCCGGGCTGCTCCAGATCGGCCGATAGTCGCCTGAGCTACCGCAGGCCGCTTGATGGGGCCTGACCGGCCGGCTGGGGCGCCCGCCCCGGCCGGCCTTATCTTTTTGCCAACCGGCGGCGGCGGT
>ERZ1034409.124-NODE-124-length-25302-cov-2.975086_pt1 | contig 25302 bp, 7 predicted proteins | sample MGYA00520610_ERZ1034409 | MGnify/ENA primary metagenome ERZ1034409 (study PRJEB33736, sample SAMEA104288480) | Azolla microphylla | place: Ecuador | collected 1982 | study: EMG produced TPA metagenomics assembly of the PRJEB19522 data set (Is there foul play in the... | reverse complement strand
CGCCCACCCCCCAGGACAGCGCGCCGCAGCCGGCGACGCCGGCGCCCGACATCACCACCAATCCGCTATTCACCCAGGCCCAGGCCGGGGTAATCGCCACGGCGCCACTCAGCTATACCCCGGACTTCGCCTCGGTCCTGGCGCCGTTCACGCTGCAGTCCTACGCCACCGGCTTCAGCGACACCGGCGGCGGGGTCGGCGCGCTGGCGCTGCTGGTTATGCCGGACGGGTCGGTCCTGGTCAGCGGCGGCCCCAATCGCGGCTGGATCTACAAGTTCACCGAGCAGGGCCAGACGGCGGTCACGCCCTGGGCCATGCTCGACCAGCCCGTGTACGACATGGCCCTGGACGCCAAGGGCAATATCTGGGCGACCACCGGCGGCGGCGCGCTGGAAGAGCTCGATTCGCTCACCGGCCAGGTCATCGCCAGCTACGGCGACGACCTGACCCAGGCCGTAGCCATCGATCCCGCAAGCGGTCTGATCTACGTATCGACGGGGCAAGGGATCTCGGTCTTCAACCCCAACATTCACCAGTTCAGCACGTTCTCTACCGTCAGGGTGGAAGACCTGCAGTTCGCTCCCGATGGTTCGCTGTACGGGACCAGCTGGCCGAACCAGGGTGAAATCCTGAAGTTCGACGCCAAAGGCAATGCAAGCGTAGTCCTCAAGCTGAACGCGCCGGTCGACTCCATCGCCTTCGGCCAAGACGGGACGGCTCTGGCCGACATGATGTTCGTTTCCACCAACAATCCGAACGGCCAAGCTACCGGTTCGAATCTGTACATGGTGGACATGGCCACGTTCGATTACGTGACCCTGGCTACCGGCGGGAGCCGCGGCCAGATCCTGCGTACCACCGCGCAGGGTCAAGTGCTAATCACGCAGACCGACGAGGTCGATATCCTGAGCCCATTGACGGCGCCACAGGTCACCGGCTCGACTCCGCCGAACAACGGCTATGTGCCCTTGCCCGTGCCGATGGTGACGGTCACCTTCGACCACGATATGTACGTGGGCGTGGGGGACGAAGCTTATTCGGTCATCAACCCAGACAACTACAGCATTGTCGACGCCGATGGCAACGCTGTTGTGATCGACGGCGTCACCTATAACACCGCGACCCGTACCGCCAGCATCAGCTACGAGCCGTTCCCCGAAGCCGGCTTCTACACACTGGACGTCTCCAGCAGCGTCCAGAGCGCTCAAGGCCTAGCGTTGAGCCATGACTACGTGGCGCAGTTCACCACCCTGTTGAACTTCAGCTCGCAGGTCTCGATCAAGTTCGCAGACACGCGTTCGGATATCTTCGACAACACCATCACCTTCGATGTGACGGTGACCAACATCAGCGACTCCGATCTGCGGGTCCCGCTGACGCTGGTGATCGATCCGTCCCAGTATTTCGGCGGTTCGCTACAAACAGCTATCCCGCAGACGGCGAATGGTCTCTGGCTGCTGGACCTGTCCAGTTCCATCCCCAGCGGCGTCCTGACCCCGGGCCAATCGAGTACGGTGGAGGCCGTGACGCTGAACGTCACAACAGGCCAGCGTGCCGACTTCGGGGCGAGCATCTACGCGCTGCCGACACCGGATCAACCCCCTGTAATCACCAGCACGGCCAACACGGATGCCACCGCCGGGACGCAGTACAGCTACCAGCTCACCGCCAACAGCCCCAACGACAATCCGCTGTCTTATCTGTTGCTCAGCGGCCCGACCGGGATGGCGCTGGATCCTTCTAGCGGACTATTGACCTGGACACCCACCGCGACCAGTCTGGCGCAGACCCCGATTGTGGTTCGCGTGTACGATAATCGCGGTGGTTTCGCAACACAGAGTTTCCTGATCTCCGTCGTTGGCGGCAATCAGGCGCCCGTCATCACTGCTCAGTCTGATGCAAGCATCTCGGAAGGGCAGGCGTTCACCACCAGCCTCGATGCAGCAGATCCAAATGGCGATGCGCTGGTGCAATGGGCTACGAACCTGCCTCCCGGCGCTACGTTCGATCCGAATACGGGGGTTCTGAACTGGACTCCGGGCTTCGAAGCTACGGGGATTTACAGCAACATCACGCTGTTCGCTAGCAATGGGGTGCAAACCGTCAGCAGTAGCTTCAGCCTGACCGTGACCCCCGCTTTGGCCCCACCGTCGCTGCTTGCGGTCGGGAACAGAACGTTGACCGAAGGGGCCGCTTTCACCTATACGCTCCAGGCTAGCGATCCCGATGGTACCGATGGACTGCAGTATTCGAGTGCCAACTTGCCGGCAGGCGCCTTCCTCGATCCCAATACCGGGGCGTTCAGCTGGACCCCGGGCTACGACCAGCAAGGTACTTACAACGTAACCTTCCAGGTCTCTGACGGCACCAATACAGCTCAGAGCAACGCTAACTTCACCGTACTCTACGTCGATGCCGCGCCGGTCTTCATTGGCAATGGCCCACAACAGGTAGTCGCTGGGCAACCGTTGTCGCTGCAGATTTTTGCTGTCGATCCGAACAATCCTGACTACGAGCCCCCACTCATCGGACCGAACAATCAGGTCACACAGCCCGCAAGCGGAACGAGCCCGGTCAGTTACACGGTCACGGGCCTTCCGCAGGGGGCTACATTCGATCCAACGACTCAACTCCTGCAATGGACCCCGACCGGTGCTCAAGCCGGAACCTTTAACATCCAGGTCGTCGCTACTAAGCCAGCGGACGGACAAGGCAACCCGGCCCTTTCGTCCAGCATCACGATACCGATCACGGTTCAGCCGATCACCATCGCTCCGGCCATTTCAAATATTAGCAATCAGACGGTTCTTGCCGGCTCGACTCTGAACGTACCCGTTTACGCCACAGATCCCAATGGGCAGCCGCTTACGCTGACCGCCTATGGCCTGCCGGACTTCGGAAGCTTCGTCGACAACGGCAACGGCACCGGCTCGTTCCAGTTTGCGCCAGGCAATACCGACGGTGGCAACTACACCATAACAGTCGTTGCACAGGACACCGGCGGTAGTATGGGGCAGCAGTATGCTCAGCTGGCGACGTATAGCTTTATCGTCAGTGCGCGTGCGCCGAACGCGCCGCCTCAGCTGGCGTGGATCGGCAATAAAGTTGCTGTGCCTGGTCAAGCCTTGAGCTTTGTAATAAGCGCCAGTGATGTCAATAATGACAACCTTGCCTTCAGTACAACCGGTTTGCCTGCCAACGCGACTATCACGCCTGGCGTCCAATACGGAACGGCGCTGGTGCAATGGACGCCTAATGCCGCGGACTTGGGAAGCCATACCGTCACATTCACAGTAGCTGACTCAACCAACTCAAGCGCGCCGCCAACCAGCCAGACCATGCAGATCGTGGTTCTGGCCAGTAATCAGGCTCCGGTATTCCAGCCGGTTCTGGCCCAGACCCTCAGTGAGGGGCAGTCGTATCAATTCCAACTGCCTGCGGCAAGCCCCAACGGCAACATGCTGAGTTATTCGGCTTCGGGCTTGCCGACAGGAGCGACGCTCGACCCGAAGACCGGGCTATTCCAATGGGCGCCCAATTATTTCCAGGCCGGCCATTACAGTGTTACGTTTAACGTCACCGACGGAAATCTATCAGCGAGTGAAACAGTTGCGTTCAACGTAACAGCTGTAGATATACCCCCAAGGTTTGCGCAGACCCCGCCGCAGCAGGTCAGTGAAACCAGCGCTCTAGACTTCACCGTCTTGGCCGGTTCACTGCAGGGCAATGCGCTGAAGTACAGCGCCGTGACATCGCTGCCCCAGGGGGCATCCCTGGACCCGCAGAGCGGGGCATTTAGCTGGACTCCTGCTTACGGCCAGGCTGGCGACTACAGCCTTCAGTTTACAGCAACGGATGCCTATGGCCAGTCGGCAATTGAGACGGTTCAGATTCATGTCGCTAAGACCGAGCGCCCGCCGGTTATCGCCGAGCAAAACCACTCGGTCCTACTCGGCCATACTCTGGATTTCTTTGTCCAGGCGAGCGATCCCGATTCTTCCGCGACGCTGACCTATTCGGCTACCAATCTACCTCAGGGCGCCACACTCAATTCGATAACTGGCGAGTTCATCTGGACTCCAGGTCCCGGACAGTCAGGAGATTTCGTTATCGCTGCCAGTGTCAGCGATGGCGTGGACAACGTTTCCGCGCCTCTAGATATCCACGCCTTGCTGCAGCCTCAGTTGCCCGTGGTCACCATTATCACGACCCCCAGCTTTGCAGTGACCCCCGGCCAGTCAGTAGTCGTAAACGTGCTTGGGACTTCGTTCTCGAGCGTCACCTCGTTGAGTCTCACGGTCAACGGACAAGCCGTCAGTCTAAATGCGCAAGGCAGCGCGACTATCGTCGCCGGTCTGCCAGGAAAAATGCAGTTAGTGGCTACAGCCACAGATGCCGATGGCTTCACCGGCACAACGAGCGCGGCAGTCAAAGTGCGCGACCCTGCAAATACGACGGCGCCGATCGTTGCCTTCAATGGTGGGGTAAACGAGGTCATCAGCTCGGCCACCGCGATCCAAGGCCTGATCTCTTCGAGCAACCTGGATTCTTGGACTTTGCAGATCACTCCCCAAGGAGGTCAGGTCAGCACGATTGCATCCGGCCAATCTGCTCAGGCAGGTACGCTATACACTCTGGATCCCTCCGCATTCGCTAACGGCGTTTACACCTTGACGCTTACCGCGATCGACCTGGCTGGGCGCGAAGCGCAAACTGCCGCAACCCTGGAGATCGATTCTGCTCAGAAGACCGATAGCTACCCGCGTACGGACACTGACGCTACGGTCATGCTCGACGGGCACGCATTCGATCTTAGCCGCCAATACGACTCGCTTAACGCCGCGGTAAACGGGCTTCTTGGCTATGGCTGGCGTATGCCGCTGCTGGACTTCAATTTGCAGTCCAACATCGCTCCTGTGCCGGGACAGAACTCGAACTTCATTCCGGCATTCAGCGATGGCACACGCCTGTATCTGACCCTACCAGACGGAAGCCGCGTTGGTTTCACCTTCCAACCGACAAAGCAGGAGATCAATGGTCAGGACTACTACACTCCGACGTGGGTGTCAGATACTGGAGTGAATTGGACCTTACAAAGCGCTGGCAATTTGCTGCTCCAAAAGGCCGGTAGTCGTTATTATGACCTTGGCACCGGCACTGCTTATAACCCTCAACAAATCCCCCCAGCCAGTGGGGCTGCGTTCCTGCTCACGGGGCCGGACGGTACGGTCTACAGCGAAAGCTTCGCTACGGGCACCAGTACTCTTACTACCAGCCAGGTGCAGTTCAGCGATGGCGTGATCTGGTATGTGGGAGACTCTGGGGTTGTGGCAAGCAACGGTCAGGCTATCCAGTTTGTGACCAATGCGTCGGGTCAGCTAGCGCAAACCATCCTGCCAGACGGTTCTCACTACGCTTACGCGTACGACAGTACTGGAAATCTGGTCTCTGCCGTTGATCTTTCGGACGATTCCGCTGATCGGTATGGATACAATCCGGCAGCTGCCCACCAACTTACTACGGCAACTGGCGGGCTCGGTCAGAGCGGTGATGCAATCGAGTACGGCGGCTCTGCACCGCAGGTCACGCCGCTGACCGGGAATCTTGGTGTAGCCCTGCAATACCTTTCCCAGAGCTACAGCGGAACGCTATTGCCCGGCGGCACCGATCGCTACGTCTTCGAGGTGCTTCCGAGCGAACTCGCCTCTACGCCGACCAATACGATTTATTTGGGCCTAACAGTAACGGGAGACGGATTCACCCCAGCTATTCCGACCATGGAAGGGCTGACCGCAGTGGTATCTGGCAACAATGGGGATCAATCTTTTGCGATCTATGCCATCAATGAATCTGCGCTCCAGCAGATAGAAATTAGCGGTACCGGAGGACAGGGCGGGGCTTACAGCTTCTCCATGTTCGTCGCCGGCGACTTCAACAAGGACGGGGTCGTAGACGGTACGGACGCCACTATCCTAGCCGCGGCTATGGGCAGCACCGTGGGGGGGGCGAACTACAACGTCGCCGCAGACATCAATCAGGATGGAATGATAAGCGCTACTGATCTGCAACTGTTCCTAAGAATTATGGATTCTCAGTCGACGTTGGCCCAACCGCCAATACTGTCGCACCATTGACGACACACGAAGATCTTGAGGTCTCTACGTCACTGGCTGGGTATTTCACCGATACGGCAAACGATACGCTCTATTATCGAATCAGTAGTGCCACAGGTGGCACGGCTAAGATTAGTGGCGACGGTCAATCGGTAATCTTCACGCCTACAGTCGGCTACACCGGGCCCGCTAGCTTTGTCATTGTGGCAGATGATGGTTTCGTACAATCGCAGCCGCTGACTGTATATATCAATGTGAGTGCCGCTCCTCTGTTGGCCATTCACTTGAGTGCAATTACTAATTTGTCTCAAGGGCAAGCAATGACGCCTGCCATAACGCTAGATTTCAGCGACGAGACAGGTGTTCAGCTAACCGACCCATCCAGCTATGTTTCTCTCGATTTTCAAAATCTCGCGGAAATGGGCTCGTTGGGCTCCAGCCCGACAAGCTATAACGAGAATACCCGCCAAATAATAGCGGCGGGCATTGGTCCGGCACTAATTAGTGTTTCCCATACAGACGACAACGGAAGCACAATACAAGCGGTTCAGGCATTCAATGTAGGCCCGGCGGACCAAACATCAAATTCTGATATTAGCTTTAACACAACTCCTACAGTTCTTCCGGCGTCTCTTGCTTTGACTCCTGGTATGGCCTATCAGCTTACGGCTAGCTTGATAGATGACGAGGGTAACTCAACGGACATCGCTCTAACCTCTCAACCTCTGAGTGGGACGGAGTACATTTCTAGTAATCCTAGTGTTGCGACTGTGTCGACTGAAGGCCTGGTGACAGCACTCGCTCCTGGTCAGGCGACTATCAGTGTCATTCATTTAGGAACTACATATGACGACAACAACAACTATGACTATCAGCAAATAGGTCAAACCGATTTATCGATCGTTATATCTCTCCCGCAAATGGTGGACGGTGGCACTAACCCTGCTATCCACATCACGCCGTCAGCAGGTGGAGTGGTTGCAGATGCTGCAGGAGACACTGTTTTAATTGGACCCAATGCACTGCTTTCGGACGCAAATATTGGGATCACCAAAATCTCTGTGCCTAATCTCCAATCCGTTACGGGCCTCGCCGCGCCGCTTTCCGCCATTGGGGCAGCGCAAGCCGTAGCAGCGTTCAATCTAAATCTGGACGCACAAGGCCTTGCAAATCCAGCGCAACTGTTGATTCCATTGCAGACCTCCGGAGCGGCTCTCGGAGATCAGGTCTTTTTCTTCCGCCAAGATTCAATCCTTGGTGGCGACGGCAACGTCCATCAAACTTGGTGGCTTACGGATAGCGGAATAGTCGTCAACGATGCTACAGGGCAACTGTTTGCCGAAACCAATGGTTCGCAATATGGTGGAGTCTTACAGGGAGGCAACTACGTTGTTGTGTTTGCCAACAATGCAGCCCAGATTCAGGTCAGCATCCCCGCGGCCACGACGGTCAGTTTCGGCGATCTAGGTTATGCATGGGCGTCACCCGAGGAAGTCGATAGCGCCGCAGGCACTGTCAATTTGCTTTTACCCGTAGACGCATCGGAATCAAGTTCGTTAGATGTGATTCGATACGACTATGGCACGCCACTCGTCGCTAAGACTTCGATTTCTAGTTTAGTCGAGCCCACAAGTCAGCCTCAGTTTGCTCCCAATAGCGCATCGATGGCACGCGCACAAATCGCTCCCTCCGCCATCGGTAAAGTTAACCTTAATGGGCTGTTACCAGCAGTCGTGTCGCCGCAGGGCCAATCGATAGCTCTGCCGAACATCACTAGTGCGCAGTTTGCCCCATCTACGAACAGCACGGTCTCGTTGGGGACATACACCATGTCTCTGAGCGCCCCCGTTAGCAGCTCTGTCCTGGCTGGATTTAATGCGCAGGTTGTACCCAGGTTAATCGCACCTTCAGGACAGGTAATTGAGTTGGCTCCGATTGCCGGTGCTTTTGGCGTCCAAAGCTTGAGTTTTGATATTCCATTTATTGCCGCATCTAATGGTGCTGTTTCAATCGGGAGCGCCAAATCTGGTTATTTACCTGCGGGAACAGCACTCGGCTCATTGAGTGTGCAGCTTGCTTTAAAAATCACTCGTAGCGGAGTATCGCCAGGTGGTGGAGTTGCCGCAATAATTGCCGGCAGCTCCATCTACTTTACGGGCAATGTCATCACTCCTACAGTCGCCCAGGGACTGTCGGCTTCTCTTGTCACGTCGACATCTGGAACAACAGTAAATTTCTATAACAATACACAACAAGACGGGACGTCGGGGTCTCTCGAGATTTCAGAAACTCAGCAACTTACTACGTCGTTTGCACAGGGCCCTGTAACGAATCCGATTGCTTTCTCGGCTGATCAAAGTACCGCTTATGTTGCCGTCAACAGCACAATTTACGAAATTGATACAACAACTTTTAGACTTATTGGAATAGTTCGTCTGCCCCCAAATACTCCCGGAGTAATCACGAGCGTTAAGGACGTAGGGGGTACTTTGTATGTTTCTACTGGGGCAGCATGGGGATCTGGTTCGGAGTATGGGATATGGATGCTCAGCGTCGACCCGGCCCAGCTGTCAAAATTCAATAAAACATGGGTTGCAATACAGCTGCCTAAAGGGTTGTCTCCCTTTGGAATATCAGGGATGGATATTAGCCCCGACGGCAGATACCTGGTCGCCAGTGCCGGGGATATCTTGGTTTTGGATTTGAGCTCTGTCGATGCTAATGGCATCGTTGCAAAGGGAGGATGCGCAGTGGTAGTGCCTCCAAAGGTTGGTGGAGCCTCACAATATGTTACGGCTACCTCGTCTTCTACCCTCTTTCTTATTTCCAATTTGGGCGGCGCCGGTGCAACGGGCGTCGGCGGCGTCACTGACAATGGAGTGTCCGCTCTAAATATCGGCATTAATACGCAGGCAGGGGCTACCTTCGGATCGTTGGCTGACTTACCGAAAGTTGTAGCGTCGGCTTCCAGCTTATCCGGGGCGGCAAGTAACGTATGGTCGCTCACGCCAGTGTCATTGGTTCAGCCAGACAAATCGGTTGTCGTAGATAGACTGGATATAGGTACTGCAGCGGGATTGGTTGTAACGCCAGATCTGCAATATGCATTCGTTGCTGATCGTAATGATCCAGATGACGATGCATTTTATGAACATATGATTCAGAGTGGCTTCGGTGACGGCGTTCAGTTCCTCAGTCCTGACGGGCCACCAACACCTGTTGATCCCAATCCCAAGCAGGTCAACGTTGGTGGAAAGATTGGCGTTATCTACAACCCCTTTGGATTAACTCAATTTACATCCTTTGGTAGCGTCGGAAACGCCATCTATCTAGGTGCCACAGGCCCCGATATTGGCGAGCAGTACGGAAGCATCGCGCTCGTGGGCAATCAGCTCATCGTTCAAGCAGACGGAATATCCGCGTATTCCGCATTCAATTCAAACATCGAATATGATTCGCCGACAGTTGGGAGCTCGGAGACATTTACCTTCAACGTCCAATCGCTAGAAACAGCGGCTGCCGCATCATCTAATGTAGATTTAAGCAACGCTCTGAATGTTTACCCGATACCGCTTGTCGGAGCGGCCACGGGATTTGATCGTGGTGCAACGGCGGCGCCGGTCCTAACGCAGTTGTACGTGGAAGGAAATCCAGGAGACGTTAATGAGGTCGATCTAAAGTCTCTTATTACAACTCAGACGCCGGGGTTGAAAACTAGCCAGCTACGAAATTTCTCTATTAGTCAAAGCACAATTGCCAATATATTGGCCAATCCAAGCTCTGCCGTCACATCGACTAGCGCCGCGGCAGCATATGGGTATCTATACCAAGGGAAATACGACAATCTCGCGTCCGAAGGGCACATTCTTCTTGCCACCCAAACGCCGTACAACCCGCTGTCGTCCAGTCTTATCCAGCTCCTGTCCGCTACTCCGGACAATGCGCACGGTAATGCCGTAATCAATGATCAAGGGGCTACTTTCTCTGATACGGGAGTTCTATTCGCATATCGAAATATCACAAGCTGGGAAGAAGCATACATTTTGCAATATGGAAAGATGCTTTCGGCACAAACTCTTTCACTCAATATTAGTTATCAGCAGCAAGATGCTAATAGTGGACAATGGGTGACAAAGACTGCTCGGCTTACGATTTCCATCGCTGACTCGCCCACTGCAACCAGTGTTTATTTTGGGGATAGGCCGCAAAACGATTATGGATATACGGACATCGTTACCCGCACCAACGATATTGGCGCCGACAGCTTAGAGAAGTTTGAGTTCGTTCAAAGATTAGAATATCTCGCTTTTCCGGCAATGGGTTTTGGACACTTAAATGGGCAGAAATCGTCAAATGTGTTCAACCTGCAGGGTAACGCCTACAGCATTGGCAATGCTGCATACTTCAATGTCGAGCAAAATCTCACTGACCAGAACGTCCCGACTGGAGGAAACGCTGCCAGTCCATATTTCTCAAATGATGGGCAATGGACGTTGGAAGATCAATATGCACTTTATTTCTTTTATGCGGAGATTAACTATGCTCCGGGGATACAGCGGTATTTAGCTCACCAAATAAATAATCCAGGTGTAAATCAAACAACACCCACAAACCTCCTGGCGGACGTGCAGCAGCTCAACACTGCGGGTGTGAACTACACCCATGACGGTTATACACACAAGTTATTGGACTATCTGAATGCCTATAACGCGCCTCACTGGATGAATATCGGCGCTGAAATGACGCAAGCCTCTACCGCATATTTTGTTAATCCAGAGCAAGCCCCATCCTTATCGCAGTGGTATAACAAACAAACATTCGCGGCCAGAGGGAAGGTCGAGATCTACGGGGCAAGTTGGATGCGCGACCTCATGGCCGCTGCGTCATATGCCCCGACTCAGCTTGAGACACTGGATGAGCAGTCCGGGTATTCGGACAAATTCCTTTTCAATGGTTCGGTCGACGCGAACGAAGGCTTTACTCCAAAAGCTGTAGGAGGACACAAAACCCACGATCTTGGCCTTGCATTCGATTTGGGTATCGACCAGTCATTCATTGACCCGAAAAATGAGCAGTCCAAGGTGTCGTATGACAATACGCCATCGTTGCCTCCAGCGAGTACCAATCCATGGAGCGTGGCGTCTGCTGAATCTGATTCGACGCAGGCATTTCTTTCGTCTCTGGGCGGCGGGGTCAACTCCACCACACCACTTCCTACGGACCCTCCGTACTTCGTCGGGGGAAAGGCCGACGATCAGGAAGATCCTCTTCGTCAATTCCTGCAGATTTACTCCGTAACGCAATCAACAACATTCAGCGATCCAGGGCAGACTGCGGCTCAGTCACAGCAACAATGGGCTAGCGCGCTGCATGTTGAGAATTCGCTTACCGGCACTACGTCCATCATGCAGGCGTTGTTTGGGCCTGGCGGCCCAGAGTCTAGCAATTCACTGATTACGCAGGTTCATATTGGTGATCCAAGCTACAACTCATATCCGGACATAAACAAAGCATTGCACATGCTTGGCATTGCTAGCACAGCTGTGCAGCCTCATGATGATCACTTCCATTTGTATCTAGGCGTTCCCCATGCCATTCACGTCACTGGCACAACAGCAATTGAAACGGCTGTACCTAACAATGCCGCTTCCGCACAATCTGCTATTTATCGGAGTGATTCAGAAAATAACAGCAGCATCGCAGCCCAAACGAATGCAGCTGTTTCCGCCCGGCCTGCGAAAGGTGCTCTACCGGAAAGCAGCGGGCCTCTGGGCTCGAACCCTGTTGGTGATTTTAATGCTGCGTTGACCATCGGAGGCAGCTGGAATGGTACTGGCAGTGTTCTGATATCAAATGGGAGTGCTTCTTTCTCGGAAAGCTCCTCTGAAATGACGGGGCTGAGCCAGACGTTTACTCTGGAAAGCGGGACCGAAGGCTTGGACTTCACGATTGACAGGGCACATTTTTCTAACAATGGCGCTGGTATTCCTCCGGATGCATTCGAGGTCGCGCTCCTCAACGCGATCACCGGACAACCCGTTGCCGGAACAGTGCAACTTTCTAATACCGACGCTCTGTTCAACCTGCAATCAAATGGCGAATCGTTTACTGCTTCAACAACCCATATCTATGGCCTGTCCGTACCGACTAATGGAAGCCTGGATATCACCTCGCCGGTAGAGGTTGCGGTAGATCTTTCCGGTGTAGCCCCTGGAACTCCAGTAGAGCTGTACTTCGAGCTGCTCGGCTTCGGTGCCGCAAATAGCACCATCTCTATCAGTGACGTGCAACTGCTTTCAACACTGACGCAGCCGCCTGTCGCCAATAATGCCAGCATCGCAGCATTCGAGAACCAACCCGTAACCATTGACCTGCACGCCGACGCATTCGACTCGCAGAATCTGGCCTTAACTATGAGCATCGTCGACGGCCCGAAGTCCGGCACGTTGACGCAAAACACCGACGGCACCTACACCTACTCGCCGAATCCCTCGTTCTACGGCATGGACACCTTCACTTATCAAGCCAGCGATGGGCAGTCCACTTCGTCTGTAGCAACCGTCACCATTAACGTGGCGGCGGTGAACCAGGCGCCGGCGGGCAGCAGCAAGACCGTAGCGACATTGGAGAATACGCCGTACGTGTTCAGCACTACCGACTTCGGCTACAGCGATCCCGACAACAACCCACCGAAGGCCTTCGCCGGTGTAGTGGTGGATACACTGCCTGGAGTCGGCAGCCTGACTGACAGTGGCCACGCTGTTGCGGAGGGTCAATTCATCTCGGCCCAAGACATCACCGGCGGCCTTTTGGTGTTCACTCCGGAGACCTACGCTAGTGGAGCGAACTACGCCAGCTTCAACTTCCAGGTGCGTAACGCGGGAGGCACGGCGGATGGTGGGGATGACACCGATCCGAGTCCTAAGACTGAAACCATCAATGTCACCTGGGTCAACCAGGCCCCGGTAGGCAGCAGCAGCACGGTGAGCACCCTGGAGAACGCACCCTACATCTTTGGCGTAAGCAACTTTGGCTATAGCGATCCCGACAACAGTCCAGCCGAGTCCTTCGCTGGCGTGGTGGTGGATACGCTACCCACCGTGGGCAGCTTAATGAACAATGGCCAGGCAGTAACGGCTGGCCAGTTCATCTCCGCCAGCGACATCGCCAATGGCCAGTTGACTTTCACTCCGGTCACTTACACCAGTGGAGCCAACTACGCTAGCTTCGGCTTCCAGGTGCGTAATTCCGGCGGCACGGCGAATGGTGGGCAGGACACCGCCCCTAACGTCAAGACCCTCACCGTCAACGTCACCTGGGTCAACCAGGCCCCTATGGGGGCCAGCAAAACCGTGACGACGCTGGAGAACTCTCCCTACGTCTTCGGTACGAGCGATTTCGGTTATAGCGACCCACACAACAGCCCAGCCGAGTCCTTCCTGGGCCTGACCGTCGACACCTTGCCAACCGTCGGTGCGCTCACTAACAACGGCACCGCCGTCACCGTAGGCGAATTCATCTCCGCCAGCGATATCGCGGCTGGCCTGCTGGTCTACACACCATCGACTTATGGCAATGGCGCCAACTACGCTAGCTTCCAGTTCCAGGTGGAAAACGCCGGTGGCACCGCCAACGGCGGCCACGACTCCGACCCGGCACCCAAGACCCTCACCGTCAACGTCACCTGGGTCAACCAGGCACCGGTGGGCACCGACAAAACCGTGGCGACTCTGGAAAACACGCCCTACGTCTTTGCCACGGGCGATTTCGGCTATAGTGATCCTGACAACAATCCGGCCGAGGCCTTCGCCGGCATCCTGATCGGCGCACTCCCGTCAGCTGGAACGCTCACGGACAATGGACAGGCCGTCGCCGCGGGCCAATTCGTCTCCGCATCCGACATTGCAGGTGGCCTGCTGGTCTTCACGCCGCGGACTTATGACAGCGGGGCGAATTACGCCAGCTTCAGCTTCCAGGTGCGCAATGCCGGTGGGACCGCTAACGGCGGCCAGGATACGGATCCGAACCCGCGTACCGAGACCATCAACGTCAGGTGGGTCAACCAGGCGCCCGTGGGTACCAGCGGTTCGGTGACGACCCTAGAGAATCAGGCCTATGCGTTTACAGCCGCGAACTTCGGCTTCAGCGACCCCCACAACAACCCGGCTGAGGCCTTCGCGGGCCTAATTGTTGATAACTTGCCCTCTCTCGGAGCGCTTACCGACAACGGCAAAGCCGTTACTACCGGCGAATTGATCTCAGCCAGCGATATCGCCAACGGCCTCTTCCTGTTCACACCGGCGCTTTACAGCAGCGGTAACAATTACGCCAGCTTCCATTTCCAGGTGGAGAACGCCGGTGGCACGTCCAATGGTGGTCACGACACCGATCCCAACGCCAAGACTCTCGCTATCAACGTTACCGCGGTCAACCAGGCGCCGGCCGGTGCCAGCGCCACCGTGAGTACCAACGAAAACACGCCGTACACCTTCAGTGCTGCTAATTTCGGCTACAGCGATCCGCACAACAGCCCGGCGGAGCCCTTCGCCGGACTGATCGTAGATACGCTACCGTCTGCCGGCACGCTCACTGACAACGGCCATGCTGTCATCGCCGGGCAGTTTGTCTCAGCCAGCGACGTCGCCAACGGCTTGCTCGTCTTCACGCCGGCTAGCAACGGCAGCGGCTCCCCCTATGCCAACTTCACTTTCCAGGTGGAGAATAATGGGGGCACCGCCAATGGTGGCCAAAACACGGACCCGGTTTCCAAGACCATCACCATCAATGTCATCCAGGTCTCGTCCACTCTGAGCGTGAATCTGGGCGTCGCTGCTAACTTCAACGCCTTCGTGTTTCAGAACTTCACCAGTAGCGGTAGCGATACGCAGGGCTCTCTGGCGGTGGGTGGAAACCTGAGCGTATCGAGCTACAGCGTCAACGCCAACCACGAGTCCTACAACGGCCTATCGGCCATCGTAGGAGGCTCCATCAGCTTCACGGGCGGCCAGCTCAACGGCCAGGCCACCTACGTTATCTCGGCGAACGTCAGCAACCTGGGCTCGAGCGACAGCGTCAGGCAGGCCAATCCGCCGTTCTCATTCTCGTCTGTGCAAAGCCAACTCTCGACCCTATCCGGCAATCTCGCCGGTCTCAAGGCCAATGGCACAGTGACCTCAGCGTACGGTGGCCTCACCTTCACCGGCGACGGCACCTCCAATCCGCAGGTGTTCGACATCAGCGCTTCGCTACTGCAAAGCGCTAACTATGCCAATTTCAGCAACCTTTCCAGCGGTCAGACGGTCATCGTCAATGTCAACGGCACCTCCGCCGGCTTCCAGGGTGGAACGCCGAACGGATTCTCCAACTACAATACGTTGTTCAACTTCTATAACGCTACCACGCTGACTTTCAGCAACGTCGGCATTTACGGCAGCATCCTGGCCCCCTTGGCCACGGTCAGCGGCGGCGGTGGCCAGATCAATGGCAATGTTGTCGTCAACGCCTGGAATTCCGGCATCCAGATCAATGCCAGTCACTTCTTCAATCCGACGACCATCAACACCGGCAGTGGACAGCAACCCCAGCTGGCGATGGCGCGCACTTACGTAGCTGAGCCGGCCTCGCAACGCACCGCGATCCCTGCCCAGTCCGCAATGGCCGCACCATACAGCGGAATCCCGACAACGCCAGCGCAGGCCGGAATGGGATTCAAGGCTGCGGCCGCCGTAACCGGGCAAGCGGCTGCAACTGTTTCGCCGTTCATCGAAAAGCCAGCCCGTGGACAGACCATCAATTTCCGTTCGTTGGGCTCGGCAAGTAAGCCGACAATGGACGTCGATCACAGGTTGCCTGGCAGAGCGGTTAAGCAGGTGGTGGCGGGCGGCGGGGCCGGGCTACAGATCGACTGGAACAGCGAAGCCCTGAGCGAGGTGGAGGAAGGTCGCGAGCTGGATTCGGGCGCCGTCGCTTGGCTCGCTGGCTTCCTCGGCGCCGACGAACAGCAACGTGATCTGGCAGGGCTTACCGGGCTGACGGTCATGCTCGGTAGCGGGCACAATGCCTCGGGTGCCGGAGCCAGCGGAACTGGAGGGCGGCCAAACTAGCCGTCTACGTGCCTTTTTTTGAATATCACTACCAATTAGGAGCTCAGATGTCCGAAGCAGATAAGTCCGAAGCTAAGGTGGAACCCTCGAAGAAGCGCGTAGAAGCCGCGCGACCACAGCAGGCCCAGGCAGTTAACTGGAACACCAGCAGCCTGCACAGCTCATACGCTAACTTCTGCAGCGCCAACAGCACGCGCGAGGAAGTTGTACTGAATTTCGGCGTAAATAAGACCTGGGATCGTCGCGGGTCCCAAGTTGAAGTCGAATTGAACCACCGAATTATGTTGAGCCCTTTCGCTGCAAAGCGCTTGGCAGAGTTGATGAGCAAGCTAGTGAATGAGTATGAGGCGCGCTATGGTTCGCTGTCGGAGTAAGGTCTCCCAGAAAATGTTAGCGGCACTGGCATTCTGCATGCTTTGGTTTGTAACGGGCGGTGTGTCCGCTAGCGACGAAAATATTGACGCGGCGCTTCTAATGCCTGGAAATGATGATATCGAGGTGGGCGGCTACGCAAAGACTAATTGGTATGCCCTGACTTCAATTGTAGACCACTGGGAGCTCGTCTCAACTACTCTATCGATAGCTAGATCTGACATAGATCCTGACGTTGTGTCGATCGAATCCGACAAGCCCAATGCACTAGTGTTTATTCGAGGATCATCGTTACGTGAAGGTCCTGTCGACTCTGCCAGCGTGGATTCCGGAAGGGCTGCTCGTACTCTAGAGGATGCCGGTCTCAAATCGCTTTCGATTGCTTTTCGTGGCAGCGTATATACGCTTGGTCTTAAATCAGGTCGCGTGGTTTATTCAAGCGAAGGAAGACACTCAATACTCAACGCAAAACAAGACGCTGGGATGATTACTCGTGTCAGTGTTCTATGGGCGGGAGATATCAATCGAGACGGAACACTCGATTTGTTGGTTGATCTCAAGACTGAAGCGCATTCAAGAATCTGCATGATGGCGTCTTTGGCGTCTGGAAATATGGAACTGGTCCGGCCAATCGCATGTCGCTTTTATGGCGGATAATTTATCCGCAGCATTTAGTTCGGCCCAGCGTAAGGGGATTCTTTGCAAGCCCTATGCAGGCCGTATTCTTTGGAGGTTGCCTGTCCCTCCCTACAAACCCCAACATCTCTTGCTGCTTGCGCTCCTGCTTGAGCGTGAGCATCCGTATTGCCCGGTTTTGATGCTCAGCCACAAACTGCATCCACCAGACGAGCATCCCCAGCAGCCAACCCGGAACTGCTTTCTTCGAATGGGAAATTCGCTCGGCAAGGCTTCTCAACCGAGGTACATACCGCAGGAATAGTTCGTCCTCCAAACTGACCATGGACTGCACGGCTCCAGGCTCTCCCTGTCGAACTTAACCACCGTATCATGCTCAGTCCATTCGCTGCGAAGCGGCTTGCCGGATTGATGACAAAACTCATTCAAGAGTATGAGTTACGCTACGGCACATTGTCCGAATAGTGGTCAGGTAATATGTCTAAGGCCGCTCTGCTAGGTGATTTAGTGGGCGACACTTTGAAACAGAAAGGAATAGTAATAGCTGCGTAGAATTATTTGCCGGTGAAAGAAGTTTCCGCCACACCGTCTCATCTTAACAAGCCCTAGTCGTGAGTTGTTATGGTAGGCGAAACAGGATCATGCAAATTAGAGTCGTTAACTCACGTGCGTTTATATTATTTTTTGTCTTTGCGTGTTCCGTCCATGCAGTAGGATTAGATTCCTTTGAGTACTATGGGCTGACCAAAGGAAATCAACTAATAAATCTTATATATCAATCAGATCCCGGTTTTACTAAGGTATGGTATAGCTCGAAAGCGAATGCGAAATATACTTACTGCTTAGTTTCAGCATCCTCAATAGCATGTGCAAGTGACATGCATGGCCCCGCTAAATTAATCTACGTAAGGGCCAAAGGAAACGCGCTAATCTCCAACAGGCATCGAGCCACTGTTGTGGGCAACACAGTGGCTAAGCTGTATTCAACTATGTTGTCTTATGATGAAGATAATTTTTATGTCTGCAATTTGGGCTGTGGTCCTGATGTTGCGGATTTATTGATCACCATCTCAGAAGCCGGGGATTAGCATTTTACTAGGTTGAACTAGTTGCAAAATGACCTCAGATCGCGCGGCCATTGAGGCCGGAACAATGCTGCAAGGCATCAAATCGCTTCCCGATTTCGGTGAAGCATACGCGCATTGCTCAGGCAGACTCCGGCAATTTACGCCATCATCTTCTCCGCAACATCGAAGCTCGCATACAAGTAGGTTTATCAATCCCTGCCCGCAAATCCCAACATCTCCCGCTGCTTACGCTCCTGCCTGAGTGTAAGCATCCGAACAGTTCGATTCTGACGTTCCGCAAAAAACTGCATCTGCCTCACGAGCACGTCCAGAAGCCAACCAGGGACCACTTTTCTGGAGCCGACAAATCGAACGATAAAGTTTCTCAGACGAGGTACATACCGCAAAAATAGCTCGTCCTCCAAACTAACCATGGACTGCACAGCTCCAGGCTCTCCCTGACGCGCGCTGCGACCAAACAGCTGGCGGTCAATGCGCCGGCTCTCATGAAATTCAGTAAGAATGACCTGAAGGCCGCCGGTTCCCAGAACCTCGGGTAGAGGCCGGATATCGGTACCTCGGCCGGCCATGTTCGTGGCAACTGTGATCCGCCCAGGCTGTCCTGCCATAGCCACGGTGTCTGCCTCGCGCTGGTCCTGCCGGGCGTTTAACACCGTATGCTCGACGCCGCGGGCCGCCAAGAGTGCTCCAAGCCGCTCCGAAGCTTCCACCGATCGAGTGCCAATCAGTACGGCCCGGCGTTCCCGACTTAGATGAGCCGCCCTGTCCGCCACTGCCTCCCAGCGCTGCTCTTGCGTGAGCCAGCAGGTATCGGGTAAGTAACTACGCCGGCAGGGCTTGTTTGGCGGAATTCGAATTACATCGAGGTCGTATACCCGCCGCAGTTCTCCCGCCACTTCCAAGGCCGTGCCAGTCATTCCACAGAGCATCAGGTAGCGCCGGAAGAACGTTTGATAGGTAATGCGCGCGAGCGTTTTACGCTCTCCGGTAATTTCGACACCCTCCTTGGACTCCACCATCTGGTGTAAGCCCTGTTCCCAGGTGCGGTCCGGCATCGCGCGGCCGGTGAATTCATCGACAATCTGCAGCTTGCCGTCTACAACGATGTAGTGCCGGTCACGGTGAAAAGCGTGGAGTGCGACAAGTGCCTTGGTGATCAGCTCTCGGCGCCATACCGCAGCTGACAGGAGCCCAGACAAGTTATTAGTCCATTGCTGCAGCACAGACTCTGCCGCGGGCGTCAACCAGACCTCCGTTCCATTGCGGAGTTCGAAATACTCGCCAGGGATCATGCGCCGCGCCAACTCAACGGCGGAGTGATAAATAGCAGCATCCTGGTCTTCCGCCGCGACATCGGAAATAATCAATGGAGTCTTCGCTTCGTCAATCAGCACGCTATCTGCTTCATCGACAATGGCGACGTGTAGTCCGCGCAATAGCAGTGAGGCCTGCCGGCCAGGCTGGTAGAGTTGCCGCAGCTTAGCCCGGGAGGCCATCATTGGTCCCGCAGCCAAGCGATCCTTCAGATAGTCGAATACCAGTTCCTTGTTGGAGACGTAAACGACGTCCCGAGCGTATTGCTCACACCGCTGGGCAGGCTCCATGTCTTGGCCGATGGCCCCCACGCTCAAACCCAGATATTGATACAGCGGGGTTAGCAGTTCGGCATCGCGCCCCGCTAGATAGTCATTGACAGTGACCACATGCACGCTGGCGCCAGCTGCGGCCGCCACCGCCGCACTCAGACTGGCTGTGAGTGTCTTGCCCTCACCAGTAGCGATCTCCGCCACCTTGCCCTGCAGCATTGCCCAGCCACCGAGGAGCTGCACATCAAAGTGGCGCATGCCAAGCGTACGCATGCTGGCCTCGCGCACCGCCGCGAAGGCTTCCGCCAGCAGAGTTTCCGTGAACCCTTGACTGCGAGTCAGAAAGCAGATCGAGCGGAAGCGCTCGATCAATGCGGCTTTGCCCAGCTTTTGCAGCTCCGGCTCAAGCGCAGTGGCTTTGTCCAGAAAGCGGCGTTGTTTCCGTTTTGACGACAACTTAGGCAAACGGGCGAGGGCAGCACGCAGATGCTCCTCGAACTGCAGCTCAGGCCTGGTGCTACGTTCGATGTAGACCTTGTCGCTGACCTGCTCGTCGCGCCCGACCAGCAAGGCGCTGACGTTAGACACTGAAGCGGCTCAAGAACAGCTGCCGTAGTCGCCGGTAGCCCTGAAACAGCAGGGGTTCATAACCATGTTCGAAGCGCACATGCACGCGCTCCCCGAAGGCTGAGGGATCCGCCCCGGTAGGCAGCTGCAGATCGAAGATGAAGATGCGCTGTAGAGATTTCAGACCCTTACTATCCTTCGGATCCGTCGTAATCGCGCCGCCGCCGGTGCTGCCGAGCGCGGCCGTCGGCAGTTCGTCGACGCCACCCGGCATTTCGCGGATCACACTGGAGGCTAGCACCTTCGGCACGTCGTCGCTGAGCCGCAGTTCCACGCCTCGCAGCCGGGTGCGCACCAAGTCGATGTTGTCTTGACGTACCACAACCCGCGCGATGAATTGCTTGTTCTCTAGGATATAACCGAGCAGTTCGCCTTTTTTGAAGAACTGCCCTGGCATGTCGAGCGGGGAGGGCACCACCAATACCCCATCAATTTGGCTGCTGACCACCAGTTTGTTATGGCGTTCCAGCGCCCGCTCAAGTACGAACTGCGCCTGTTCGACCTGGCGGAGAGCGATCTGCCCTTTCACTGGGTCCTCGATTTGCTCGGCGCGGTATTGGGCCTCTGCCTCCGCCAGCTTGGCTTGGGCCACCCCTAGTTCCGCTTCCAACAGGGGCTCCTCCATGACCAGTACCGGGGTCCCGCTGCGTACAAACGTGCCGGGCGCTACCAGCCAGCGTTGGAAGACACCGTCGTCACCGGCCCGCACCAGCGCCTGGTCCGGTAGCCAGATGACACCTTCCGCCTTTGATCTCAGGGGCAGTGGAACCGCAGCGACCAATAGCGCCAGTCCCGCCACCAGAGCCAGTGAGAGGTTGAGGGCGCGGCCACGCACACGTTGCAACGTCGGGCTTTGCCGGACATGCTGGATCGCCTTGTACACCGGCAGCACGACCAGGGAAATCGCCCCCCAGATAGCCATAATAGTGCCGAAGATGAAGAACTTCCCTGCGATGTAGAAGATGATCACCGAGGTGATGAAGATTCGATAGCTCCAAGACGCCAGGGTGTAGAGCACCAGCCAGCGCCTCTCAGCAGGTGTCTCGGGTGGCGGCTCCAGGTCACGGGCGCCAAAGACGTATCGATCCCACAGCCATCCACAAAATCGCTGCCCCCGTTGTGCAAGGTTCGGGATTTCCAACAGATCAGCGAGGATGTAATAGCCATCGTAGCGGAGCAGGGGATTGCCGTTGATCAGCAGGGTGGAGACACCGGCGATCAGCATGACGTTATAGGCGATGGCGTGCACCAGGCCTTGTTCAACGGAGTTCCAGACATACATGGCCAGCGCCGCCAGGAACAACTCCACCATGATGCCGGCGGCACCGACGGCCATGCGCTGGTACTTTGAGGGGAAGGCCGATGCGGCGGAGGCCTCCACATACGGCACCGGCACAAACACCAGAAACATCAGCCCCATTTCCGGGACATGTCCCCCGCGGGTCTTAGTGACGAAGCCGTGTCCCAATTCGTGCAGAGCTTTCACACACGGATATACCAGCGCCATCAGCAGCAGATTGTCGGTAGCAAGTAGTCGATCGGCCAGGTTGTCGGTCAACTCGCTCCAGTGCACGCCAGCGCTGACTAGCGCAGGCAGGACTACTGCCAGCCAAAGCAGACCCCCCACGGACCCGAAGATCCAGCCCACCCGCGGGGCCCATCGCCCCAGAAATGCATCGGGATTCCATAGCGGCACCCGCAGGCTTAGCGGGTTGGCCAGCCACTGCTTCCAGATCTGGTCGCGGCGCTGTTTGTACCGCTGCAGCACCGTCGCCGAATCGGGCGTCACGTCGGCCTGCAGCAGGTCGGCCGCGTGCAGCTGGACCAGCAGGTCGACGATTTCGTTCTGGGTCGGCACGTCGCCAGCGGCGATGCGGCAGGCCTCATCCCATAGCGCCTGGACCGTGGTGCGGCCGTCCATGCGCATTACCAACTCGTATGCTGCCGGTGTCAGACGGTGAAAGCGGCCGCCGCCCTGGTCCTGGGCGACGTACCACACTTGATCGCGATAGATATGCCGATGGATGCGCGTGCCGGCCAGTAGTCTCGGCTTGAGTCCGGCGACGCGACTGGCTGAAGAGCTGGCGGGCCATTTACGGAATCCAGGTCCATAGCGTCAGGCGTAGCCAGTCCGTGAAGCTATGGGTCAGGATCCACCACAGCCGCCGCCGCCCGACCTCGATCTTGCCCACACCTTCCATGCCGGGGCGCAGGCGCAGCGAGGTCTTGTCCAGGTCGGCTTCGACCCGGAAGAAGTTGCGGCCGTCTTCGGCGGTTGCTACCGGAGTAATCTTGCTGACGTGGAACGGCGTCGGGTCGCCGGCGATGCCGGAGATGATCAGCCGACCGGTCTGTCCATCCGCGATGTGACGAATCTCGCGCTCGTCGACCTGGAGGATGACGCGATAGCTCTGCAGCGGTGCCACTTCGAACAGCTTCTTGCCCTGTTCCACGGGGGAGCCGGCCAGTTGGCTCAGATCGCCCGAGATCACGATGCCATCGAACGGAGCGACAATCTTTGATCGGCGAATGCGCTCGTTGGCCAGGTTCAGCTGCGCCTCGGCTTCCTTCAGCTGGGCCGAAGTGATCTGCACCTGGCCCAGATCGTCCTCGGCGATGGCCTGGCGCAGCTTCTTGTCGTCCTGCTCTTTCTCGGACGACCAGCGGGCCTGCTCGATCAGCAGCTCCCGATCGTCGAGCTGGCAGAGCAGATCGCCCTCGTGGACCGTATCCCCGGCGCGAACGTTGCTGGAAGCGATGAATCCCTCGAATGGCGCATTGAGTACTCGCTGGACCTCGCCCTCGATCACCGTTTTAGCCGTGACGCGGTAGTCGATCTTGACAAGCGCAAGGATGCCGATCACCAGCAACAACGCAGACGCAGCAAACTTCCATACCAGGTGGCGCGGCCCAAACAGCCGGTCACCGAGCGCATGTAGATCGACTCCAATCCTGCCCAGGTAGCTCCGGTCGGCGCGCTGTTTGTCGTCGATGATGGCGGGCAAAAGGCTGCACAGCGTTTCCAGCCAGGTCAGGTTATCCTTACTGAAAACGCCTTCGCGGTGCTCCAGGGTCAGGACGCCACGACAACGGGCGCCGGACATCAGCGGCACCGAAACAATCGCCGCGGCGCCGGTTTCCCGCGCCAGCTGCGCATGCTGGGAGGCTTGCGGACCCTCGGTGGCCGCGCCGAACTCCACCACCGCCTGGCGATCGAAAGCCTCACCCATCGCCGCGGTATAAAGCCTGGCCGCCGCGCTATTGCGCTCGAACCAGGCGGCATCCGAGAGGGCAGCCAGCTTGATGGCGGTGCTGCGCGTCAGACCAATGGCCACGCGGGAGCACTGCAGATGGCGTGCCAGGTGGTTGGTCACTTCAAACAAACTTTGCTGCAGGTGGCTTCCCCCTAAAGCCACGGCGACCGCTTCCATCACCGAGCCGATGCGGGTTCCGCGCTCGCTGGCCGATTTCAGCTCACGCCGTAATAGAAACTCGTCGAGCCAGGCGGTGCCCCAATGCAGCTGACGTAGCAGCGGACGGGTGTCACCCGAGCCTCGTACCTCCAGCGCAACCGCTCCGATCAGGCTTTGGCCCTGGACGGGGTACGCGATCTGGGTAATGGCCCCAGAGTCACCACCGGGCTGTACCACGCCTCGTCGCTCGGACAGTGCTTGTTCCGCGATCTTGCCAAGACGGGCCATGTCCAAGGTCGGCTCGGGCCATACCGCCACTGGGACGAACGTATTCGAAGTTTGAGCCTCGAGCAGTACCGCCGCAGCCGTAACCGACAACCCTGGTTGGCTGAGTTGGCGGCACAGAATGTCCAGCCAGGCCCCGCAATACTCCTGTGCATTCGTAGCGACGAGAAATCGGCGCCATGCCTCGTCCTCGGCAGACGAAGACCCGGATGGCCGCCCTGTCGGCCGTTCATAGGTTTCCACGCTCAAGACCCCGATCTCCCCAATCCCCGGTGCAGCCAACGCAACGCCACAGCGCAATTCGCTTATGTTCTGCGAGCAAAGACACAAAATGCCTACCGACGCTGGAGCATATGCCTGTTTTCGACCTTGCTCCGCTGATGCGATGCGCTATGATTGAATCATAGTCTAGAGATGTCGATGACGGGCTGCTCGGACGGATCAGTACGATATCGTTGACGAGCGTTATTTGGGCGCAGGGGACATATTCTTAAAACATAAGCCCGTGCAGAGCGCGTAAGCAATCTGTAAGGTTGATTCTTGTGTAGGCGATTCACGAAAGCGATAGGGGTGTCGTTACTGGTGACGCGCTTGATCGAGTGCTGCGCCGGTGATGGCAGGGGATCCGCCCAATTATCCGGGTGGAAAGTGGCGGGAATTGGGGAATTCATCGATGGCTTTGTCGCTCATTGGCCCGGGTTGGCCAAGCGGTTTCTCTTGTCTTTGGCTTCTGCGGCAGCGGTCGGCGTGCTGGCCGCCTGCTCGGGCGGTAGTGGCGGTGGCCTCCAAGATTGCCCCAATCTGCCGATCGCCAATGGCGTGATCGGACAAAGCAACTTCACCGGCAACAACGCCAATGCTGGCGGCGCCGGCGGTGCCACCCTAAACAGCCCAGCCAGCGGCATAGCCTCTAACGGCCAGATTTCTTACATCGCCGATACCGGCAACAACCGTGTGCTGGGCTACCTTGGCGTTCCTGCCGGCACTGCGCCGGCGGCCAGCTTCGAGCTTGGCCAGGGCGATGGTACCGGCACACATTTCAGCGACACCGGAAATGGCGTGGGTCCGACGTCGCTTTC
>ERZ1034409.122-NODE-122-length-25414-cov-23.935171_pt1 | contig 25414 bp, 30 predicted proteins | sample MGYA00520610_ERZ1034409 | MGnify/ENA primary metagenome ERZ1034409 (study PRJEB33736, sample SAMEA104288480) | Azolla microphylla | place: Ecuador | collected 1982 | study: EMG produced TPA metagenomics assembly of the PRJEB19522 data set (Is there foul play in... | reverse complement strand
AGCCGTGGTTATCAACCAGGAATAGTAATTATAGATCCTGGATATGGCCACAATAGGTCTTCCTTATTAAAGATAGAAAATCGGCATTGAAAGTATTGAGGAGGATTAGCTAAAAATCCCAAGGTCCTTGCCAGTGACCAAGAGGATAGTCCACAAATAATTAGGTTAGGTGAATTAGCACAAAGTTTACCCCAAGAGGCTTTTACAGAAATTCAACTGGAGTGAGATAAACCCAAAATATTATGGGTAGTAACTAAAGAAGTAGAAATATCAGCCTTAACTGGAAAGAGCAATATTACTATCTTCATCAAGGCTTCTACTTTCTCTCAAGCCACTCATATGGACTACTTTATTACCAATGTTTCTTCATCAACTGTCACACCCCAATGGATATTTGATACATATTCTCAAAGGAATTGGGTAGAAGTTATTGACACGGAAGCCAAGGGATGGTTAGGACTCAACGAATATCAAGTTGGAGATAACAGCATTTGACTCCGCCATTTTACTTTGGTTTTCTATGCCTACACTTTTATTCTTTGCCATCAGTGGAGTGGAGGATTAAGACCAAGGTGGGCCAAGAAACCTCTGAATGATTTTACTGAAGCTTGAGAAGCGTTGAGAACAGCCATATCTTTTCTATTGATTGATTAGTTCAACTGGAATCCGGACGTGTTTCCTTCTTATCAAGGCAGTTTGGGGTACATTTGGGCTTCATTTTTGTTTAAGTCCCGCTAATCCACAAATTGTCAAAATTACTTGTTCATACTTATGGGGACTTAACCTGAATCGTTCTTGGACAACTCGAAATATTTTTACAGAACGAATGCGGTGTTCAGTAAATACCCGTTTGCCTGAGAATTTCTGGTTTTCTTATTTCTGTTCAATCGTTAATTCTCGATTTTTGGGTTTCTTAATGGGAGTAGAAATTAAATCTTCTCCTTGGAAATAGGTTCTCAACAAATTGAGCCGTTGTAATCTTCTAGCTGCGCTACTTAGTTATCATCCTTCATGATATAGTATGTCGTTGAATTCTAAAATTGACAAAAGTCTATCTTCCCCTCCTGAAATTAACTTCTTGCCATCTGGTGTAAAAGCTAAATGCGAAACTCTTCCTTCATGTACTTTTTGCATCACTACTCGCTCACCATCATTAAGTCTAACAATTACAATACAGCCTACTAATGAACCTGATACCATATATTCACTGTTGGGATGAAAACAAACTCACTAGTATGCACTATACTCTGGGATAAATCTGTCAGCTAAGTACCTTTCTCCTATTTCTAAATTCCATAGGAAACATTGTGCATAGATACTGAGTGCAGCAAAATAGGATAAGTCTGGACTGAAACTTGCCCAAAGTCCTTCCTTGGGACCATCATCCAATATTTGAATGATGACATTTTGATCAATATGATAAATATGTACTTGATTAATATCTTTCCGAACTACTGCAACTTTTCTTCCATATGGAGTAATATTCGCTACTGCTAGTCTTTGATTCTTAGACTTAAAAACTACATAGTCTTCGATTAACCAGTAGCGCTGACAACTTTGTATATTCCAAATCTCTGTCAATATTTCAGATGGTACTGTTAATTAATGTTGATCTTCAATTACTAATTAAACTAAATAAACAGCTAGGGTTTCAACTTTATTATCGGTCAATCCTAAAGAAGGTTCCTTTGGTTGCCAAGTATAAGCAATTAAAGCAGCAATCACATTAACCATAAAATTAATAACACTAAGATGTCGAGAATGAGAAAGTTGTGAAATATATATATTTGAGTTGCTCATTAACGCTTTCAATTAAAGAACGTTCTCGGAACATTGATTTTTCTTCAATTGAGAAGAACTTATTTCTCATATTCTTCTTAAAAGGAGTGATGAACTTGAGTCCATTAGACCAAAGTTCCTGCCGAAGTTTTTGAGGAATATATCCTTTATCTCCAAATAATTTTCCAGATATTTTCTTAGTTAAAGTAGGAGCAGTAACTCAGTTATCTACATTACTAGGAGTAATTTGAAACGCAAGTAATTCTCCTTGGGCATTAATAATGAAATGAAGTGTCAAGCCAAAATACGAAAAAACTGAACTTTTACGCCAACCTGCTAAACCTTTAAATACCTGATTTGTCTTCGCTCTTTTAGGATGAGAAATCGCAATAGAGGGACTATCAATTTTATTGATATCTGTGTTGACTCCTTTCAGACTATTCATATAATAAATCAAAGGCATTAAAGCATTTGGTATTAATTCGATAGATCTTTGATAACTTAGTAACTGAGGAAACTCACCTTGGCAATATTTTCGGATATGCTTCAGGTAATAATCTTGATTAAAATTGCGGTAACTAGAGCCATAGCGCAGCGTGACAATGTAGGAGTCTTGGAAAATTGTTTCTGTAGTATGATAGAGAGTCTTAGATTTTAGATATTTTTGGTGTTCTTTGGGCTCGCTAATTCAAACATAATCATGTAACTCTAACTTGTGGCTAAAACAAAGCCAAAAGTTAGAGTTAGATAACATTAATTCTGCAAGATGTGTAATATTTATCAGCTACGAGACAAACAACTTCTTTATCGTCTTTGTTTTGTGTTCCTCTCCATTTTTGCTGATGTCGTCTTTGTAGTTCTTTTACACATAATTTCTCAAAAAAGGATCCAACTACAATAGCTGGAGGATCAATTCCTGCCAGACTCAACGATATATCTCCCTCTCCTATTTTAGTTTGCCATAGAAGATCCAACTAACCAAAGCAATATCCCTCATAACATCAACTTCTCAAGGATGTTCTTTGATCAATTGCTTTGTTGTTTCTGTCCAATGATTTTATCAATACCCAAATAAGGAGATACCATTTAATCTAAGCCTTGCAATAATTCACTGGGTGACATTGCCAAAGCACGAGCAATCAGGATAATGTTCAAGAAGGTAACATTTCTTTTCGCCACGTTCAACACCACCTATGTAGTTACGATATAGTCCTGCTAGTTCTGCTAACTGTTCTTGGGAAAGACCCTTAGCTTTCCTGACCTTGCGAACGTTTTTGCCAAATTTTTGAAGTTGAGAATATTGTGTCACATAAAGAACATAATATTTCCTGGTATTTAATTTCTACACACTATAAGTGTGATTTTTTGGTAAAGATCAATTCATAAGTACGCTAAAAGCAGCTATTTGCTATACAATGCAGCGAAAGTTCAATAATAAATAGGTGATCACCAATGAGCTAATAGCTCGATTGTTGATAGTTGATAATGAATTAACCAAAAGCGGATAAGGATTTCAGATCATGGGTAATTTAAGGCGCGTACCAGTTGGAATTGTTGGCGCGTCAGGTTATGGCGGAGTGCAACTAGTTCGACTCTTGATGGATCATCCTGAAGTTGAATTGGTTTATTTGGGTGGTGAAAGCAGCGCCGGAAAAACCTTTGCTGATCTTTACCCCCATCTGGGTAATATAGTTGACCTAAAAATTGAAGCGGTAGATCCAGAAATCATTGCTAGTCGATGTGAAGTAGTATTTCTGTCTTTACCCAACGGTTTAGCCTGTCAAATCACTCCCCAACTTATAGAAAAAGGATCTAAGGTGCTAGATCTGAGTGCAGATTACAGATTCAGTGACTTAGCAACTTATATAATTTGGTATGGTACACCAAGAAGTGATCGCAGCATTGCAGCTACAGCAGTTTATGGATTACCAGAACTGTACCGCGATCGCATTGCCGAATCTCAACTCATTGGCTGTCCTGGTTGCTATCCCACAGCCAGCCTACTCGCACTTTCACCACTCCTCAAACAAGGTTTGATCGTTCCAGAAACAGCGATAATTGACGCTAAATCTGGCACATCTGGTGGTGGTAGACAAGGCAAAATTAACCTCTTATTAGCCGAAGCAGACAACTCTCTAGGGGCTTATAACGTTGCCCGTCATCGCCATACCCCAGAAATCGAGCAAATTTGTAGCGATTTAGCAGGACACGAAGTAACCATCCAATTTACACCCCACCTCATCCCAATGGTGCGGGGAATATTAGCCACCGTCTACGCTACACTGCGAGACCCCGGTTTAGTTCGTGATGACTTAATCACGATCTACACCGCTTTTTACCGTAATTCCCCATGGGTAAAGATCTGTCATAGTGGTACTTACCCCCAAACCAAATGGGCCTGTGGCAGTAATGCTTGCTATATAGGCATAGAAGTAGACCCACGGACAGGCCGCGTCATCGTCATGTCAGCCATTGACAACCTGATTAAAGGTCAAGCTGGACAAGCAATTCAGTGTATGAACGTCATGCTAGGCTGGGATGAAACCTTGGGGTTGCCCAAAGTCGGATTTTATCCTTAAGAGGGAATAGGGAATAGGGAACAGGGGAAGCAAAGAAGAAAAATAAATTCTTCTTCCTGAACTCCTGATAGCGGAGCGTGGCGTAAGCCATACTCCTGAACTCCTATTTCCTACTTAGGTCCTAAACCAACAGTACCAGCATAAACAGCGCGATCGCCTAATTCATCTTCAATTCTGAGTAAACGATTGTATTTTGCTACCCGTTCACTACGACAAAGAGAACCAGTTTTAATTTGACCTGCACGAGTGGCTACAGCCAAATCAGCAATAGTTGTATCCTCAGTTTCACCAGAACGATGGCTAATGACTGAGCGGAAACCGTTGCGAGTAGCTAAATCAATAGTTTCCAAAGTTTCAGTCAGTGAACCAATTTGATTCAACTTAATCAAAATCGAGTTACCTGCTTTTTGCTCAATCCCTTTTTGTAACCGAGTAGCGTTAGTAACAAATAAATCATCACCCACCAACTGTACTCGTGAACCCAACTTCTGAGTCAGTAATTGCCAACTTTCCCAATCTTCCTCATGTAAACCATCTTCAATGGAAACAATCGGATATTGGTCAACCAACTGCCCTAAATAATCAATAAACTCAACTGGGCTATGGGGTTTACCATCATAAACATACTGCCCATTTTTGTAAAACTCACTCGCTGCCACATCCAAGGCTAAAGCAACTTCTTCCCCAGGCTTGTAACCAGCTTGTTTAATAGCAGCTAGCAATAATTCTAAAGCTACTTGGTTAGATTCCAGGTTAGGTGCAAAACCACCTTCATCACCAACACCAGTCAGCAAACCCTTATCATCCAAAACCTTGCTGAGAGTTGCAAAAACTTCCGCACCCCAACGCAAAGCTTCCTGGAAGGAAGGCGCACTGACGGGTACAATCATAAACTCCTGAAAATCGACATTATTGGCTGCGTGCGCTCCACCATTGATCACATTCATCAAAGGTACAGGTAGCAAATTTGCCAAAGGCCCACCCACATAGCGATACAAAGGAATTCCCAAAGACTCAGCAGCAGCTTTAGCAGCTGCTAGTGAAACCGACAAAATTGCATTTGCGCCCAAATCAGCTTTATTGGGTGAACCATCCAAAGAGATCATCATTTTATCTAATGATTCTTGGTCTAGGGCATCCAAGCCTAACAATTGGGGTGCTAATACCTCTTTCACATTCTGCACTGCCTTGAGTACCCCTTTGCCACCATAACGGCTTTTATCACCATCTCGCAGTTCATGAGCCTCAAAAGTACCTGTCGAAGCACCGCTAGGAACTTGCGCTAGTCCTACTGTACCATTAGCTAAATGTACTTCAGCCTCAACAGTCGGTCTTCCCCGTGAATCAAGAATTTCGCGGGCGACAATAGCTTCAATAGCGGTATCCAGAAATTTTGTCATTTCTGCTTTGTCCTTCATTTATATCGTGTTTAAAGGTTCAGACTTTTCAGTTTAATTCTGAACCAACCGTTAGTTTATGCGTTTCTGAGGCGAAATAGGCTGAGATTAAAGCAGATTTTCAATCATGAAGGGTTAAAGCGAACCTATTAAGTAATAAACCGAACATTGGTCACTGCTAAACTAAAATCCCAATTTTTCTAAACATGGTTGTGTGGAAACAATATGACGTTCTAAACCCAGTTCTTTCGGACTAACTCCCAGTGCCAAAGCAATTAATTGAGGTAAATGTAATACTGGTAAACCCAACCTTTTCTCAGTTACTTTTGCTACTTCTGGCTGACGAGAATCTAAGTTTAAGTGGCATAAAGGACAAGGTGTGACAATACAATCAGCACCAGCAGCTAATGCTTCTTGAATGTGCATCCCTGCCATTTTGAAAGATTCTGTAGTGGCATAGCTAGATAGAGGCCAACCACAACATTGAGTGCGTCCACGATAATAAATAGGTGTTGCACCTACTGCCCGAAAGACATTTTCCATAGCTTCTGGTTGGAATGGATCATCATAGGGCATGGATTTTTGAGCGCGGAGGAGATAACAGCCATAAAACGCTGCACATTTGATTCCACTTAACTTACGAGTGACTCGCTGGCTAATTTTCTCTAAGCCATAATCTGTTACCAAGGCATAAAGCAGATGTTTAACTTCTGTGGTTCCCCGATAAGGTGAACAACCTTCTTTTACTAACAGTCCATTAACTTGATTTAAATAATCGGGGTTGGTTGATTGTGATTCTTTTAAACGTTGATCAACATGACCAATAACACCCTGGCAAGTGCTACAATTTGTCAAAAGTGGTAGATTTAATTCTTCTGCTAAAGCAATATTCCTGGCGTTAACAGTATCTTCCAGGAGTTGGGAATCTTCTTTAAATGTACCTGAACCACAGCAAGCAGCTTTTTTGAGTTCAATTAGTTCAATACCCAATGCTTGAGTCAAGGACTGAGTAGATAAATAAAGCTCCCGACAGGCTCCTTGAGCGACACAACCGGGGTAGTAAGCGTATTTTAGCGTTTGTGATAGCATAAGATTATATTTTTATATTTGTTTTAGAGCTTATATTTCCATGTTTATCTAAAAACAATAGCTTATAAAACGAGCTTTTCTGCCTCCTACTTCCTATCTTTTTCCACTAGTTACTAATAACTGTACTGAGGATCACGCTTTCCGATAAGATGTATATGCTCAAAAAATCATCTCCCATAAAGAGCAGATCATAGCAACTTGTTAAGGACTTTTATCTATGAGCCAACCTGATATTTTTGACAGAGTAAAGAAAATCGTCGTTGAACAGCTAGATGTTGACCCTGAAAAGGTCGTATCAAGCGCCTCATTTACAGATGATTTAGCGGCTGATTCTCTAGATATAGTGGAATTGGTAATGGCTTTGGAAGAAGAATTTGAGATCGAAATTCCTGATGAAGATGCCGAGAAGATTTTAACAGTACAAGAGGTAGTAGACTACATCAACTCTCACATTGCTGCATCTGCCTAGAAGTTCTCAGGGACTGGGGAGTAGGAACAGGGGACTGGGGAGATGAGTCAGTTATCGGTTATCACCATTTACTGGTCGCTGTTCAATATTCACTGTTCACTGTTCCCCGTCTCTATACTGTTCTGCATTGTTCTACCTGCTGCTTTTTCGCCACCTTTAACTGAATCATGACAGACTATAAACGTAAACGCGTTGTTGTAACGGGTGTTGGCGCGATTACACCTATTGGTAACACACCATCTGAGTATTGGGAAGGATTGTTAAGTGGACGCAATGGTATAGACTATATTACAGCTTTTGATGCGTCTAAACACGACTGTCGGATTGCGGGGGAAGTGAAAAACTTTGATCCTCATGAATATATGGAGCGCAAAGAAGCCAAGCGCACTGATCGGTTTGCCCAATTTGCGATCGCAACTGCTAAACAGGCTATATCAGACGCACAATTAATTATCAATGACCTCAATGCTGAACAGATAGGTGTCATGATCGGTTCAGGTGTTGGTGGCATTAAAGTATTAGAAGATCAGCAAACAGTCTACCTCAATCGGGGTCCAGACCGTTGTAGTCCATTCATGATACCCATGATGATTGCCAACATGGCAGCAGGATTAACAGCAATCCACACCGGAGCTAAAGGTCCTAATTCCTGCTCAGTGACAGCTTGCGCGGCTGGTTCAAACGCCATAGGTGATGCTTTTCGTTTGATTCAAAATGGCTATGCCCAAGCCATGATTTGTGGGGGATCGGAAGCAGCCGTTACACCATTGTCGGTAGCGGGCTTTGCTGCTGCCAGGGCGCTTTCCACTCGGAATGACCCTAAAAAGGCTTGTCGTCCATTTGACAAAGATCGTGATGGCTTTGTCATGGGAGAAGGTTCAGGAATTTTAATTCTTGAAGAATTAGAACACGCTCTGAAACGCGGCGCTCGTATTTATGGAGAAATGATCGGTTATGGTATGACCTGTGATGCTTACCATATGACCTCCCCGGTACCCGGTGGTTTAGGTGCGGCAAGAGCGATGGAACTAGCGATCACAGACGCCAAACTGAAACCAGAAATGATTAGTTACATCAATGCTCATGGAACTAGCACCCCAGCTAATGATGTCACAGAAACAGCAGCAATTAAAAAAGCGTTGGGCGATCATGCTTACAAGATAGCAATTAGTTCCACCAAATCCATGACAGGTCATTTGTTGGGAGGTTCGGGTGGGATTGAAGCAGTGGCTACAGTTCTAGTGATCGCTAATGACCACATTCCCCCAACCATCCATCTAGATCATTCTGATGATGGTTGTGACTTAGATTATGTACCCCACATTAGCCGCGCTCAAAAAGTAGATGTAGCCCTATCTAATTCCTTTGGATTTGGTGGTCATAATGTCACCCTGGCCTTTAAGAAATACCTCTAATACTAATTTGGGGTGTAAGGGTGTGTTGTGTGGGATGTACGGAAAGAATAACCTTCTGACCTCTGCCCCCTGCCCCCTAGCTCCTGCCTCCTGAAGTGAACCTGCGGAAAGTATTATATATACTAATCATTCCCAGCTCAACCAAGGGTTCGGCATGACCCAATTAGTAGCTCTATTCATCACCAGAAACTCAGAAGATCCCGCTTGTCCATCTACAAGTAGGAATGGGATGATGAGAATGGTGGGATCACTTTATAATGACCCCAGAATTAGAAAGCTACAAAGAGTGCTAACCCGTTGTTAAAAACAAGAGATTATGGCTGTTGCAACCCAATCCCTCGAAGAACTTTGTATTAACTCGATTCGCTTTTTGGCTGTTGATGCCATAGAAAAATCCAAATCGGGACACCCCGGACTGCCGATGGGCGCGGCTCCAATGGCTTTTGTCCTTTGGGATCGCTTTATGCGCTATAACCCCAAAAATCCCAAATGGTTCAACCGCGATCGCTTTGTCCTATCTGCTGGTCACGGCTGTATGTTGCAGTATGCCATGCTGTACCTGACAGGCTACGATAGCGTCACCATCGAAGATATCAAACAATTCCGGCAATGGGGTTCTAGAACTCCTGGACATCCAGAAAACTTTGAAACTCCTGGTGTAGAAGTAACCACTGGACCATTGGGTCAAGGTATCGCTAACGCCGTCGGTTTGGCTATGGCTGAGGCACATCTAGCTGCTAAATTCAACAAACCCGATGCCAAGATTGTAGACCACTACACCTATGTACTTCTTGGTGATGGTTGCAACATGGAAGGTATTTCCGGTGAAGCTGCTTCCTTAGCCGGTCACTATGGCTTAGGTAAGCTGATTGCTCTGTACGACGATAACCATATCTCCATTGATGGTTCTACAAATGTAGCATTCACAGAGGATGTTTCTAAACGATTTGAAGCTTACGGTTGGCACGTCCTCCACGTTAAAGATGGTAACACCGATTTAGACGCAATCTCCAAAGCCGTCGAAGTAGCCAAAGCTATCACCGACAAGCCCACCATGATTAAGGTAACAACCACCATTGGTTATGGTTCTCCGAACAAGCAAAACACCGCTGGTATTCACGGTGCCGCTTTGGGTGTAGATGAAACAGCGTTGACTCGTAAAAACTTAGGTTGGGAATATGCACCATTTGAAATCCCCAGTGATGTCCTCAACCACACACGGAAAGCAGTAGAACGTGGTGCGGATTACGAAAGTGACTGGAACAAAGCCTTAGGTGACTACAAAGCTAAGTATCCCGCCGAAGCTGCTGAATTTGAACGTTTCATCAGTGGTAAATTACCCGAAGGTTGGGATAAAGTTCTACCCACCTACACTACGGAAGATAAAGCACTACCCACCCGTAAGCATTCAGAAACCTGCCTGAATAAATTGGCAGCAGTTTTACCTGAATTAATCGGTGGTTCAGCTGACTTAACTCACTCCAACCTCACCGAAATCAAGGGTTTTGGTGACTTCCAAAAAGGACAATACCAAAACCGTAACATTCACTTTGGGGTGCGTGAACATGCTATGGGCGCAATCTGTAATGGTATGGCGCTACATGGTTCGGGATTAATCCCCTACGGTGCAACATTCCTCATTTTTACCGACTATATGCGTGCTGCCATTCGTTTAGCCGCTTTGTCTCAAGCTGGGTCAATTTGGGTGATGACTCACGATTCCATCGGACAAGGTGAAGATGGGCCCACTCACCAACCCATTGAAACACTAGCTTCTCTGCGAGCTATTCCTGATTTAACCGTAATTCGTCCCGCAGACGGAAACGAATGTTCAGGAGCTTACACAGTCGCAATTGAGAAGTCTAAGGCACAAGCTTCTACTCTGTTGGCGTTCACCCGTCAAAATGTTCCTAACTTAGCAGGTACATCAATTGAAGCCGTGAAGAAAGGAGCATACACTGTTGTCGATTGTGCTGGTACCCCTGAGCTCATCTTGATTGGTACTGGTTCAGAATTAAGCCTGTGTGTAAGTGCTGCTGAAAAGTTAACAGCACAAGGCAAGAAAGTCCGTGTTGTTTCCATGCCTTCCATAGATTTATTTGATGCCCAGGATGCTGCTTACAAAGAGTCTGTTCTACCTAAAGCAGTCACCAAGCGTCTTTCTGTAGAAGCTGCCAGCAGTTTCGGTTGGCATAAATATGTTGGAAGTGAAGGTGATACTGTTAGCATTGATCATTTTGGTGCTTCTGCTCCTGGTGGTATTTGTATGGAGAAATTTGGCTTCACTGTTGATAATGTATTAGCTAAAGCGATCGGATTGTTGGGTTAATTAGCAATAGTTGATTTCTTTTATTTCTTAGGGTGGGCCAAATGGCTCACCTTTTTTTTAGTCATACAGGAGGTTTGCTACTCCTGGATATTATCATTTGCAGTGCATCCAACGTTTGCAAACTATTTAAGGCCGCTTCTCGAATTACTACTTCTTCTTCCCTACTCAATAGAAGTCCTAAACATTCAACAACTTCTTTCTGTACTGAAAGATTCACTTCTTTACGAGTGCTAAATTTAACCAACTCACGCACAGCAAGCAAGCGCTTTAAGGAATCTGTTTCTGTTAAGTTGTTCAACAACTGGTCAAAATATTCTTCCTCTCGATTTCCCTGAAGGCTGAAAATTTGCCAAACCAACAAAATTAAAGTTAGCAACGTCCCCACACCTTGGACAATAGTTGCAACAGCCAGCCAATGACTTGGGGAATCAACCCAGATTTCAGCAGCTATATAACTAATAACAGTCGCAATACCACCACTGGTAACAGCTAAAGCCAACCGAATATTGGCACTATTTAAAAACCTGCGTATTTCTAACCAACTTAGTTGCCAGTTCCACTGAGGTATTGAGTAAGCCACAAGCATTACTAGAATACCAACAGCAAGTGCTAATAACAACTTCCAGTTCCAAAACAGCATAGCAACAATGATTATCAAGAAGCCAAGAATACTTCCAGATTCAAAGAAACGCTTTAAATTTCGCTGCCTTGGGCTTCCTATCTTGATCTCTGGAAACTGGTTAATTAATTGCCGCCAAGAAGACGAAGCCTGTACCACAATTTTTTACCTATTTGATTACAAAACTACTTAATCAGTTATCAGTTATCAGTTATCAGTGTCTTCACTGTTCCCTCATTTAACTGCTCAGATGACAGACGTGTGGGGAACCCCATAATTAAAATCAGGGTTCAAATCAGGACATTGTATTTCTGGTATCGCGCGTCTCGAACTACATTTTCTTCTCCATCAATAAATCACCCAATAAATCACGAAGCGTCCTGAACGAAGTGAAAGATCTGGGCTCTGTACTTTTTAGGGTGTGGGAAAAACTATCTTTCCCTAAACCCCACACCCTACTTTCGGTGAGTGAGAAAAACAAAACTTAAATTTATCAAGAGCGAAGTGGCCATCAAAACAACAGAAGCTCACTTTTTGAATGTAATTTACTGTTATAGATAGCATAGTATTTGGAGGTATCTCCGACCCAGAATTGACAACACTACCAGCGGGGAGAACTGATTCATCCAGTAATTTATCATCTTCGTCATAGGGGCATCAAAAACTAATCGCTGTAAGCTAGTCACTAAGGCACTAACCCAGTTAACAGGACGTAAGAAAACAACTCTTCTAACAATCCATTGTTGGGAGATCCTATTAAAAGGTTTAGTTCTGAGTGCCTTGGAAAAGCTGGATTTGAAGGTTGTATACCTAAAGAATTATTAAAGATAATACCGTATCGTTTAAATTGGGTGTCTACTCTTTCATAAGATTTCAAATTATCAAAATTTAAACGAATAGATCTAGATAAAATTACCTGCTGGGCATCAAAATGTTTATCAAATAGATCCTCCCCTACAGAAGTAATAATTTGGTTAGGTACATTAGAGCTATCAAGCTGGTTAGTCTTTTCCAGCTTTTGTACTTGTTCTAATTGAAGACTAGCTTGATTTACCATGATACCCTGGTTTACCATTCCTAGACAGTAATCACATCAATAGAAAGGCTCTTGTTTTAGCATATACAAATAGAATCAGTAATGCCGACTTATTTCAGCTTTCCAGCTATCTTTAACGCTCAGAGTTAACGGTGATTTTTCTGTTAGGCTACCATAAACACCACAAACACCACATAGGTATTCATTAGTATTATTATATCCAGTACCATAGAAAAACTTTATTCTCTGGTAGTTTGAATATAACTTATCTGTATAAGTGTTCATTAGTATTATTATATCCAGTCCTATAAAAAACTTTATTGCCTGGTAGTTTGAACATAACTTATCTGTTTGATTGAAAAATCAACACAAGATCTTTATAAGTCATTTCGTAACTTTATATTTCCTTAATCTAACAAGAGTCAGACGTTCTGCTGTGCTTAGTTGGCCGATAATCAATAAGAGTGAGGAGTTTACCAAAATCAGTCAGCACTTTGGCGCAACCTCAGTGCTAAAAATGCTCTTTAGTCAAAAGAATCACAAAAAATGCTTATGTTGCAATTACAGGGATTTGAGCAACGCTTCATCAATACCTCGTTGGGTAAGATGGTATACCATACTGCTACTGACTCACCTTGGCAGGATGAAAGTACAAAACCTGACAGGGAAACTTTGCTGTTTTTACATGGTTTTGGTGGTGGGTCTTCTGCTTATGAATGGTCGAAAGTATTTCCTGCTTTTGCGGCTGAATATCGGGTGATTGCACCAGATTTAATTGGTTGGGGTGGGTCTGAACATCCACAACGCAATTACAAAATTGAGGACTATTTAACGACAATTTGGGAGTTTATTGAACAAACCTGCACAGGGAGAGTGATGGTTGTTGCCTCTTCTCTGACGGCAGCATTTGTCATTAGAGTGGCAATTTCCCATCCAGATTTATTTAAGTCTTTAATTCTAGTTAGTCCTGCTGGACTTTCGGATTTTGGGCAAGACTACTCCCGCAGTTTTTTTGCCCAGTTAGTTAGCGTGCCTTTGGTTGATCGGTTACTGTATAGTACGGGAATTGCTACTGATGCGGGGATTCGCAGTTTTTTAGAGCAGCGACAATTTGCCTACTCTAATCGAGTCTATCAAGAGATAGTAGATGCCTATTTACAATCTGCCCAGCAACGGAATGCTGAATATGCAGCACTATCTTTTGTCCGTGGAGATTTGTGCTTTGATTTGTCTCTTTACATTCAACAGTTAACAACTCCCACTGCTATTATTTGGGGACAAAAATCACAATTTACTGGTCCAGAAATTGGTCGGCGATTTGCGGAAATTAATCCCCAAGCTATTCGATATTTCCAATCTTTGGAAAATGTGGGATTAACACCCCAATTAGAATTACCAGCGGTAACAATTGGACTAATTCGTAAGTTTTTAACTTTGTTAAATGTGTAATGGGCATCGGGGACTCGGTAATGGGTAATTACCGAGTCCCCGATGCCCATTACACATTTAACAAAATACTATTTATCTTTTAAGCGAATATCAATTACGGAAGCGTTGAAGTTATAGTTAAAACCTTCCAATTCAAAAGGCATCCCGATTTTTACTTTACTATTACCTAAAACTGGCCCGTTGTCGGTAACTTGAGCTCTTCCTTCTAAAGTCAAGAGAAAATCTGTACTAAAATTATTTAGTCTAGGATCTGTTAATTCTTTAACTGAACCATCTGGTTGAGGAACAGTAATAGTCCTTTCTAGTTGTTGAATGGATTTAATTCCTATTTGACCATAGGGTTGATTGCGGATAATGACATTTGTTTTACCGCCTTTGCTAAATCCTTGTTTAAATAATTGTTCAGGATTGCGGATGTTTAAACCACGCACTACTAAGTCTACTTCTATAGGTAGTGTTTTTGTACCGACTTGAGCTACAGAACCGGAAGTTCCGGGAAAGATAAAGATACCAATTATCACTAGTAAGATTACCAGCGCAGCACCTAAATCGAGTAAGTTGATTTTGCCGAATAACCGACCTTTGGAATCTAAAATAGGCATAACAAGTTTTTGGAAATTTAAAGTGAAGTAAACTCAGGCTTTATTTGGTAATAACTCAAAAGGCCTGGACAGTGCAGTTATGCGAAAGTTTATCACGTCTGTGAATTTATGGTTTATGAGAAAATAGGCTGAAAACCCTGATAGCAGGGATGAAAGGCAATTAAGGCGTAAACACCTCAGTGGTTTAATGATTATAGTAGAAAGCAATAGGGAAGGGTAATTAACCTGTCTAAACGCCCTTGTGCTGCCTAATATGCAAACGCTGCACTGCTACTGGCTACCTATTTCTGAGGAGCTTCGCTAACAAGTCGGGAAACCCGCCCAATGCAGTGCTTGACCTTAACAACTAAAATCTTGCTGTTTCTACTTCGTAACGTATCGCTTTTCTCAAAGATCCCACTCATTGGCATTAAACCAAAACCATATACCTTAACATCAAAATAATTCTGCAAGAGGTTTATTAGAGTTTTTCAAGTAAAAAAAATGCCCAATTGTCATTACGTAGGCGTACCCTTCCCATAGGGTATGGAAAGGAGGAGAATGAATCAATCTAAAAGTCATGGCTATGACGCATCACAATAGGTTTATTCTAAGTGGACTCGCTGAACCAAGAATCCCTACCTAGATCTTTAAGTTGGGGAGGGAGTGTCAAAAACTGAATTTCTACCCTGTCAACTTTCAATTATCACCTGTCACTAGCTTTCAATCCTGTAGATTTAAGAATTTCCGTATCACCTTTTTTCACGATCAGAGTTGATTCAGCATTTCCGTCTTCTGTAATTGGTTGTTCTAAGATCTAGATATAATCTCCATTTATCCACCCTGTAACTCATTGAGCATCTCGACAGAAAACTTTACCCCCTGTTAATTCAATACATTTACCTTTTACATCACATCCTTTATAACTAATATTTCCTGTATTATTAACTCCCGTCCAAGAGTCATGATTATCTGTTGTAATTATCCATTCACCATTACTTATAGTTTGGGTTTTATTATTTGGAGAGCGAGATTTGTCTCCTGATATTTCTTCAGTGACAACCTCATTCCCCAAACTCGTGGTTGCTCATGTAACAGTTTTAGGTTTAGATGATTTTTTTTCTTCTAAAACTTCCATTCTGGTAATTATAGATTCTTGCCGTGTGTTTCCACATAGTTCACCACTTTGGAAATCACTTACTGATTCTATTGTGTCAACAGCGTGTACTTGCTTATTTAAAGATTCTCCTTCTTCTGCACAAATATCAAAACTTGCACCAACTCGATTTTCAATACCTTTTTTATCTACTCAGGTGACATAACATAGTAAATCACCACTCACTAATTCTTTAACCGTCCCAACTTGTGGCTATTTTGGTAATTTCCTGGTGGGGTTTGGATCTTTTATAGTCATATTTTTAAGGTTTGAAGAAGCAGATTCTGTCTCAATATTCGTTTCTGTTTTACCTGGATTGTCTGTTACAGACTCTGGGAAAGTTTCCAGTTGAGACTGTACAAAAGTATCAGTAGATTTAGTTGTATTGTGGTATTTGGTGAATTACTACAACTAACAGGCGAGATGCAGGAAAGAATTAAATAAATTGTAGGAATTAAATTTCTCATTAGCTTGTAATTTAAACTCCTTATTTTAACTGAGATTTAACCAACTCACCAGGAGCAAAAGCACCATTTTCCGTAATAATGGCTGTAATTAAATCTGCGGGAGTGACATCAAAAGCAGGGTTATAAAATTCCACTCCTGAAGGTGTAAGAATAGTGTTACCAACTTGATAAATTTCTACTGGGTGACGTTCTTCAATAGGAATTTGACTACCTTCAGCTAAAGCAACATCAATGGTAGAAATAGGTGCAGCAACGAAGAACGGAATATTATGGGCTTTAGCAACAATTGCTAAACTGTAAGTACCGATTTTATTAGCAGCGTCCCCATTTGCAGCAATTCTATCAGCACCGACCACAACTGCATCAATGAAACCTTGTTTCATGCAGTGTGCGGCCATATTATCAGTAATAACTCTAACGGGAATTCCTTCTTGTACACATTCCCAAGCGGTGAGTTTTGCACCTTGTAAACGGGGACGAGTTTCATCTGCAAATACTCGTGTTAATCTTCCTTCTCTCCAAGCGGAACGCACTACACCCAATGCAGTACCATAACCAGCAGTTGCTAAAGCACCGGCGTTACAGTGAGTAAGTATGGTTAATTTTTCGGGAGTTTTCGGTAAAGCTTCTAAGCCATGATCACCTATTTGTTGACAGGTTTGGATATCTTCAGCGTTGATAGTTTGGGCAGTTTCTAGGAGAATTTGTTTAATTTCTGCGATTGTTCCTAAACTTCCATAGGCAGTTTGCATCATTCTACCTATAGCCCAAAATAAGTTTACTGCTGTGGTACGGGTAGAACGCAATAACTGGGCAACTTTTTCTAAACGGTTTAAAAACTCTTGTCTGTCGCTAGTTTCAATTTCCCTTGCACCCAAATATATACCATAAGCCACAGCCACACCAATCGCCGGCGCACCTCTAACAATCATAGTTCTGATTGCTTCAGCCATATCTTCACTGCGGTGGATTTCTACCACAGCATACTCATTTGGTAAGCGGGTTTGGTCGATTAGTAAAACTGAGTTATTTTTCCAAACAACGGGGTAAAGCATAAATTGGTGATTGGTGATTGGTAATTGGTAATTGGTGATTGGTAATTGGTGATTGGTAATTGGTAATTGGTAATTGGTAATTGGTAATTGGTTAAGAGTTATTTTCCAGTTCCCAGTTCCCAGTCGCCAATTCCCAGTCCCCAATTCGCATCCACTGCTACTGTGGCAAATAGGCGATAATTATAGCAAGTTTAGGGTGAATATGTGCGATCACTTCGGGAACATGACCAAGTAGTGAAAATATCTGGCCTTTTTGTGATACTGACCCATTTAACACCAATAAATCATTAGGTTTCAATAACCGCGACACTTCTGTGACGAAATTACCCCGCACCTTTTGCACAGGTGTATCCGCTGGTAGTATCCTCTCACTTAAATCAATATCTACTCCTCTGGAGGGGATGACTTGTAAAAGTTGTAAGGATGCTTTGAGTTCTGTTGCTAAGGTTGTGGCTAATATGATCCTTTGTACAAAGGATCTGCTTTTGGCTTGTTGACTGGTGAAGGCTAAAAATATTCGTGATGTATGTTCAATAGGTAAGGGAAAGCGAGTTACTAATATAGGTATAGAACTGCGTTGCACAATTTTATCAATCACACCATCAAATAAGTTTTCTTGGTCAGTAGAGTAACCCTTCCATCCACAGACTATGTATGACACTGGCTTGTTTTTCTTCTGCCACCCTTGCAATTCTTTTATCAATTGATTCATCAATTCTACCAATAGTTATAACTTTGGTAACTGCTGCATGGGTAATCATTTCTGCGGTGGGAAGTAGTTGATTTTGTCTAGTATCTGCTGGAAAAGTTGGTTCACCTGCTTCAATTAAAATGTGGAGAGGTAATAATATGCCGATGGCTGATTTTGCTAAGACCATGGCTAATTTTAACAGCTTATCTTATGTATTTGGATTAGCAACTGAAACTAAAACGTTATCGCCTAATTTTTCACCTTCACTTTTTTGATTAGTAGCATCTTCTGGTTTTAGTTTTTTCCCCACTTTGCTGTCACCCAACAACACCCAATGCAGGTAACTAAAATCATGGTCATTGTACCATTCACTGTTAATTGATCTACCAATTAGATGTTCTAAGTAACGGTAATTGCAGCCAAGGTAGAAGCAGCTTGTGCCACCGATAATCCAAACATTACCATCACCCTATCAAACTTAAATGCAAATAATTTACCTGCACCCCAAGCACGTAGATATTTAGCGATAATGGCAACTGTCACTATCACACCAGATACTATTAAGGATTTTGGTTCTTGAATGAGAATTCTGGGATTTACCAAGATTCCCACAGAAATTAGGGAAAACGGCACAAATATAATATTACCCATAAATTGAATCCGACTCATTAAAGGACTAAGGTGGGGGATCAATTGGGTAATAGCGACTCCCGCTAAAAAAGCGCCAATAATCGGTTCAATTTGGACTATATCTGCCCCATAGGAAACTACAAATACAGTAGCAAGAACAAAAGTAAATTCTGCCCCTTCATCATGTCCGAATTTCCGAAAAAACGACTTTCCCAACCGAGGACCACCCCAGAGGGTAAGGAAGGTATAAATAATCAGTGAAGGAATTAAAAATAACCAAAACCGGAATGTTAAACTACTGTGATGCGCCCTTATTACTACTGCTAATACTAATAGTGCCAAAATATTAGTGATTAAAGTGCCACCAAAAGTAGTAGTTACAACTTGTGATTGCATGATTTTACCAGTTTACTGACTATAGGTAATGCCAGCAAGGTATGGGAAGCAAAACAAGAAGCGACTAAAATCGGACGTAGAAATCCGTAACCAATTGCTAACATTATCCCCCGTACCCAATATCATCAGGATAGTAAATGTCAACAAACCAAAAATCAACACCTTATTTGCGTTATATTTCATGTCATCCAAGCTGGTTTCCAATCCTGCCATGAACATGAGAAACAATAAACCAACTGTACCTAAAAGAACAATTGTGTTATCCCGTACCAACAGTCCCAAGCGATTAGGCCCAACTATCACCCCTGCCAGTATTAACCCCATAATTCCCGGTAGGTGCATTTTTTCAAAGAATAGGGGTGCAATCAGCATAATGCCCAAAAAAATCATCAAAAATACGGGTACAGGTTCTTTAATGGGCGTAGCAACAATGGCAGTTAGGAAAAAGCTAATAGCATCTCCTTTAATAGATATATTTAGGTATTACGTTGGCACTCCACTAAAATATCTAGTAGCTTCTCAAAACACAAACCCTTTGGTTACTATTATTTAGATATATTTTTACAAATTAGGCAAATTCTCCCGTCCAAGAATTTATTAAAGTTGGTAAATATTTATGAGTGAATCCTTATTTAGTATTAAGAATTTGCGTGTAGCTTATCCACAACGTCACCGAGAAGAAGTAAGTTGGGCGGTTAATGATGTATCTTTTACCCTCCAACCTGGTGAAAGAATGGGTTTGGTAGGAGAGTCTGGTTGTGGTAAATCTACAATTGGACGGGCAGTAATGCGTTTGTTACCCTCCTCAAGTCAGTTAGAGGGACAGGTAATTTTTCATGGATACTCAGTATTAAACCTAACACCTACTCAGCTAAGAGAATTTCGAGGTGAAGCTGTAGCTTTAATTTTTCAAGACCCGATGACACGCCTTGATCCGTTGATGACTATTGGTAATCATTGTCTAGAGACTTTACAAGCACATTCCCCGGAATTATCCACACAGCAAGCAAAGGTAAAAGCCTTAGCAACTTTAGAAAAGGTGAAAATTCCTCCTAATCGGTGGAATCAGTACCCCCATGAGTTTAGCGGAGGGATGCGTCAAAGAGTTGTGATCGCACTAGCTTTACTTCTTAATCCTAAACTAATTGTTGCTGATGAGCCCACAACTAGTTTAGATGTGACAGTCTCCGCCCAGATTTTACAAGAATTGACGCGATTGTGTGCAGAGGAAAACATGGGATTATTATTAATTTCCCATGATTTGGCAATGGTCGCCAAATATTGCGACCGCATTGGTGTTATGTATCATGGCAAAATGGTAGAAATGGGAAAAACATCATCTGTATTTAGTAATCCCCAACATGAATATACCCAATCTCTATTAAAAGCAGCTTTACATATACAAGCAGTTGATGAAGTTGAAAATCAGTCCCCATCACCCATTATCAATCATCAATCACCAATTTTAAAAATTACAGCACTCAAACAACATTACACCATTGAACCTAATTTTGTTGAACGTCTATTTAAAGGATCAGGTCAAACAATTAAAGCTGTAGATGGCATTGACTTAGAATTATACCCAGGCGAAATATTAGGATTAGTAGGAGAATCTGGTTGTGGGAAAAGTACACTTTCCAGAACAATCTTACAGTTAATTCCTCCTACATCTGGAAAAGTCGAGTTTTTAGGACAAGAATTAACTAAAATATCGCAGCAAAGAATCCGTTCCTCTCGCCGACAAATACAAATGATATTTCAAGATCCTCACGCCTGCTTAAATCCAGCCATGACTGTGGGACAAAGTATAGCTGATCCTTTATTAATTCACAAATTAGCGAATGCTGAAAAAGCCAAAGGAAAGGTTTTGTGGATGTTAGAAAAAGTGGGACTAACACCAGCAGAACTTTATTATCAACGTTATCCATCTGACTTATCTGGAGGACAACAACAACGAGTTGCGATCGCACGGGCTTTAATTACTCGTCCTAAACTAGTAATATGTGATGAACCAGTGAGTATGCTGGATGCAAGTGTACAGACACAAGTTCTAGATTTGATGTTGCAATTAAAAGCCGAATTCGAGTTAACTTACTTGTTTATCACCCATGATTTATGGTTAGCGAGATTTTTGTGCGATCGCATCGCCGTTATGAATGGTGGTAAAATAGTTGAACTAGGTCGCACCAAAGAAGTTTTCATCAGTCCCCAACATCCCTACACCAAAACCCTCCTAGCTGCTGCACCTTTATTAGCCAAGGTTTAATATTATTAGTTATTAGTCATTAGGAAAATTACTCCCTCATCTCCCTCATCTTCCCCAATCCCCAAATTAAATAATGTCTAAAAATCCAACATCAAAACCTTACATAACGAATATAAATCACTCAGACAAATGGCAAGAAAGAATAGCCGAAGTAGCATATCGCTTCAATAAACAATATCAAAATCAACCCTTTGAAGTATCAGATGAAGTACGAGCAATGCCAATATTTCACGAATGGACTACAGGCTTTTTAAATAGTAGAATTGTTTCACCATTCTGGGAAATTGCCCAACCTAAAGAAAAGCAACACTGCTTAGATATAGGTTGCGGTGTCAGTTTTTTAATATATCCTTGGCGAGATTGGCAAGCATGTTTCTATGGGCAAGAAATCAGTAACATAGCACGCGATACTCTCAATTCCCGTGGTTCACAGTTGAACTCAAAACTTTTCAAAGGTGTAGAATTAGGGGCATCACATCATTTAAACCATCCTTCCGGACAATTTGATTTAGTAATAGCTACCGGATTTAGTTGTTATTTTCCCCTGGATTATTGGCATCTTGTATTACTAGAAGTTAAACGGGTATTAAAACCCGAAGGATACTTTGTATTTGACATTCTGAATTCAGCACAACCTTTAGCAGAAGATTGGGCAGTTTTGGAAACTTATTTAGGTACTGAGGTATTTCTAGAAACTGTATCTGAATGGGAAAAAACTATTAAAACCGCAGGTGCTAAAATAGTAAAACGTCAATTAGGAGAACTATTCGAGTTATACAAAGTCAGATTTTGATACAAAATTTCTAACATTATAATAGACCCAAATACATTCAAACTGCTGCGTGTGATCTCAATTCGGGCAGGTAAATCATCTGGTTTATTGATATCCATCAATATTTATTTGTGGCAAAAAAGTAGACATTTTCATTTTTTCCCAAATAACCAACAAACCAACCTATTTGCGGTTTATTACTACTTAACCATCTCGTTGTAGCCTGCAGTGTGTCATCTGGAGTTTATTCACGCACCATCACGTCTTTAACAACATCCATAGTCAGTTTTGAAAACGGTAAATTACCTTGATACAAACGTTGCAAAAAATCAATTTGCTCTTTGGGTGTAATTTTCAATGGACTTTGCAGCTAGAAACGATCAATATCTGCGGAGGTACCAATGGGACGGTTGCCATAAACGACTTTATCAATCCATCATACCCAATTTTGCGTGCTAGAACTTGATAAAACCAGACGGTTGAATTTTTGAACGCTTGACGCAAATTTGTATCCTGATTCCAACCTTCAGAATCTTAATGAATTCCATGTATTATTTATAAATATTTGACCAATAATTTTACCATAGCCGCAATGATAATCCGCCATGCCACTAAGACAGACCTAGCAACAATTATAGAAGTTTATAACGCTGCGGTGCCTAGCCGCATGGCCACCGGCGATTTAGAAGCTGTATCTATGGACAGTTGCATGGCTTGGGTTTCAAGGACGATTACTCTCACAACGTCCTCTATGGATCATTGAGGTAGATGGTGTAATTGGCGGATGGTTGAGTTTTCAATCATTATTATGGCAGACCCGCCTATTATTCCACGGACGAAATTAGTATTTACATTTCCCGTGATTTTCAACACCAACGGTTAGGAAAACAACTGTTAACTAAAGCAACTACCGAAAGTCTAAATTTAGGTTTGAAAACTTTAGTTATCTTCATTTTTGCCCATAATTACCCCAGTTTAAAAGTCTTTGAAAAATTTAGTTTTCAAAATTGGGGACATTTGCCCAAAATGGCCGATTTAGATAGTATAGAAAGAGATTTAATTCTTCTTAGAAAGAGATTTAATTATTATGGGGCTGCGAGTTGGAAAACTAAATTCATCATCAACAAATTCATCATCAACAAATTAAAGTATCCAAAATCCAGAATTTCTCAGCGCCATGAAACACAAAAATTAAACTTCTACTATAGGAATCCGCTTTGATTTCTGATAGTGCAGCGTGGCGTAAGCCATAATTGCTTGCGTAGGCAGCCAAGAGGCAAAAGGTAAGAGGATTACAGAATATTAAGGTGTACGGAGTTCTGTTCAAAAATAAAGTGAGAGTCTGATTTTATACTAGACAGGGTTTAAAAGTGTCATTTTGAACGAATTGAAGAATCTCCGAGATACTAGAGCCTAGGACACGCTCCCCGTTCACGCAGTGTTTTCAAGGGATACGCTGCACTATGTTCCCATGGCTTACGCCACCCTGCGCTATTAGTATGACATAAGTCCAAGTTTCATCCGTTTGCAGTATTATGTATTATAGAGACGTTCCACGGAACGCCTCTATAATACATGATGCATTTAATACCAGCACTAATGAGATGTTAAACTGTCAAAGTGGTATTCAGTACCAACTTTTAGCTTATTAGCATTATAGGGAGGAGACATCAATAAAGAAGAATCGTAAGGACTTGGTAAATCAGGAGCACGAAGATAAGGATCACTCATAGCTTGTTGGGTAAGAACATCATGATAAACAGTGTTTACCAACTCAGCATCTTTAGCGATTTCATTATCAGGGAACGTTGTTCGGAACTTACCCCCTGGACCCAATAAAGAATCTACCTGACGCTTTAAACTGCCATTGTCATAAAAATTAGGGTCATAGCGAAAATACGCTCTTTCAACAGTATCAGTAATTGTTTCATAATTTTCTAGTTGCATCTGAGCAACTGTAACCATAGGCAAGCCTGCACTACTAAACAGCAGTACTAATAACCCACTCAAGCCTTGCCAATTTATACTCATGTTAACGACTCCTCAACTTTTGTGTGAATCTTAATTTATGCTTAATTTCAGAACTCTTATGAGTTCAACCTTTGGTGTAGCAAAACTTTGAACGGCTTGTAATGTCTTATTCTACTGAAACATCTAACCAATCAGATATTTGGGCAATTACTACTGATTTAACTACCTTGCGTCAGAAGTTACTCGATTTATTTTGCCGACTTGCTTATCAAGAAGGTGATTTTGTTCTCTCTTCTGGACAACGTAGTTTTTACTATATTAATGGTAAACAGGTAACACTGCATCCTCAAGGTGCTTTGGCAGTAGGACGATTGTTGTTACACCTCCTACCAATAGATACACAGGCAGTAGCAGGTCTAACACTGGGTGCTGATCCCATTGTTTCAGCAGTGAGTGTAGTTTCTGTTTATGAAAATCGACTCCTACCCGCGTTGATTATTCGTAAAGAAGCTAAAGGTCATGGCACAATGGCTTATATAGAAGGACCTACCTTGCCAGCAGGTGCAAAAGTAGTGGTGCTAGAAGATGCTGTCACTACGGGGCAGTCTGCACTGAAAGCGGTTGAACGTCTGCAAGCAGCAGGTTATACTGTAAATCGAGTAGTTTCTTTGATAGACCGACTACAAGGAGGCGCAGAGTTATATAAATCTGCTGGCCTGGAGTTTGATGCGTTGTTTTCAATTCAGGATCTTCAAGAAGAGTACCGTAAAATAGCAGGTAAGAGGTGATAGTTCAGGACTTACACAACTTGCATATATTAGTAGGGTGCATCAGATGTCGAAAATAAGTTGATATTAACCAATTTATTACGTCTGACGCACCCTAAAATGGACTTTATTGTGACACTATTAAGTCCTATATGGTGATAGTTAATAGGTGATAGCCATTACTACCTTCCCTAAACTCCACACCCTGTTTTCGGTCAAAATGTGAAGAATCTTTTGTAAATCTCAATAGATTAGTAAAATATATAATTGATATAACTAATACTGATTTTAATTATCTTTACAAATTTCAATTTACCCTCTAATGTTGTAGTCAGGTAGGCAAAAAAACCTATCAAGATCATAGATAGACAAAATAAAGCACTTATAAAATGACCACAACCTTACAACAGCGTTCAACCGCTAACGTATGGGATCGCTTTTGCGAGTGGATCACCAGCACTGAAAACCGGATTTACATCGGTTGGTTCGGTGTATTGATGA
>ERZ1034409.113-NODE-113-length-26279-cov-2.906612_pt1 | contig 26279 bp, 25 predicted proteins | sample MGYA00520610_ERZ1034409 | MGnify/ENA primary metagenome ERZ1034409 (study PRJEB33736, sample SAMEA104288480) | Azolla microphylla | place: Ecuador | collected 1982 | study: EMG produced TPA metagenomics assembly of the PRJEB19522 data set (Is there foul play in... | reverse complement strand
CCTCCCTGAGGTCTTGGGGCAGGAGGTGTAAAGCCCTGTTCAGCTTATCTCCTACCTCATCCGCCAGCGCTGACCGCTCTGGGGTCTCATGGTCGCTGAGCTTGTCGGCGAAACCGGAGTGTTCGGCGTCCGCGGCATCGATGTCCTGCCCGGAAGGGCGCCGACGCCGCGCGGCCAGATGGTTGCGGCAGCAGTTCACGGTGATGGTGTGCAGCCAAGTCGAAAAGGCGCTGTCGAAACGGAATCCCTGCAGTGCCCTATGGCATTTGATGAAGGCTTCCTGCGCGAGATCCGGGGCATCTGCTTCGCCAACGAAGCCCCGGGTCAGCTTCAAGACCCAGGCTTGATGCTTCCAGACCAGCAGCTCGAACGCGTGGCCGGATCCGGCCTGCGCTTCGCGTACCAGCTGCTCGTCAGCATCTTTGCGAACCTTCGCGAATGGCGCCTGCGCGCCAGTCGAGGGGAGTACGCCAAGCCGAGAGGCTGCCGGGCGGCGCAGGGAGCGCGACTGGTTGACGGGGGACTGCATGGAAGCGGCAACGGCGCTCATCGGACTATCCTTGTCGGTGAGATTGGATGACAACAGTCGCTAAAGACGTGCCATTTCACGCGATCCCGCGAAACCCGCGGCTTACGCCCTCTCTCGGCGGACCGCCCCCTAGATTCGCGCACGGACTCGAGCTCGCACCGTGTAACTTTTACAAAATGCCTGTCATTTTGCTATGGTCCATCCTATGCTGCGACTCGGCTTATCGTCTTTCCTCGATAAAACAGAGCCCATCGCAATCCTCCCGGTGCAGAAGGCCCCGCGCAGAACAGGCGGCTGCTTCCCGGGCGGCATCGACACGGACGGTTGAACGATGACCCACAGCTCGAACGCCCCCGCTGGCGCCGCTCCTTCCAACGGCGAAGCTCCGCCTTCCGCCGGCCAATGGGCAAAGCTGCTCCGCCATTTGCCCGCGCCGGTTTATCTGTGCGACGCCGACGGCTACATCACCGACTGCAACCAAGCGGCGATTGACTTGTGGGGCCGCGCGCCAACCCTGGGCCAGGACCGCTGGCAGGGGTGCCTGCGGCTCTTCCAGACCGATGGCCAGCCCCTCCCGCTCGAGCAGAGCCCGACGGCCCACGCCCTCCGCAGTGGCCAGGCGATCCACGACGCCGAGGTGGTGATCGAGCGCCCTGATGGCACCCGGCGAATCGTGCGCATCAACCCCAGCCCCATCTTCGACGCGTCCGGCAAGCTTTGGGGTGTGGTCAACCAGATGATGGACGCCACCCTGTTCAAGGAAGCGGACCACGCTCGCGCCCGGCTGGCGGCGATCGTGGAATCTTCCGAGGATGCCATCATCAGCAAGGACCTCAACGGCGTCATCCAGACCTGGAACCGCGGGGCGGAGAAGCTGTTCGGCTACATGGCAGAAGAGGCCATCGGTCAGCCCACGACGCTGATCATTCCAGAGGATCGGCTGAGCGAAGAGCCCGACGTGCTGGCGCGAATCCGCCGCGGCGAGGTCATTCATCAATTCGAGACGATTCGCCGGCGCAAGGATGGCACCCTCATCCATATCAGCCTGACCATCTCGCCTATCCGGGACCGCAACGGATTGGTGACCGGTGCCAGCAAGTTTGCCCGCGACATCGGCGATCGCGTGCGATACGAGCAGCAGCTTCGGGATGCAGACCGGAAGAAGGACGAGTTCATCGCCACCATGGCCCACGAGTTGCGCAATCCGCTGGCGCCGCTCAAGACCTCCCTGCATCTGATCCGTATGACCGGATACTCCGGCCAAGTGCCGCGCAGCACGCTGGAAATGATGGAACGGCAGGTGGAGCATCTCGGCCGCTTGGTCGAGGATCTCTTGGACCTGAGCCGCCTCTCCTACGGCACCATCGAGCTCCGGCGCCAGTCCCTACCGGTGGGCGACATCGTCAGCGACGCCATTGAAATCGCGAGCCCCAAGATCCAGGCCAAGGACCATCGCCTGGAATTGAAGATGATTCCGAACCTGCGGGTCCATGGCGATCTCACGCGGCTGGTCCAGGTGCTCGCCAATCTTCTGAACAATGCCTGCAAGTTCACGCCCAAGCCGGGCTTGATCCAGCTCGTGGTCGAGCGCGCTGGCGATTCGGTGCGGATCCGCGTGATCGACGACGGCATTGGCATCGCCCCGGAAAACCAGAAGGTGGTCTTCGGCATGTTCGAGCGCCTCGCGACGGGCGCGACTGCGGAGAGCGGCATGGGCATTGGCCTGTCGCTGGCGCAGCGGCTGGTCGCGCTCCATAGCGGTACCATCGAGCTGCGCAGCGAGGGACTCGGAAAGGGCACCGAATTCACGGTGACGCTGCCCCTTGAACTGGAAACCCGGAGCGCTGCCCCAGCGAAAGTCCACGCCGCCGAGACAGAGACCAGCCGCCAGCGCCGCATCTTGATCGTCGATGACAATGAAGACGCGGCCGATTCGCTGGCGATCCTATTCCAATTCCTGGGGCACGAAATCGCCGTCGCGCATCGCGGGGACACGGCCTTGTCCACCGCCGATCAGTTCCGGCCGGATGTAGTCATGCTGGATATCGGCTTGCCGGATTTATCCGGCAACGAAGTCGCGGCGCGAATGCGCAAGACCGAGTGGGGCCAATCCGCAACCCTGGTGGCCCTTACCGGCTGGGGGCAAGCTGACGACCGCCAGAAAACCCGCGCCGCGGGTTTCGACTTCCACATGGTGAAGCCAGTTGACCTGGATGCGCTGGAGCAGCTGGTCGGAGGCAGCAAGCCGACCCGGCATTGAAGGCAACCCTCTGAGCGTGAGCGCAGGATCGGCGGATCCGCTCTAACCCCATACCCCGTGATCCTGCTAAGCATGCCCGAGGGGCCGGCGCAACCCTGAATCTGTCCACCGCGGCGGCTTTACCCTTTGTTCAGGCCGGCAGCGCGAACCCGGTCGCGTCCCTCGCGCTTGGCCCGGTACAGCGCCTGGTCCGCCAGATCCAGCAACTGCTCGGCATTCACTGCATCGTGGGGGCAAAGCGCCAGGCCAATCGACACGGTAACTGCCTTGGGGATGACCATCGTCTGCGTCAGCTCCATTTCCCTCACGTCCAGCCGGATCCGCTCGGCTTTCGCCAAGGCCTGCTCGGCACTCGTCAAGGGCAGCACCACGGCGAATTCCTACCCTCCGTAGCGGCAAGCCAGGTCGCTCTCCCGGCACTGCCGCGCCAGGGCGCGACCGACCCAGCGCAGCATGTTGTCGCCGACCTCGTGACCGTAGGAGTCGTTGAACTGCTTGAAATGGTCGACGTCGATCATCAGCAGGGCCAACTGCGAGCTCTCGCGCCGCGCGCGGCTCAGCTCCCTGGGCAAGGTCTCTTCCAGGTAGCGGCGGTTGAAGAGCCCGGTGAGCGGGTCGCGAATCGACTGCTGGCGCAGCTTCATGCGCAACTGGATGTTGGCGATGGCAATGCCGATGCGGTCCGCCGTCATGGCGGCCAGCCGCTCCAAGTCCTGGCGAGCATCCTGGTCAAGCACCGGCGAACCGGCGCTCGGCTGGACGAACAACCAGCCCAGGTTGTCGCCCTGGGCATTCATCGGCACGCAGAGCGCAAGCGGGCTGCGCTCCGGCTCCTTCAGGTGCCGGCAACGCAGGCCATCCTTGGCGTCGGTCCAACGCGCCTCCCCCTTGCGCAGGGCCCAGCAGGACTCTGGCGGAAACACCGCATTGCTGGACAGCTCCTCGCCCCATTGGGCGACCGGGTCGAGGAAATTGCCGGAGGAATGCACCAGGTAAAAGCCGCCCGAATGGCCGGCGAACAGGTCCGGCGCCAGATTGCGGATCGGGGCGGCGATTTCATCGAGGTTCTCGCACGCCTGCAGGGTCTCCCCCAATTCGCCGAGCACCGTGATTTCCCGGTTGTGCTCGGTCAGGCGGTGCAGTCCGCGCTCCAGCCGCTCGTTGGTCTGCCGCAAAGCCTCTTCGGCCTCCTTGCGCTGGGTGACGTCCTGGACCTGCAAAATGAACTGGATCGGTCGGCGCTGCTCGTCGCGCAGAATGGCGACATCGAGCTGGATCGGAATGATGCTGCCAGAGCGGTGGAAGTACCGCTTTTCCATGCGGTAAGTATCGCCCTTGCCGTCGAGCAGCTTGTGCATCTGGGCTAGGTCAGCCTGCAGATCATCGGGATGCGTGATGTCCTGGAAGGTCTTGGCGATCAGCTCGCTCTCCGAATAGCCCAGCATGGCGCATAGGGCCTGGTTGACGCTGAGGAAGCGGCCGTCCAGTCCGACCGCGGCCAAGCCGATGGGGGCGCTGCTGAGCAGCAACCGGTTGCGCTTCTCGCTTTCCGCCAGCTCGGCGCGGTGACGGTCGAGCTCGTTAACGGACTCGATGAGGCGCCCATTCACCTCCACCAGCTGCCGGCGGTCGGCGGCGCTTTGCTCGAGGAACGCCCGCGCCCGCGGCAGCAGCGGCCATAGGGCCGTGGCCGTGGCGACGGAGATGCCGGCCGTCCAGGCCAGCACGGCGGCGTCGAGGCGGTAAACCGGATGCCAGACGTCGACGACGCTGATGAAGTGCGTGGCGCCGCAGGCGAAGATGAACATCCCGAACATGCGGAATATCCAGTTGAACTTCAAGCCCGGCTGGCTGCGCACGAAGTGAACGAGTGCCAATGGGATAGAGAAATAGGAGATCCCGATCAGACAATTCGCGACCACCATGGTCCACAGCAGCCAGGGGTCCCATGCCAGGCAGTAGCCATGCGGCAAAAAGGTCGTATCGGCGAAAAAGCCGGCAAGCTTGTCGGTCATGGCTGCTTCCTGAACCTTCTCTTATCCGTTGTCGCTGTCGGCACCGAAGGCGCACCCTTGAGCCGACGGCGGACGGCCGCCCCTTTTATTTCCGCCAGCCGCCTGCGCTTCGAAACCAGCCGTTCAGCGTGTTCGCCGGTCAAGCTATCCCAGAACAAACTCCGCAAGGTCGGCATTGAAGCGCCGGCCGTGCGTCACCGTCAGGCCATGCGGGGCGCCCTCGTAGATCTTCAGGGTCGAGCCGGGGATCAGCGCGGCGGTCCGCTCGGCGCTGGCTTCGGGCGTGACATGGGCATCGCCGGCGCCATGGATGACAAGGGCAGGCACCTTGATCGCCCGGAGATCGTCCCGGAAGTCGGTTTCGCTGTAGGCCCGGAGGCAGTCCACCGTCGCCTTGGGAGACGCCTGCTCGGCGATATTTTGCGCCCATTGGAGCATCGCTTCGCTGACCGGCTTATGGAAAAGCCCGACCCCGAAGAACTGTCGCACATGCGAGGAGAGAAAGTCGAAACGGTCGATTTCGATGCGTTCGAACATCTGGTCGAAAATGGCCCCGTCCACCCCAGAAGGGTTCTGTTCCGACTTGCGCAGGTAAGGGGTGATGGCGGAGACGAACGCGACCTTGGCGACGCGGGCACCGCGGTGGCGGCTCATGTACCGCGCCACCTCGCCGCCACCCATGGAAAAACCCACCAGGGTGACGTCCTGAAGATCCAGCGCGTCCAGGACCGCCTTGAGTTCATCGGCCAGGGTGTCGTAGTCGTAGCCGGCCCAGGGCTTGGACGAGCGGCCGAATCCCCGGCGGTCGTAGGCGACCACCCGCAGGCCGTGCTCCGGTAGATGCAGCATCTGCGGCTCCCAGCTGGCGGCGCTCAGCGGCCAGCCATGGATCAGGACCACCGGGGGCCCTTTTCCGAGGTCGTCGTGGTAGAGCTTGGTCTCCCGCTGGTCGTGGGCTGACCAGCTATCGATGAAATGCATGCAAATCCCTGGTGGCGCCGCGGCCCGTTCGTCCTACAACCAGACTCACCGGGGCCGGCTCTAGTTCCGGAGGCCCCGAAGCCTCTTCTAGGACACAGCCCCTGATTGCGGCGGAAACCTTCCGTGAAACGTCTCACTCCAATTTCATTAAGGAGGCAAATCCGCCGATCCGGCGGTTGCAATGGATATGGACGGGCTCATGATTTTTGTGGTCGACGACGATCGGGACGTTGGTGAGGTGAGCGCATCGTTGTTGAGCGCCTTTGGCTGGAAGACCCGGACATTCCGCGATGCGCGAGACTGCCTGGCGGCAGCCCTGGATCAGCCGCCGGCCTGCATCCTCAGCGACCTGGATATGCCCTTTATGGACGGCATCCGTTTGATGGAAGCCCTCTCGGCGGCCGGGATCAAGGTACCGGTGGTCGTGATGACCGGCCTTTCCCGGCATTCGCCCGGCTGGGCACAAGCGGCCGACCTCGCCAGCGGCATGGTGGCCAAACCTTATGGCGAGGCGGATCTGTACCGCTCGATCTCCCGGGCGGTCGGAGCAAGCCCGGATCCCGGGGTCGTTCGATGAGTTGGGGCAAGCGCCCGGCGGTAAACGCATTCGGGCTGAATTCCCATGTGCTCGACGAGGCCGCCCTGGCGGTGCTGAAGTCGGTCCGGGTCAACCGCACCCATGACGTGCCGTACGTGGGATCGTGCAACCGCAAGGGCGATGTCGTGTACATCGACTACGAACTCCCGGCGCACCTGGTGTATCGCGGCAAGCGCTACGACGTCGACCGCTATATCGTGATGCATGAGGTGGTGGAGATGCTGTTCGAGCACACCCTCAAGTTTTCATACCGGGACGCCCACCAGATCGCGCTGCGGATGGAGCGCGCCCTGGTGGAGTCCGATGGGCTGTCCTGGGCTGTCTACTCGCGGTTTTGCAGCCAATGGGCCGCCAAGATCGGCCAGCGGCGCGAATACCCGAATCCGCCTCGCGACATCGATCTGCAGCCGGAACTGGACTGCGACGATGACGCCGCGCTGAAGCGCATGGGCATGCCAAAGGAGGCGCGGACGGCGAAATCGGCGGTCCGGCGCCGGCGGCAACGGGACTGAGGCACGCCCTGGGCTAGTGTCCGGCGACCCCGCAAGCTCATTCTCCAAGCGCCGAAACAGCGCGCTTGGAGGTGGCCATCCATGGCCTTGTTGAGCTTCCGGATGCCGCAGCAGTCTAGCGTATAGGGCCGTCCCAGCGAAGCGCTCGAAGCTGGAGGCGATGCGGTGCGGGGCTGAGAGCCTGCGGTATAACGGAGCCGGTGCCAGTCGCGCTTTAATACGGGTGGCATCGACCGCGAATTCCAGATCCTTTCCGGGACCCAAATGAGGCGATGGCGGACAGGGCGAACTGTTTTGACTCAGGCCTGGGGTCGCTAACGCGATTTCAGCTTGAGCACTTTCGCGGCAAAACAACAGTAAAGGCTGTTTCTGCTTCCTCGGAGCGTACGGAAATCTCTCCGCCATGCGCCTTGGCTATTTCCTTGGCAATGAAGAGACCCAGGCCCATGTTGGCCCTGCGGCGCACTGTGTTTTTTCTCGACCAAATCGTGCTTCAGCGGCTCGAACAGGTACGGCAATACGCTCTTTGGAATTGATGGACCGCTATTGCATGCCAATAGGCACTTCGTCGCTGGCGTGGCCGACGGCGCGCACTCGGATGGGGCCAGCGGATCGCCATAGGCGCATGCGTTCGATAACAGCTTCGACAACAGCTAGTGCATCGCTGTTTACGTCAAAGCCCTCCAGCACTCATTCCTAACAAACTTCCGGCTTCTGCGGCACTGCCTCCCTTTCGCCGAAGCCTCGAAACAACGCGACAACACGTTCCGCCGCATCCGGGGCATAAAACATTTCTGTATTGGCCATCGTGTCAGCGGTCATCTGCCGCATGCGGGTAAACATTTCCGCCTCATAAGCCGCAATCGCATCGGTGGATCTCTCCTCCGCGAGGAGCAGCTTCGCCAGCACCAATGCGTCAAGCATCGCCATATTCACCCCTTCGCCGGCATAGGGTGGCATCACATGAGCCGCATCGCCGATCAGGGTAAGGTTCGGTTTCGGCTCCCAATACTGCTCAGGCGGGCAAACAAGCAGGGGCCGCCAAACCATCGACACAGCTTCCCGGAAGATCGGCTCCCACAACCTGCTCCAGCCATCGAAGGTCGCGTGAAACCACGCCACCCGCTCCTCCGGACTGCTTACGTCCTGGAGTCTCTGCCGTGGGGCGCCGTTCTGCGTTTTCAATCCCGCATACGCGAGCACGCTACCGTCAGGCTTGGTTCCCATGCCGATCGTCTTTTCGCCTCCAAGAGCAATCAGCGCAGACCCGCCAAGCAGTTCCCACAACTCCGGCATCGTCTTTTCTCCCGCAGGAACGAGTGCCTCTACCAGCGACACTCCCACATACTCCGGCCGAATGGGAGTAACCAACTCGCGCAAGCGGGAGTTCGCACCGTCGCTGCCGATGGCGATATCGGCCAGTACCGTCTTCCCGCTCGCAAAGCGCAACAGCACCTGCTCGCCCTGCATCTGTGCCGACTCGAGCTTGCAATCCCATTCGACCGTGCCGGGCTGTAGTGAGTCGAGCAGAATATCGCGCAGTGGCCCGCGCTCAATCTCCGGCCGCTTCCCAGCGCCGGACATCCGGCGAGGGTGATCGTGAAGAATCGTTCCGTGAGCATCCGTGAGGCGAAGACGATCAAGGTCCGGCCGGTGATTTGCCCAGAAGGCATCGATCAGGCCGGCAGCTTCCAGCGCAGCCAATCCGGAGTCCTCGTGCAGGTCTAAAGCACTGCCCTGGACGCGGGCATTTCGGCACTGGTCACGCTCATACACGGCGACATGCGCTCCTCCCTTCTGGAGTAATCGCGCCAGCGTAAGGCCGCCTGGACCTCCGCCGATGATAGCGATCTTCTTTTCTTTCATCGCGCTCATACACAAAGCCTCAAGTCCTTCTCCAGGTGAGTAAACAGCTCGCGCTGCCGGCCAGATCCTCGCGCGGACAAGATCGAGGAACTTGTCGACGCCGTGGTGGGCCAAAGCTTGACATGATAATGATTCTCAATAACTATAGGCTCGTGTTCGCGTGACTTCAATGCCTGCTCTGCTCTCAAGGCTTCGAGTCACGTCACGTCCGGCATGGAGCTGTCTCCACGGCGCATCCCGGCGTCCAGATTCTGGGCCGCGCCACGGAGGTTGTGATCGAGCGCGGCGACGCGCTGTACCGCCTGCGGGAGACGCGCAGCGGGAAGCTGATTCTCACCAAATAAGTCTTTGGGACGGCATGCACCGTCCCGACAGCCTAGCCAGCCACCTTCCGGGCAGCCAGCGAGGGCGATCAAGTACCACCGATCGTCCCGGCTCGCGCCGGAAGGGAAACTATGAAATCGCTGAACATTGGGGGCTGCGGGGCCTGGCTCAAACAATGTGCACTGACTGCCGCCACAGCTTTTGCGCTGGTGGGACCAGCCGCTTTAGCCCAGTCCGGAGCGGAAGCCGCTGCACCCGCTGGCGCTGCGGCGGCGACCACGCTCGATGCCGTCGTCGTCCAGGGCCAGCGCGACACGGACGCCTACGTTGCCAGGCAAGGCACCGCCGGCAGCAAGACCGACACCCCGCTGATCGAGACGCCGCAGTCGGTCTCGGTCATCACCCGCGAGCAGCTCGATGTCCAGAACGTCCAGTCGCTGAGCCAGGCGCTGCAGTACACCGCCGGCGTCAGCGTCAACGGAACCGGCACCGACACGCGCTACGACTGGCCGCTGATCCGCGGCTTCAGCGCCAACACCTACGGCCTGTACCTGGATGGCCTGCGCTGGATGCCCAACCAGCTCTCCGGCCGCTTCGACACCTACGGCCTGGAGCGCATTGAGATCCTCAAGGGGCCGGCATCGGTACTCTATGGCCAGGGCACCCCGGGCGGGCTGATCGACATGGTCAGCAAGCTGCCCACTACGGAATCCCTGCACGAGGTGCAGGCCGACTACGGCAGCTACGACCGGCGCCAGCTCAAGGCCGATCTGGGCGGCCCCATCGACGGCGGCGGCAGCCATTGGCTGTACCGCCTGACCGCGCTGGGACACGACAACAACAGCCAGATCGACTTCGTCCAGGACAAGCGCCTGTTCCTGGCCCCGGCCATCACCTGGCGCCCTGACGCCAGCACCAAACTCACCTTGCTGGGCAACTTCCAGCGCGACATTCTCGGCAGCTACTACCCCTTCCTGCCGGCGGTGGGCACGGTCCTGCCCAATCCCAACGGCAAGGTCGCTACCAGCTTCTTCTCCGGCGACACCGACTTCAACGCCTATTCGCGGGTGCAGTACGCCATGGGCTACCTGCTGGAGAAGCGCATCGGCGAAATCTGGACCCTGCGCCAGAACTTCCGCTACGAGCGCTTCCGCGTCGACAACTGGCAGCAGGAATACGGCGCCTCCCTCGACGCCGACCAGCGCACCCTGGAGCGCATTCCTTTCATCTCCACCGGTGATTCACGCGGCTACGCCCTTGACAACCAGGCCCAGGCGCACTGGACGCTGGGCCGCTTCGAGCAGACGGTCCTGGGCGGCGTGGACTACGGCTGGCAGAAGCTGGTTAGCGGCCAGGTGTCGAACTATGCCACGCGGGTGCCGATCGACCTCTTCGACCCGGTCTACGGCCAGCCGGTGCCGCCGCTGACGCCGACCACCAACCAGAACCAGAACGCCGACCAGGTCGGCGTCTACCTGCAGGACCAGGTCAAGTTCGACCGCAAATGGGTGCTGCTGCTGGGCGGCCGGCAGGACTGGGCCAGCGCGACCGTCAACAACTGGCTGACGGGCAGGACCACGCAGCAGGACGACCACAAGTTCAGCGGGAGAGTGGGGGCGGTGTACCTTTCCGACCTCGGGCTGGCGCCATACCTGAGTTACTCGGAGTCCTTCCTGCCTACTGCGGGCACCGACTTCAGCGGCGCCCAGCTCAAGCCGACCACCGGCAAGCAGGTCGAGGGCGGCATCAAGTACCAGCCTAAGGGCCGCAACAGCTATATCACCGTTGCGGCCTACGACATCCGCCAGCGCAACATGCAGGAGGCCGATCCCGATCACCCGGGCTTCGCCATCCAGACCGGCGAGATCCGCTCCCGCGGCATCGAGGTCGAGGGTGTCGCCAACCTCGCCAAGGGCCTGAACGTTCGGGCCTCGTACACCGCCGACCCGGTGCACACCACCGACAGCGTCAATGCAGCTTCGCTGGGCGCGCGTCCCACCGTCACCCCCGAGCATGCGGCCTCGCTTTGGGCCGACTACGAGCTGCCGCGCGACTTCCTGGGCGGCCTCGGCTTCGGTGCCGGCGTGCGCTATGTCGGCAACACCTACGGCGGCACCTACGCACCGAATCCCCAGCAGCCGCAGCAGACGGCGCCGTTCAACGCGCCAGGCTTCACCCTGGTCGACGCGGCGCTGCACTACGACTGGCGCCAGCTGCGCTTCGGCCTGAACGCCCTCAACCTGCTGGATCGCACCTACGTCGCCGGCTGCTACTCGGCTACCGGCTGCTCCTATGGCGACCGCCGCAACGTCATCGGTAGCGTGCGGTACAGCTGGTGAATCCGGAGAAGCTCCATGCTCAAGGCCGCCACCATCCGCCGCTGGTACTGGGTCCACAAGTGGAGCAGCCTGGTCTGCACCGCCTTCCTGCTGCTGCTATGCCTGACCGGGCTGCCGCTGATCTTCCGCGACGAGATCGATGCCGTGCTCAACCGCGACGTACCGGCAGCCGAGCTGCCGGAAGGCACGCCGGATGCCAGTCTCGACCGCATTGTTGCGGTAGGACGCCAGCGTTACCCCGGGGAGTACGTGCGCTCGCTGTTCTGGGACGAGGACCGGCCGCACACCGTGACCTTGTTCCTGGCACCGGCAGCGGACGCCGGCGACCCGGCGCGCGATCACTTCATGGCCTTTGATGCCCGAACGGGGCAGCTGCTGGACGAGCGTAAGCGCGGCCTGGATTTCATGGCGGTGATGCTCAAGCTGCACGAGGCGCTGTTCCTGGACCTGCCGGGGGAGTTGTTCTTGGGGGTGATGGGGCTGCTGTTCGTGGCCTCCATTGTGTCCGGGGTGGTGGTCTACGGGCCGTTCATGCGCAAGCTGGCGTTCGGCACGGTGCGGCGCGACCGCTCGCTCAGAGTGAAATGGCTGGACCTGCATAATTTACTCGGCATCGCCACCTTGACGTGGGCCCTGGTCGTGGGTGCCACCGGAGTGATGAACACCCTGGCGACGCCCTTGTTCGGCCTGTGGCGGGCGCAGGCTCTGCCGGCACTGCTGGCGCCCTACCGCGGCCAGCCGATGCCCGAGGTCGGGCAGTTCGGATCGGCGGACGCGGCCGTGGCCACGGCGCGCCAGGCCTTGCCGGGCAACCGCATCAGCAGCCTGGTGTTCCCCAGCGCGCGCTTCGGCAGCCCGCGGCACTACATCATTTGGACCAAGGGCCAGACGCCGGTCACCTCGCGGCTGTTTACGCCGGTGCTGGTAGACGTGGAAACCGGCGTCCTGACGCAGGCGCAGGGGCTGCCCTGGTACCTGCGCGTCCTGGAGGTGTCGCGACCGCTGCACTTCGGAGACTACGGCGGGCTGCCGCTGAAGATCATCTGGGCTTTGCTGGACCTGGTGACCATCGTGGTGCTGGGCAGCGGGCTGTACCTATGGCTGGCGCGGCGCAAGTCACCAATCGAGGCCCGCATCGCCGAGATCGAGCGGGGCGAGGTTGAGGCGTTCGATACCCTGCCGGCGGCGCGGCCATGACGAGGGAAGAGCCGGTGTTTCTGGCGCGGAGGCGCTCGCTTTGGTGGAGCGTTTTCCGGGTGCCGCTGCTCCTGGCCGCGGTCACCGCATTTGGACTGATCTCGGCGCTCTTGGGAGATGGCGTCTGGAACGCGTTGTCCTGGACTGCGCTGGCAGTGCCATTAGGCGTGATTACATGGTTTGCAGAAAAGCTGCGTTAGAGACTTGGCAATAAGCGAGGCTGCGAGCCGAGGTCATTGGCGCTTGGCCGCCGTAGGCTCAGGGACCTCGCAGACACCTGCAAACCGCCTCTAGATGAGCAGGCGACTGATGGTAGGCGCCGCTTCGTGGGCACCTTTGTAGCGGTAGGGATGTGCGCGGCGTTAACAAACGTCCGATCTCTCGCCAGAGAGATGGCCCGGCGCCGGACAAACGTAACGCAATGCTTTGCCTTCATCTGCTCTGCCAATTAGGAGACCTCAACCCGATTCCGGCCACTCGCCTTCGCACGGTAAAGTGCAAGGTCCGCTCTCCGCAGCAAAGACGAAATCCCCTCGGACCCAACGAATTCCGCAACCCCGGCAGAAAAAGTGATCGTCAGCGACGGCGCATCGTCGAACACGACAGGGGGCACTGCTTGGCGGATCGCGTCAACCCAGGTCTTCGCGGCTGAGGCGGAAGCACCTGCGAGAATGACGAGAAACTCCTCGCCGCCGATTCGGCCGACTGAGCCTACGCCAAGGGTGGCTTGCGACAAATATCCCGCGAAACCGCGCAAGGCCTCATCGCCTCCGAGATGTCCGAACCGCTCGTTGATGGGCTTGAAGTGATCCACATCGACGATGCCGACCGAAAGGGGACACTTGTTACCCAGGCATTCGGCCATTGTGCTTTGCAATTCCGTAAGAATCCGGCGGCGGTTTGGCAGCCCTGTCAATGCGTCGGTCATCGAGGCGGCGAGGGCCGAATCCCTCGCCTGTCGGAGAAGCCTTTCCTCCTGTTTCAGGAGGGTAATGTCGGTCATCACCGACATCATCCAGCTGTTCTCCAAAAGCATCTCCGTCACCCACAGCCAGGTGCCGTCGACCAAATCTGTTGCAAACGCCCTTTTCGGAACACTCCTGCGGCGCTCCAGGACATTTGAGAGAAATCCTTCGGTGCCGCCGCTGTCGATCTTGACGCCGAAGCCACCTCTGAAGCCGTGACGAATCACGTCAGCGAAGTCCACAGGCAGCGGCAGGCCACGCAGGAACAACTTCTCGTAACTGGCATTCGCAAAGCGTAGTCTGTCTTGTGCATCGAACAGCGCAGTTGGCAGAGGGGATGCTTCCACAGCCGTGAAAAGCGTCCTGGCTTCTTCCGAATCTGGAGATGCAGCGTAGGGCATCCTGTCCATAACAGTTTTCATGGCCGCCAGTTTCTGCCCGCCTTGTTTCTGACCTTCGCCTTACAGTCGGCGATTCCTTGAAATTATATGGATATCCAGCTGCTACATGAGGCAGTTTCTGCGCATCAATTGGATTTGCCTTGCGAGGCAATCCAGAATCCAAAGGCGTTCGCACCAGCGATGGCCAGTCCTCCTGCTTTCAGCACCGCATGGATCCTGGGCGGCAGGACATACTGCCTGGTGAGATAGAAGCAGCCCAGCGCCAAACCCCAACTAGCGATTGCCACGCACCATAAGAGCGCATGTCGCCGCTCGGCGGAGTACGCGGCCAGATCCGCGCCACAGTGCCGGCAAAGCGGAGTTCGCTTCCACGTAAATCGATCACACTGTGGGCAGCGGACAGCATTTCGGTGAGAGGGATCCGGCGCCGACGATCCTTCGGCCGTCTCATCCCTTCGCGCGTCACCGAGCACCCCACGAATCTCCCGTTCGAGAGCATTTGCGTCCTGCCAGTCGAAGCCAGGCTCACGCACCGGCCCCATTCGGTCATCCCGTTGCTGCCCCGGAAAAAGGTGGATCACTTTCCCATTCGGATCGGTGTCGTCGTGTTGGGCCATCGCAAACGCCAAAAGGCTCGCTCACTCGCCCTGTGGTCCGTGCTTGTAGTACACGCCGGCGACTTGCCGCCGCCCGCCGACCTTGCGCACCTGGATGACGATGTCCACTACACCCCGCAGGTAAGCCAGTATCTGTTCTCGCGAGAGCGCGGCATTCCCCTGCATCACCATCAGCGCCAGGCGCTCGAAGGCCAACGCCGGCGAATCCGCATGCACGCTGGTCAATGAGCCAGGGTGCCCACTGTTGACCGCATGCAGGAAGCTCGACGCCTCGGCGCCGCGCAACTCGCCGAGAATGATTCGATCCGGCCGCAGCCGCAGGCAGGCCTCCAGTAGATCCTGGATCGTCACCTTGGCAACACCCTGGCCGCCCTTGCTGGCCAGCAGGTGGGCGGCATTGGGCACACTGGCCCGCAGCTCGCGCACATCCTCGATGGTCAGCAGGCGCTCCTCCGAGGGCACCTCCCGAAGCAGCGTGTTCAGAAACGTCGTCTTGCCGCTGTTGGTCGAGCCCGACACGACGATGTTCTTGCGGTAGCGCACCGCGCAGCGCAGGAAGTCCTTCAGCCGCCGCGCCGTCAGCAGCTCCTTCAGGTGCTCGTCCTCGGTGCTCAGCGCATCGCTGCGCATCACTTCCACCGCCTCGAACATGCCCTGCGCCTCGTATTCCTCCAGCGTGTACTGTCTCTCAGCCTGCCGCCGGAACGACATCACCACCGCGCCGGCCTCACAGGCCGGCGGCAGCACCACCTGCACGCGTTGCCCGGTCGGCAGCCAGGCCGACAGCAGCGGCCGCGTCTCGTCCACGACCTGATGGGTCTCATAGGCAATCAGCGACGCCAGCCGTTGCAGGTGCTCATAGTCGAGTTGCGGCAGGGCCCGATGCTCTATCGCGCCGGCGTTGTCCACAAACACTTCCCCCGGCCGGTTGATGGACACTTCGTTGATCTCCGGCCGGGCAAGCAGCGGCGCCAGCGGACCAAGGAAAGTCCGCAGCGCGGCCCCTTGCGTCTCCAGCCGGTGGACCTGCGCGTTCATCCCTGTCCTGCCTTCGGTGCCTGGTCAAACACCAGATCCCGCGCCACGAAGACCTGCACCGGCGCCCCCTGGTCCACGTATATGGTCGGCGGGATGTTGATGCTGTCCTGCAGAGAGTCTTGCGCCACCTGGCCGAAGCCCTGGGAGGTGTTGATCACGAAGGTATTCCCACCCTGGCTGGCCGTCGTCGCCGAGCCGATCAGAGACAGCAGGAAAGCTGCCCCGAAACGCTCGACGAAGTGCCGGTCGATATCCCCGGTGAGCCCCGCCCGCCCGATATCGTCGATCCCCGGCGAGCCGATCGCCACGTCGGTGCCGTCCGGCTCCAGCAGGCGGGTCCAGATGACGAAGACGCGGGTCTGCCCGCGCACCAGCCCCGAGCGGTAGTCGCCGATCAGCCGGGAGCTCTTCAAGATCAGCTTGCGGCTTCCGTCCTCGCTCCAGACGTCGCTGGTCACCACCGCCCTCAGCTTTCCCGGCAGATCCGAGCTAATCGCCGTCTCCAAGGTCGCCGCCAGGGTCTTGCCCTCGGCGATGCGGTCACTGAGCGAAATCCGGCGCGCCAGCGCCTCCTGCGCCTGATCCTTGGCCGCCGCCTTGGCAAAGTCCCGGGTCCGCTCCGCGTAGCCCTCGGCGGGCGTGCTCCGATTGCCTTTCTGTTCGTCCGACTGGGCGCCGGCGGCGGCGTTCTGCAGCTGCGCCGCCAGCAGGGCGTTCAACGGATCAGAGTTGGATGGTTTGGGCGTAGCCGTCGCCTGCTCATGCCCCGAGTCGTCGAACACCAGCATCGGCGAGTGCATCCGTGCTTCGGCCTTCTGTTTCACAGCCTCGGCCGTTTCCTGCGTAGCACCAGCCGGGCGTGTCTCGAAGTGCTGCGGGTTATTCGGGACCTCGAAGCCCCTCTCGGTCGCGGGTAGCGGCAGGTCAGCGGGAGGAGGCGGCAGGTCCGAGTTGGCAATCACAGGCGGCTTCGCCGCCGGCGCCGGCCTGCTGGGCTTGCCACCGGTCAGGAACAGGAAGGCCACGACCAGGCCGATGCCGATGAGCCCAAGGACGCTGCCGATCTTGTTGCGTGCAGCCGCGGCAACCGGGCTGCGCCCGCGCTGACGCGGCGGCTCCGGTTCGCCGGCGCGGTCGCGATCGTCCGGGTCCATACGCTACTCCCCAGAGCCGCCGGTCGGCTGCGCCGCGGCGGTGCTCACCGCCGGCTGACGCCACAACGCCTCGTTGTAGACGCAGACCTCGCCTTCGCGGCTGCGCAGCGTGAACTGCCGCCCCGTCCGCTCCACCACCACGTACTTGCCCGAGACGTGGTAGTTGAGCAGGGACTCGTTCTTGCCATCCGCCACCAGGAAGATCGCCGGCACGTCCTGCCGCTCCCGGAACTGGAAGTACGTGAACTGCCCGTCGTCGAACACATGCAACGGCGCCAACCCGCCCTTGCCCTGCATCGTGTAGTCCAGGTTCCAGGCGCCAGGGTCGACCTTCTTGTCGGGCACAACTTCCTGCTGCTTCTGCTGAGCAGTCGCCGCCAGTTGGGCCTGCACCCGCGCCTCCTCATCCTGCGGATAGCGGAATTTGACGACGTAGTTCATATCGTCGATTTGGGCCAGCAGGTTCACCGCCACCAGCTCGAAGGCGTAGGTACGCTTGTTGGTGACCACCGCGACATTGGTATGCGCCTTCGGCTCCACCGGCTTGAGGAACAGCAGATTCCCTTGCTTGTTCGGCGCCACCTGCCAGGCCAGGCTGTCGCCGATGGCCAGCGACTCGATTTTCTCGTCGTCGGCCAGCTGCACCATCTGCTCGAAGCCGTAGTGCCCCCGGATCAGCACCACCTGGGACGGATCATAGGCCAGGGTGCGGATGCGGGGATCCTCGGGCCCGGGCTGTGGCAGCTGCGCCGCCACGGCCGTGGTAGGCAGCAAGAGAAGTAGGGACAGCGACTTCATGGCTTGGACTCCTGGGGCAGCGATTCCTGGTCCACCCGGTACGAGCTGACGACAAAACCCAGCGGGTTGCGTAGCCGCTGGGCCAGGTCCGCCTTGGCATTGACGTACTGGAAGCCGACGGTGGCGATGTAGTTTTCGGTGCTGACCTCGGTCGCCTTGGTCAAGGTGGCGGTGAAGTGCACCTGGCCCAGCCCATCGGACAGCAGCACCACGCTGCGCACGTCGACCATTCGGGTGGCGCCGGCCGGATACCGGGTATAGACCGAATCTGGCATGCCGGTCTGGAACTGCGCCAGCCAGGGCTTCAGCACCGCATCGGTGGAGCGGCTTTGCACCGTCTGGTAGTAGGTCTTGAGCAGCGCCCGGTCGAAGGATTCCCGGCTGATGACGTAAGTGGCCAGGTCCGCCTTGCGCACCGCCTCCTGCTGGCTTATGGTCTGTCCGGTCAGCTGTGTTTCCACATGGGCCTCTCCGGTGCTCCGGTCGACGACCACAGGAACCACGTCGGTTCGTTTGAGCGGTGCAAGGAACGCCACCGCGAGCATCGCGAGGCCCGCCAGCACGCCGAAGGCGGCTGCCACGATCCAGGCGCGGTCGCGCGAGGCACGGACTCGGGCATACGCCTCGTCGTAGAAGGTCTCCGCCGCCGCCCAGTAACGGTCCAGGTCCTGGGTGGGCGGGTTCGGCTCAGCGGCGTTCACGCGAAGTCCTCTGCGGCCGATTCACGTAGCGCGCCCACTGCAAGGCGCGCTTGCCCCGCGCCAGGCCGCGGCCAACACCCTCACGGAACGTCCCCATCGTGCTCAAAGAAATGCCACCGGCGATGGCCCCGGCCACGCCGTGGATCTGCGCCAACAGCAGCACCGCCACGATGTCCGCCAGCGCCAGGTTGAACACATCCTGGATGGTCGCGTCGTCGGCGTTGGCGTCGAGCTTGTTGAGGCTCTGCTGGGCGATAGCCAGGATCAGCGCCAGAACGCCGTAGACCAGGATCGGGATCAGGGCGTAGTGGATCACCTGTCCCAGCCATCCCTCGAACAGCCGCCGGGTATTGCGGAACAGGTAGCAAATCGCAAACATCGGCGTCAGGATCAGCAGCACCGCCAGCGCGATCTGCGCCAGGGCCAGCAGAAAGGCGGCATAGGCCGTCACGCCAACCGTCACCGCATAGACCACGATGGCCGCCAGGAACGGCGACCACGGCCCGGTGACGTGGCCCCGGTCCCACAGCTTGTTGCCGGCGTCCATGCCGGTGTCGTAGAAGTTGTCCATCGCGGCGTTTTGGCCAGAGGCCCCGCCCCCACCGACCTCGACGTTGGCGATGGCCGCGGGCGCCTGTACGAACAGCCGCTCCAGGTAGTTGGTATAGAAATCGGCATTGGTCGCCAGCACGTACACGAACAGCACTACCGCCAGCCGTCCCATCGCCTCCCGGAACGTGAGCTGCGCATGGCCGGTCAGCATCAGCACGCCGTATACCGCCACGAAGATCGACAGGCACAACCGCAGCGGCGTTTGGAAGGCGCTACGCATGCTGTCGTAGCCGGAGATCAGAAACGTGTTCACTGCGCCGTTGACGCTGTTGAGGAAATCGGTGAAGACCGTCGTGCTCATCAGCGGCGCAGATGTAGCAGGTGCTGGTCGAACACGTTGTCGGCGGTGACGCCGGTGAACCCGGCGGCCTGGGCGCGGCGCAGCAGATCCTGCTGCAAGGCCGCGCACTTGGCCAGGTAGCTGGCTTCGTAACCCTCAGTCTTCAGGCCGGCGTGCTGCTTGACGCAGGCTGTGAACTCACCCAGATCCGGCTTGCCGAACAGCCCATGGATGATCGGGCTGTCACCCAGGGCGCGCCGCAATGGGTTGGGATCATTGGGATGCGGCTGGTTGGCAAGATCGTTCTGCCAACCATCCTCCCGGGGCTGGAATTTCGCCAGGGCGGCCGGACTCGGGATGCCGGAGGACGATTGGCCGCAGGCGGCGAACGCCAAGCTGGCCGCAGCCAAGCAGATGCCAAGTCGAAGCACTCTCACGTCGGCCTCCTAGCGGTTGAGCGGGATCAGGGGACCGCAGCCCCCGATCAGGGCCAGGGTGGGATGCTGGCAAGGCGGCTTCAGATCCTCGTGCGAGCACGCAACCAACAGAAGCGAGACCAGCAGGAAGGCAGCAACTTTCATGGGTGATACGGCACGAAGGCCGCCTCCTCGACGGTGCCGCGTAAATGCGCGGCGTTGGAGCTGCCGGCGGCCTGCATCTGCGCCGCCTGCAGCTGGATGAGTTGGGTCAAGGCCTCGTTCACCTCGGCCAGCAAACGGCCGTTGAGGTCGATGGCGGCCTTGAGGTCCTGGGTGCCATTGAGCTGGGACAGGTACTGCTGCACCCGCTGCATGCGCGCCTGGGTCTGGTCGTAGGCGGCCTGGCTGAGGCCGGCCGCGGCGGCGGTGGCGTTGGTGCTGCTGGTGTAGGCGACGGCGTCGGGGTTGTTGCCGCTGCGGCCGGGGAAGACCTGCGCACCGGTTTGAGTGATGCCCTGGTTCTGCGCGAACAGCTGCGCCGCCCGTGTAACGTCAGCAGCGCTGCCGGGATTACCGCCCTGCTGCAGGATGCTCAGGGACTGCTGCCAGCTGCCGGGCGCGTAGTTGCGCATCTGCTGCTCGACCGGAGAGTTGAACAGCCCGCCCATGTTGCGGCTGCCGGTGATGGACTGATATTGCTGCTGGGCCTGGGCCAGCTGCTGCTGCAGCCGCTCAAGCTGGGCGGTGAGCTGTTCGAATTGCTGGATGTCCTGGGCCAGGTTAGCGATGTCGATGACCGGCATGCCACTGGCGGCGACGGAATCCATCAGCATCAAGGTCGCCAGAAACAGTGAAGTCAGTAGGATTCGTTTGAGGCTCATTGCTGCTTCCTCCGTTGCTGGAATACCGGCAGCCAGACCGCGGGGTCCTCGCTGACCTCGGCGAGAATCCGGTCCAGCAGTTCCACGGTCTCCTGCCGGCCCGACAGGACTGCAATCTCGTCGCCCATACCGCCCAGATCCAGCCTGGCGACGACGCTGTGCTGGCCATGCTTCACCAGGAAGCAGCGGCTCTCCTTGTCCAGAGTCAGGATCAGATCCAGCTCGCGCTGGCTGAGGTTGTAGCCCTCGAAGGCCTTACGCTCCGTGTTCGGGCTGGGCAGGAAGATATGCGTCGGCGACTGGCCGAGGATGACCTTGCCGATCGGCGCCTCGGTAATCGACTCCGGCGACTGCGAGGCGAACAGCACCAGGCCGCCGCGCTTGCGGATGGTGCGCTCCCAGTTGTTGACGAGAGGCGCGAGAATCGGGTCGGCGATGGCGGCCCAGCCCTCGTCGATGACTATGATCGTCGGCTGGCCTTCCTTGAGGATGCGGTCAACCCGCTGCAGCATGTAGTACAGCGCGGGGGCGCGGATGATGGGTTCGGCCAGCACCTCGGTGAGATCGAAGCCCATCACCGACTGGTCCAGCGCCAGCCGGTCTTCCGGGTTGTCGAACAGCCAGGCGTACTGGCCGTCGCTGTGCCAGGGCCGCAGCCGCTCGGCCAGTCCGCTGGCACTGATCCGCGGGAAGAATGCCGCGATCACCGCCAAGCGCCGCTCTGATTCCGGCAGCTTGAAGGTATCGTCCACCGCCTTCTGCACCAGCAGGGATTCCTGCGCCGAGAGCGTTTCGCCTCGCGCGGTCAGCAGGCCGGCGAGTAAATTGCCGAGCATCGCCCGGGTGGCCGGCAAATCCGGAAGCCGCAGGGGATTGAAACCGGTGGGCTGCCCCTGGCGGATCACGCTATAGCGGCCACCGATGGCACGGATGAAGAGATCCGCGCCGCGGTCCTTGTCGAAGTAGATCAGCCGGGCGCCGGTGCGCAGGGCCTGCGACAGCAGGAAGCACATCAGGGCCGTCTTGCCGGTGCCGCTGGCACCGACGACGACGGTGTTGCCGTTGTCGCCGTCGTGGAAGTTGAAGAAGTAGGGGGTGCCTGACACCGTCTCCAGGATGGTGATGGCTGGACCCCAGTGGTTGCCGGCGGGCTTGCCGTAGGCGTAGTTGTGGAGGGAAGCGAAGGCGGCGAAGTTGGTGCTGGTGATGGGCGCGGGACGGGCGATATAGGGGAAGTTGGCAGGGAGCTGCGCCCAGCGCGCCAGCTCCATCGCCCCGCCCGACTCCCGTACCGTGATCAGGCCCAACTCGGTCAGGCGCTTGTCCACCTCGTTGCAGGCACGGTCCAACTCGTCGGCGCTTTCCACCATGGGGACCACGGAGAAGTGGTGGCTGCCGTAGACCAGGCGGCCGCTGGCGAGGTCGTCGCGGGCCTGTTCGATCTCGTCGATCTGCGACAGGGCCGGATCCTCGATGTTTTCCATGATCCGGGCTTGGCGGGCCAGTGACTCCAGCGCCGTGCCGCGGCCGATGAAGGCGAACGACTGTGTGACGATGGCCTCGCACGGCAGGGTGAAGAGGGCATCCAGCATCCCGGGCCAGGTCTGCGGCGCATACTCCTTGATGCTCAGGACCGCTCCGAAGCGCGACCAGCCGGGGCCGCGCATTTCGAAACCTTCCGCTCCAAGGAAGTCCGTGGAGCTGGCCAAGTAGCCGTCCAGGCCTCGGGCCGGCACCGTCCGGCCCAGGAAGCCGTCCACCGCGGCCATCGGCAGCTGCACCGGCCGGTCGCGGTCGGTCAGCAAGTGGACGATGAAGCGCAAGAGCTCGGACTGGTGACCACCGCTGGCGTCCACTAGGCCGAGGCGGCGGGCGCCGTAGGGCGCCAGCTTGGCCTGCAGGTTCTCGGTTTGTTGGTGCAGTTCTTTCAAGGCCTGTCCATGCAACAAGGACTGCTGTGCCCGGTCCTTTCCCGGAGACCAGGCTTGCCGAATGCGGCCAGCGAGGCCCGACGGCCCGGCCGGTCGGCGGCGCACCAGGCTCAGATAAAGGTCGTTGACGTAGAGATGCCGCTGGCGCAGTCGTTCGAACCACTTCCGATTCAGCTCGGCGGCGAAGCCCGGCGGGATATCGCCGGGCAGTTCCGGTTGCTCGCGGCGGCGCACGATGTGCTGCCAGAGCGCGTAGTCGCCGCCGGCCAGGGCGCGCAGCAGGGTATTTCGGGTGCCTTTGAGGCGGTCCAGTTCCTGGGCATCCTCGGTTTCGAAGGACTTGCCCTCCAGCTTGAGGATCTGCACCAGGTCGCCGCTGCGGGTCTCCAGAGTCCATGGGTCACAGTGGCGGACATAAGGGATATGTTGCGCCGCGCCTGCATCAAGACTCGCGATCCGCGCGGCCGGCGTGCGCGCCGCAGCGGATTTGAGGAGCTGGGCGGAGCGGCGCGGCACGGACATATCCTCAGTGCGGAAGATAGAGGTTGCAGCGGTACCAGGGCCGGTTGCGCACCGGCCGGGCATGCTGCGCCGCCTTGAACAGGATGTCGAAGAAGCGCGGCTCCCACTTGCACAGCAGGACCCCGGCTAGGTGCAAGGGCGCGATGGTGAGCAGGTAGAGCAAGTTGTTGCCCATCAGGAACAACACCGTGGCGCCGACCGCCTCGACGACGAAGTAGCTGTAGGTCACGCCCCACAGCAGCAGCGGCCGGGTCATCCCCACGACCAGCGGGTCGCGGGTAGTGCGCTCCTCGGCCACGACTTCAGCCTCCGGCGGAGGTGGTGAAGAACGAGACGAACTGGTCGGCGCCGAAGATCAGCACGATGCCGCCGATGACCGATCCAGCCCAGGCCCAGCGCATGCGTCCCATCATGGCGGTGATGCCGACGCCGATCACGGCGATGGCGGCCAGGGTGCGAATAGCGGTGGACTGGAGGAAGCCGTGGATGGCGGTCATGGTGCCGCTGACCGGGGCCAGGTCCTGGGCGAAGGCACCCATCGGGACGGCAGCAGCCAGCAAGACCATCCAGGGAAGGAGTCGCTTGAGTTGCTGCTGCGCGTACAGGCGCAAGGTAGAATCACAGCCGTCCATGTCTGTATCCTCAGTCACGGCATCCATGCCGTTGCGATGGACTAAATCACGCAATTCCAGGCGCTGTCACTGCACTTTGTGACAGTTCGCATCAGTACGGTTTGGCTCAGTCTATGGATAGACTGGAGCGACCCAAGGACGGAGAACCGCAATGCATAACATCAGCCCCGCTGCCACGATCCGCGACACGATTGACCGATTCGTGGAGGCGTTCAACGTCAACGATCTCGATGCCGTGGTGACGTTCTTTGCCGACGATGCGGTGTATAAGCCCGGCGACGGATCGGAGCACCATGGGCCGGCAGCCATTCGAAAGGCGTTCGAGCCGCAGTTCAATGGGGCATTCGGAATCATGCGGTTTGACGAGCATGACCGGCTGATCGATGACGCGCAGCGGAAGGCGGCGATCCGTTGGGTCTGCCGCCATGACTTGACCGGCGCGAAGACGTCAGGGCTGTCGCAGGCCCTGCAGCGGCTGGTGATCGGGACTTTCGTCGGCCAGCGTTTCGGCTGGGAAGGGCTGGACGTCTTCCATTTCAACGCGGAGGGGAAGATCGTCGGGAAGTTTACGTACGCCAATTACACCCGGCCTCGGTTGCGGCGGGAGTTGGGTGTGGCGCTGTCGGGCACTTAGTCTTGCTCGCTGCCCTGCTTCTTGAAGCCAGCAGGTGGAAATTGGCGCGGATCGACGATGCCCTCGGCTACGGCTTTTAGCACTGCCTCTTTGCGGCTTTCGACACCCAGCTTCTCCGCGGCACGATCAAGGTAGTAGCGAATTGTACGGGGCTTGACCCCGAGTTGCTCAGCAGCTTGCTTGGCAGTTTTACCGTTGGCGACGATCTGCATCGTCGCCAATTCCATCTCGCTCAGGGCCTTTCCATACGCCTTTGTGCTTGCTTCGACGATGCGGGTAACGGCTTTGTTAGTGACGGATGCGAGCAGGACGGCCGCGGCCGCCACCTGCTCCCATTCTGCCGGGTCAGGCGCTATTGGGCGATCTCCACAAAACGAAAGGATTGCCATGGAACCGTCGGGGCCTCGGTCGGCACATGAGAAGCCGAACTCCATGCCGTTCCTGATCGACTCTCGGCGCAATGCGAGTTGTCGATCATCGTGATGCAGTCCATCCCAGCGAAATGCGCCCTCCGACTGGAATGCTTTGTTTATCACAGGATCGAAGGCGTAAGCGTTATTGGCGTCGTAGTAGTCCTGCCAGGCCTTGGGATAGGTGGTTATGACAATCTGCCTAGCCAGTCTGATACCTCTTCCGGTTCTAATACCGAATAAAACAAACCTGGCTCCAAGGATCGGCGCCGCCAGCTTGAGAACGTCTTTAACAGCAGCACGCGAGCATGCGCGGTCCATACGAATGCAGACTTCGGCGATAGAACGCAGCAGATCAGGCATTGCCCTACCCTCAATATCGCAATACCGCCGAAATGGCTATGGCTTTCGATTCGCCTGAATTTCCCAGAGACTGGCTAGACTCTTTGCGCTGCCACTGCGCACCGCTTGGAACGCTCTGGAAGCGTCGGTAGTTCTCCCAGCAATGAGAGAAGCCTCGCCTAGGCGCAAGGTGGCTACGTCGGGGCTCTTCAATCCGCCCTGTGTGATCGCCATCTTCATCATGGCGATGCCAGCATCGATCTTACCGGCGGCAACCTGCTCATAACCGGTGTTGACCTTGGCGTCTGCGTCTGCCAACTGCCCGACACTAGGTTTTGCGCCGATCGCTTGTCGCTGAGCCAATTCCTTAAGGCGCTGCTGGCGCGCTGCACCCGGACCATTGCCCAGTATCTTCGCTTGGTAACCCTCGGCCAGAACTTGCAGGGCCTCGGTTGGGCACCCTGCCTGTAGGCTCATCTCGGCCATCTCCACGTAGTCAGCGGCGCCGGATAGCGTGCCGGTTGCTCGCTTGAGCCGGTAAATGTCCAGGTTCAACTGGTCCGAGGAGCCGGCAGCTTGTACGCGAGAGATCAGATCGACCCAGTAGTCCTTCTTCGGGTAGTAGCGCACCAGTTGCTCCATGGCGAGGCGGTAAGCCTCGTCGTCCTTCTGCTTGAGGGCGCAGTTTGCGAGCAACTGCAGCTCATCCTCGGACGGCCTTTGCCCTGCTTTGTTCTGCGCATCCAGGTGCTGGCGGAGTTCCTTGGTAGCGTCGGCATAGTTGCCAGAAAGAAAATCCGATTGCGCCAGGAGCTGGTCCACGGCGGGGTCGGCACCGCCGTACTGGTCGTAGTTTTGTACCCACGCCGGCACCTTCGCATACTGCTTGTCTCGATAGTAGGCGATGGCCATGCTTTGGGAGACCTGCTTCATTTCGTCTTTCGACAGCCGGCCGGTAGCAATTACCGAGGTGGAAGACTTGGCCGCAATGTCCAACTGCCCGGCGCCGAGGGCCGCCGAGCTGCGCATGCGCTCGATGATGAAGCTCTCGTACGGAGTCTTGCCCGAGACAGCGTCGGCGGCAGCCACCTGCGCCAAGGCATCCCGATATTTCTGCTGCTTGAGCAGGGTCTGCGCCGCCTGCAAGGGCTTGCTCACCTCCGGCCGCAGCGTATCTCCGGCGCAGACCAGCCCTGGGGACAGCAGCAGCAGTGCTATCGCGGCGCGCAACATGAGGTTCATGGCGAGGAATCCTCGCTGCCCACCAGGCCGATTTTTGTTACGCCGAGCCGTTGTGCCGAGGCCAGAACTTCCGCCACGA
>ERZ1034409.108-NODE-108-length-26707-cov-23.664678_pt1 | contig 26707 bp, 31 predicted proteins | sample MGYA00520610_ERZ1034409 | MGnify/ENA primary metagenome ERZ1034409 (study PRJEB33736, sample SAMEA104288480) | Azolla microphylla | place: Ecuador | collected 1982 | study: EMG produced TPA metagenomics assembly of the PRJEB19522 data set (Is there foul play in... | reverse complement strand
GCAGTGGCTCCCCAAGACCGCGCTGGTTCACCTCTTGCCTTGTCATAACGACAATTTTTAACCCCCACTTACTTAATATGCGAATAATCTCCAATTAGAATTAGTGAATAAATAATTATTAATTAATCAGCCACACTCAAACATGAGTTTACCAAAAGTTTGGTACTTACTCTCACTTTTTCCGCTCAAGTTGTGGAATCTGCATAAATTCTAGACAACTGCCAAAAAGTAGCTGCATCAATCTAAATCAATGTCCATAGCAGGTTAAACTAGGTGTGGTGACAGCCGCTCCACCGTTCCTTAATGAGGCTTTTATGGGAGCTAATCTCAAACAGATAGCCAATTACTTAGACAACCTTGGCTGGGAATACCGTTTTGATCAAGAAGAAGACCGGATTATTACAGGTGTAGAAGCTGATCACCTAGAAGATTTTCTGATAGTCGTTCAGTTGGATGAAGATGGAAAATTTTTCCGAGTCTTTGCACCTCAAGTTCTCGCAGGAGTGAAAGAGCATCCATACAAAGCTTCTATCCTGCAAACCATGCTGGCCATTTCCTGGGAAACCAAAATGCTGCAATGGGAGTATGACCCCTCCGATGGTGAAATCCGTGCCATTATTGAGTTTCCCCTCGAAGACTCAATTCTCACCGAAAGACAATTTCACCGTTGTTTGAGTGGATTAATTCAGGTTGTTGACAGCATAGCCTTACCGCGACTACAACAGGTGATGGCCACAGGAGAAGATCCAGGCAATCTAGAACTTGGAGAAAGACTGTTACTAAGTATCCAAGAAGAAGCACCAGGATTACTGGATCTGCTAGAAAAAGCAATGGAAGCTCGGAAAAAGCGGGGAAGTTTTCCCAATGAGTGAGGCGGAATATCACTGAAATAGCTATACTCCAAAGTGATAACCTCACTAATATACTGAAATTTTTTAAGGCTGGATTTTATGACATCCTATACAACCTCCTCAGCTAAAGCGGAAATGAGTGAACTCCGACGCTTAAAAAGCTTGCTACCGCCAGAATTGCAGAGTTGGGTAACAGTTGAAGGCACAACCGAGGTCAATCCACCCCTAGTTCGTTGCGAAGAAATTGGTAAAGACCAGGTAGAAATTCAAATCGACTTGGTAAAATGGGATGCTTTGGCAATGGATCAGCGTAATCTCCTATTCTGGCACGAAGTAGCTCATGTGCAGAACGACACAATTCCTAAAGACGGCTGGGAAATGGCAGCACTAGCAATCGGTTTAGGTGGTGCTGTGGGAGAGTTATGGGTACACGATGGGTTGCTACTGGTCTTAGCTTTAGCTTTGTGTGGTGTTTCTGGTTGGCGACTGTATCAAAAAAATAATGGTGACAAGCAACTCAAAGAATTAGTTGATGCTGACGAAAAAGCGATCGCACTAGCTACTCGTTTTGGTTATAGTCTCCCCAACGCCTACAAGAGTTTAGGTAGTGCCTTAAAAACCTTAATTGACACCACCCCCGGTAAGCGTCAGCGTTCTCGCTACGAAGCTAGGCTTTCTGCTCTTAAACGCAGCGCCAATAAAGCCAAAGCCAAATCTAAGCCCTCTGATGAACGTGGATTTTAGACGACTAGGAGACTGGGGACTGGGGAGATGGGGACTGGGGAGATGGGGAAGTAAAATCATCCTCCTCATCCTCCTCATCCTCCTCATCCTCGAACAACCTACATCTGATTCAGCATTTTATGGGTCTGGGGGATCACCCGCACTTGTTTAACAAACTTCTTCATCAAAGCTTGCCATTCTAAAACTTGCTGTGGAGCAGGAGCTTCCACAAGTACTGAACTGAATTGTTGAGACTCCGCTAAAGGTGTCACAGGTTGTAGAAAGATGGGGATATCCTGACCAACCTCAGCAACTAACAAAGCCGAGCGTTCGAGTTCGCCAGGATCTGTCCTTTGAGAGACAATTATCTTGACAAAAATATCTAAATTTGCATCAAAGCATATTTGGAGGAATTCTTTATGTTCTGTCCAATGAGTTTCGCCACTCACACTAGGCAATTTTAAATCCATACCTACAGAGTCGAGGTAGGGGAGAATCATGGCCAATTGATCAGGGCGATGTCCTCCAGTTTCCAGGTAGATAGGTAAATTGGTCTGCGATCGCACTTCGGGTAAAAATTGCGCCAAAAATGGGGCATGAAGAAGTGGTTCGCCTCCAGTTAAGCTAATGCTATCGTGTAGAAAAGGTAAATTTTGCCTTTCCACCCATTTGATCAACGTGGCTGGAGGAATAGGATTAGAGTGCATTTCAAAATCTCTCAATCCAGGGGAAAGCTCTATTTTACATAGAGATGGTGCATCCCATGTATGGGCGCTATCGCAAAAGTGACAACGCAAGTCACAAAGACCAAAGCGAATAAAAATTTGGCGTGTGCCGACATTGAGTCCTTCCCCTTGAATAGCAGAAAAAACTTCAACCAGGCGTGCAGTAGGTTTAACCGTAGTTTTAGCAATCATGAGATGATAGATAGCGGTGCGATTATCACACCGTAGGCACAAGAACAGCAAAAACAGGAATATTTGCAGCTTCTTGTTCCATTGTGAACTGTATTTAGCGATCCCCAATCTCTGAGCGAAAAACTGACTATTTGTACTAATACTTGTCGGTTAAGAAGGAAAAGGGAATGGAGAAAGAAAAAGAAAAAACCGTTCTTTCACCTTTAAACTTTTCTCTTTAACCAATTAAAAGTTTAAGTTACAAAACCCCGTGCAGTATTGTTACCTCTCCTTAATCCTACTTTTTAGAATTTAGGTTAAGTAATTTTCCAGGACAAAATAATGTTTGGCAGATTAGATTTAGATGGCAACTAAAGTGCATAGCTTCATGAGTAGCCAACCCACAGAGGCAGATTTCCCAGTTACTTACCTGAACGATACAGCTATAGTGCAGGTGTCTATGCGTTTGAGCGTGCTTGAGGCTGTTGGCTTTAAGCAAACCTGCCAAAACTTAATCCAAGCTGATTCACATCCCCAGCAAGTTGTCCTTGACTTCCAAAATACTATTTTTATGGATAGTAGTGGTTTAGGGGCTTTGGTAAGTAATTTTAAATATGCTCAACAAAAAGGAATCGCATTCACACTTCGTAATGTTACCCCTCAAGTTATGGCAGTGCTAAACCTGACCGGATTAGATCAGGTATTTTCTATTGAGTCTATTAACAGAATCGAACCCATAGAATCCAGCGGCCTTGGAGATAGTCAGAGAAACATGATGCCTCGAAAAGTAGAGCCGTTACCTCAAACTCATCCTTCTGTGGCCTCTTGGATGAAAAGACTGATTGATATAGTTGGATCATTAGTAGGTTTAGTTATTACAGGTGTTTTACTTATTCCCATTGCGCTCGCTATTCAAATAGACGATCCCGGTCCTATTTTCTTTAGTCAAATTCGTTGCGGCTGGATGGGTAAGCGTTTTTATATTTGGAAATTTCGTTCTATGTGTGTTGATGCGGAAGCTAAAAAATCTCAAGTCAAAAACCAAGTAGAAGGTGCTTTTTTCAAAAATGAAAACGATCCGAGGATTACAAGAATAGGACGCTTTTTGCGTCGTACAAGTCTAGATGAACTACCACAATTCTGGAACGTCCTCAAAGGTGAAATGAGTTTGGTAGGTACTAGGCCACCTACCCCAGATGAAGTAGAAAGATATGAAGTACCAGAGTGGCAGCGTTTCGATGTCAAACCAGGAATGACAGGCGAATGGCAAGTAAACGGACGCTCCACAGTACGCAGTTTTGAAGATGTAATTCGCTTGGATTTGCAGTATCAGAAAAATTGGACTTTACTTTACGATTTAAGACTGATTCTCAAAACCATAACCATATTGTTTAACAAAAACAGTGGTGCTGTTTAACTGATAACTGTTAAACAGCACCACTGTTGAAGCTAAAAACTACCAAGTTTCATTTCTGAATTTACCCAGACCTGTAAAAGCGGGTCTGGGTAAATTTTGCTCTAAGCTCAGTGTTTATAGCAGCTTCCAGCGAAATATAAGTAAATAAATGAGCATTAAAAGTTTTTTTATACTGAACTCAAGTTCAACCACACATAACATGGAAGTGGTCTTAATGTAAGATTACTGAAAAATTTGAATCTTCTTTAACAAAAGATATCAAAATTTACACAATCTTCAACGAAAAGTTACTGACAAGGACGAAGTATAAAGAGATAATGAAGTTATCCAAGAGATAGTATACTCCTAAGTGACTTTGACGACAGATACTGATTGTCAGTTAACAACAACCAGGAAACTCCGACTAATTTGTTATGCGGATTTTAATTTACTCCTACAATTATTACCCAGAGCCTATTGGTATTGCGCCGCTAATGACTGAATTAGCAGAAGGACTGGTAAAACGTGGACATCAAGTACGGGTAGTTACAGCTATGCCCAACTATCCTGAACGTCAAATTTATGAGGACTATCGCGGCAAACTGTATTTAACAGAATATAAAAATGGTGTTCATATCCAACGCAGTTATGTTTGGATTCGCCCCCAACCCAACCTATTAGATCGGGTAATGTTGGATGCTAGTTTTGTAGTCACCAGTTTTTTACCTGCAATCATGGGCTGGCGACCTGATGTGATTCTTCTGACCTCCCCATCTCTTCCAGTTTGCTTACCAGCAGGCCTTTTAGGATGGTTACGCTCCTGTCCAGTCATCTTAAATTTACAAGATATATTACCTGAAGCAGCTATCCACGTCGGTTTACTGAAAAATCAATTACTAATCAAGATATTCACAGCACTAGAAAAATTTGCCTACGCCTCGGCCACTAAAATTAGTGTAATAGCTGATGGGTTTGTAGAAAACTTACTTTCCAAAGACGTACCAGCCAACAAAATTGTGCAAATTCCTAACTGGGTTGATGTCAATTTTATTAGCCCCTTACCAAAAGAAAATAACCCCTTTCGCGCTACACATAACCTGAACGGTAAATTCGTAGCTTTGTATTCTGGCAACATCGCCTTAACCCAAGGTCTAGAAACAGTAATTAAAGCAGCCGCCAAATTAAGTCATATCACAGAAATTGCTTTTGTGATTGTTGGTGAAGCCAAAGGCTTAAAAAGACTGCAACAGAAATGTTTGGACGAAGGAGCAGACAACGTTTTGTTATTACCATTTCAACCTCGTCAAGACTTACCCCAAATGTTGGCAGCAGCAGATGTAGGGCTAGTGATACAAAAGAAAAACGTGATCTCCTTCAATATGCCATCAAAGATTCAGGTTTTACTTGCCAGCGGTAGAGCGTTGGTTGGCTCCGTACCTGATAATGGCACAGCAGCCAGAGCAATTAAACAAAGTGGTGGTGGAATTATAGTTCCTCCAGAAGATTGCCAAGCCTTAGCAACAGCGATTTTGGAATTGTACCAAAACCCGGCACAAGTAAAGACTCTGGGCTGCAATAGCCGTCAATATGCTGTTGAGCAATACGCCTTTGAACAAGCCTTAAATCATTATGAGACATTGTGTTATTCATTGACCGCCGATGCTAAAACCATTCAGCCTGCAGTTGTCACAACAGCAGCTAATAAAAAGGGTGTAGGGGTGTAGCTCACAGGTGTAGGGTGAGAGAAAGAGGCTGAACCGTATTGAGAGGGGTTTAGGGGGAAAGATTCTGCTTGCTGCTTCCTAGCTAATTGTGAAGCCAGCACCATAAACACCTATTTTTTTGTTAGTATTCAAAAAAACCTATTCACAGAATCGCAAGTTGTTTGTAAGTGTAGTAGTTGCCAACGTAGTTAACACAAGCTCACATTCTCAACTTTTGATGATTCAAGATTTGTCAAAAACTTTTGGCTGAGTTTTGTTGGTCATTATGTTGACTACGACATATCAGACAAATTGTGAAAAAAGGAAAAACGCACCTGAGGTTGAATGACTAATTATTTCCAAGGAAATTTCCCATTAGAATCTGTCCCGCTAACAATAACTACAGTGAAAAGCCCAATGGCTGGGACTGAAGATGTGAGCGGAAAATTAGCGATAACCATTGCTGAAGCAGGATCAGAACGCAAAGCTGGTGAGATTTTATTGCTCAGAGTAGCAGATGTCTGTTACCTGTCTGATTATTTTGTGATGATGACTGGCTATTCTAGGATACAAGTGAGGGCGATCGCCTCAGCAATAGAAGCAAAAGTCGAAACTGATTGGCAACGTCGTCCCTTAAGGACAGAAGGAAAAGCTGAGGGAAGTTGGCTATTACAAGACTATGGTGACGTCATTGTTCACATCATGATGCCTAAAGAACGGGAGTTTTATAATTTAGAAGCGTTCTGGGTTCATGCCGAACGCATTGCGCTACCAAACGGTGATGACGGTAACCCAAAATTATGAGAGCCTCGGTTTTTGATTGCCCAGTTCCTACAGAACAACAACCGCTTAATGAGTACGAAGAATTGAAAAATTCCTGGCTATTTCGCGATACGACCTTAAGCTGGGGTAATTACACCAAGAAAATTTTTTGGATTTGGGGTTGGTCGTGGCTGGTGGCAGGTCCAGTAGCAGCGGCCAGCTTTCCTCCACAAAAGCATATTTTTTATTTTATTCTTTGTGGATCTGCTGCCGCTAGTGTAGGAGTAGTGCTGCTGTTAATGCGGTTGTATTTGGGTTGGTTCTACGTGCGTGATCGCCTCTACAGTCCCACCGTATTCTATGAAGAATCTGGTTGGTATGACGGACAAACCTGGACAAAACCCCAGGAAGTCATTAGCCGCGATCGGTTAATTGTGACCTATGAAATCAAACCCATCCTCCAACGCTTGCAAATTACCTTTGCAGGTTTGGCTTTAATGTATCTTATTGGTACTATAGTTTGGCATTTGCTATAAATTAGTCATAAGTTATTAGTCATTAATGTTACACAACTAACAATTGATAACTGACAACTGACGACTAACAACCTACAAAATATATATAAACCCATGACAATGGGAAAACGAACACAAGCTACAGCACTGGAAGTCCGGTTGCTGCGGGAAGGTATTATCGAATCTCGGCATATAGTCCAGGCTGTAGTTAGCGACAAACGGGGACGAGTTCTGTCTGTTGCTGGCAACGCCGAAACCGCTGCATTTGTCCGTTCTGCCCTTAAACCATTTCAAGCACTGGCTCTCACCAGCACAGGCACACTGGAACGGTATGATTTGAGCGATCGCGACTTAGCAATTATCACCAGTTCCCACAAAGGCAGCATGGAACAGGTGCGACAGGTATTTAACATACTTTGGCAAGCTGACCTTGACCCCACAGCCCTACACTGTCCAATTCCCCAAGGTAAGAGCAGTGCATTAGAATATAACTGCTCTGGCAAACACGCAGGAATGTTAGCTGTTTGTCAGCAACGCCATTGGCCTTTAACCAGCTATTTGGATCGTAAACACCCAATTCAGCAGTTAATTATCACCAAAGTTGCAGAATTGCTGCGAATGCCAGCAGAAGAATTTCTCACCGCCCATGATGACTGTGGCGCACCCACATATTTAATGCAACTTAGTCAAATGGCATCTTTATATGCTGTCCTTGCCTCTAGCAATAGCTTGGATATGGAGCGCATTGTCCGCGCCATGAACCATCATCCCACGATGGTGGCTGGAGATGGGGAATTTGATACCGAATTAATGCGCCTAACTCCCAGTGAACTGGTCAGTAAAGCTGGTGCAGAAGGTGTGCAGTGCATCGGCCGACTTGGTGAAGGGATGGGATTAGCAATTAAAGTCATGGATGGAGCTAAACGCGCAAAATATGCCGTAGCCATTCACCTGCTGCAACAAATGGGCTGGATTACTCCCAGCGTCGCCCAGAGCCTATCTGAGAAGTTTATGAACCTGGGAAAATACAAACGTTTGGAAGTAATTGGAGAATTATCGCTTTTGTAGTTGACAAACTTTTGACTTCGCGTTATATTAAGGGAGTCGAGAAACAAAAGCAACGCGGGATAGAGCAGCCTGGTAGCTCGTCGGGCTCATAACCCGAAGGTCAGTGGTTCAAATCCACTTCCCGCCACTAAATTAAAAGATGAAACCCTGTAATCTTAATAGATTGCGGGGTTTTGTTTTAGGCGGTACTTGAAGCTTATCGAAAAAATGAAGTTGTATGTTGAGGAAGTTACTTGAATGAAAATGAAAAAGTAGATAGCAGCTGATATATTAGGTCTGTGATAATTAGGCATTTCTTGATAATTGATAATATGCTATCTCGTAAGGTATGTTATCCGGAAGTACGGCACTCTCTTTTATTGATATTTAATCGGTGCGTTACCCTAACACACCCTACTTTTATAATGAGGAGTTGGTGTTATGGAATGTTTGGGTTAGTGCGATTTGTGAGCCTATAATTGAACATTTATCGTAAGCATTCAGCTAATGCCTAACGGCACGCTATGCGAACAGCCATCAGGTTTTTCAGGCTCACACCAACAATACCTATTTGATAATTAACCAATTTCTCAAACATTCTGACTCTTAACTCCTGAATGCTTAGTATTTATCATCTTGTACATCCTTAAATCCTGTAAATCCTGATTCAGACAATTTTCAATCACGATTTACAAGATGATACTATCAAAGATAGTGATTGGAGCAATAAAATTATGATTTCCATTAATGAACCTCAACAGCAATTACAGGATTATGAGGAATAATGCTCTTTATCAGCAACCTCAGCAAGTTGTAGAATTAAAATTAACTTTGTTCTCTAATTTAACCTAATCTGTGACTACTACACCCCTTTCCCGCAACTTGCCACAAACTGCTTCAGTTCCCGATATCTTGGGACGCTTTGGCCCCTTTGGTGGTAAATATGTTCCTGAAACTTTGATGCCTGCTTTAGCTGAACTGGAAACAGCGTATCAGCAATACCGCAATGAACCTAGTTTTCAGGCAGAATTACAAGGTTTGCTGCGAGATTACGTAGGACGTGCGACACCTTTATACTTTGCTGAACGTCTTACAGCCTATTATGCTCGTCCTGATGGCACAGGAGCGCAAATTTACTTAAAACGTGAAGATTTAAATCATACTGGGGCTCATAAAATTAATAATGCCATTGGTCAAGTATTGTTGGCAAAGCGCATGGGTAAACAGCGGATTATTGCCGAAACTGGTGCAGGACAACATGGTGTAGCGACGGCGACGGTTTGCGCTCGTTTCGGGTTGGAATGTGTAATTTATATGGGTGTTCACGATATGGAACGCCAAGCTTTAAATGTATTTAGAATGCGGCTGATGGGGGCTGAAGTTCGTCCTGTGTCTGCGGGTACGGGAACTCTCAAAGATGCGACTTCTGAAGCTATCCGCGACTGGGTGACAAATGTGGAAAGCACCCACTACATTCTGGGTTCTGTAGCTGGACCCCATCCTTACCCAATGATGGTACGTGATTTTCATGCGGTTATTGGTGAAGAAACTCGCGCTCAAGCTCAGGAAAAATGGGGCGGTTTACCTGATATTCTGATGGCTTGTGTGGGTGGTGGTTCTAATGCTATGGGACTATTTCACGAGTTTGTTAAAGAGCCATATGTGCAGTTAATTGGTGTGGAAGCTGCTGGTGAAGGTGTGAATACTGGCAAACACGCGGCTACTTTGACAAAAGGACAAGTTGGTGTATTACATGGCGCGATGAGTTATCTGTTGCAAGATGATGACGGACAAGTAATTGAGCCACACTCGATTAGTGCAGGTTTGGATTATCCTGGTGTGGGTCCAGAACACAGCTATATGAAGGATATTGGCCGGGCTGAATATTATAGTGTGACAGATGCTGAGGCTTTGGAGGCATTTCAACGCCTATCGAAGCTAGAAGGAATTATACCAGCATTGGAAACTGCTCATGCGATCGCTTATTTAGAAACTTTGTGTCCTCAAGTTAGTGGTAGTCCTCGTATTATTATTAACTGTTCTGGACGAGGTGATAAGGATGTCCAAACAGTAGCAAAATTCTTAACTCCTCAGTAAAGATGTAAGTAAGTGAGTAATAATTCAGGAGTCAGGAGTCAGGAGTCACAATGTTTGAAAAATCGGTTAATTATCAAATAGGTATTTTTGGTGTGAGCCTGAAACAGCTGACGCCTGATTGCTGAATTCTTACGAAAGTTATCAACTTATCCCTACGCGAATAACTTTTCTGTGAATGTTTACTTGCTAGTTTTAGTATCCATGACATCTGTCAGTGGATACTATTTTTTATATATTTTTTTGATTAATAATGTAGTGTCAATAACAGTTAATCACGGGATGCATGGACTACAGACAAATGCTGGATACTAATTTTGGGGAAAAGGTCATAAAATTGGCAGATTTTCAGGAAAGTGAACTGACAAACCTGATATATCAAATAAGTAAGTGGGGGTTAAAAATTGTCGTTATGACAAGGCAATAAGTGAACCAGCACCGTCTTGGGGAGCCACTGCGGTGGTCGGGTTTCCCAGCATAAAGCAAGTGGTTTCCCCCATGTAGGCGCTTCGCCTTCCCCCAGGGTGCCACTGGAGAACCCGAAGGGCAAAAGAGACTCATGCAAGAGTGAAGAGGTTTTCAGGCTAATTTACATTTTTTTACATACTTTTGTTTTTTCACCTGGTTCTACTTAATTCCTCGTTCTACTTAATTCCTCAGTTGATGAATACTTGACAGTATCCTGGTACTTCTTCTGACCATTAGAAGATAGAGTATATGTCTAATAAATCCATACAATACCTAATTCTCTATGTTCCGACAAACTGCTTTTGGCATGGCTTTAAGTACGCTTGTCCTTGCTAGTGGATTGATGACTGCTCCTATTCCCGGTAATAATTTTACTAAAAAAAACGCTCATACTCAGTCATTCAATACTTCTAGTCAGGCAGCTCTGTCGAATTTTAATTCTCAAAATTCTACTTTAGAAAAATTAGTTTTTGAGCAAATTAATCAATATCGGGCCTCTCAGGGACTTTCACAGTTAACGTTAAATGCAAATATTACTCAACAGGCCAGAATTCACAGTCGAAATATGGCTAAGGGTACAGTTAAGTTTAGCCATCATGGTTTTGAACAGCGCGTTAAAGCTATTCCTCTTAAATATGATAGTGCGGGGGAAAATGTGGCTTTTAACATTGGATATAGTGATCCAGCACATCAAGCTGTGGTTGGTTGGCTCAATAGTCCGGGACATTTGAAAAATATTCAAGGAAAATATAAACTTACAGGGGTAGGTGTAGCCACTAATGCTAAAGGTGAAGTCTACCTCACGCAAATATTTATCAATACTAGATAGATTTTATTGCGAACTTTCTGCACATAATAATTTAGTGTCTGAGAGTGTAATTTCAAGACACTATAATTAATTTATTTCTGAAGATTTCATGACATTACCAGATTTTCAGGTTAGCGATCGCGATTTAGATGCAGCTTCCCTCTCTGAATATTTGCAATCTGAGGCCATTGCTGTTGATACGGAGACTATGGGATTATTACCGCAGCGAGATCGCTTATGTCTCGTCCAGTTGTGCAATTCACAAGGGAAAGTGACAGCTATCTGCATCGCTAAGGGACAAACAGAAGCTCCAAATTTAAAACAACTTTTGGAAGCAACCCACATCCTCAAAGTATTTCACTTTGCGCGGTTTGATGTTGCTACCTTGCGTCATAACCTAGAAATTCAGGTTCAACCTGTTTTTTGCACCAAGATTGCTAGTAAATTAGCCCGTACTTATACCAATCTTCACGGACTCAAGGATGTGGTGCAGGAGTTAGAACAAGTAGAACTTGATAAAAGCGCCCAACGCTCTGATTGGGGTAACGCGGTTAATTTATCTGAGAGGCAACTGAGTTACGCCGCCAATGATGTGCGCTACTTACTCAATGTACAACAAAAGCTCACCCAAATGCTGGAACGAGAAGGACGTTGGGAACTTGCTCAACAATGTTTTCAAGTTCTACCAACATTAGTTTCTTTGGATTTATTACAATTCAAAGATTTATTTGAACACTAGGAATAATTAGTAATTCGTAATTATTGATTTTCTCCTATCTCCTCCCAGTTCCCAGTCCCCAATCCCCAATCACTTCTGCTGAGTCTCTATATGATTTTGAATGCGGGAGACAACATTGTAATCATCTACAGCTGCGGGAGTTCTTGATTCTATAATTCCTTCTGTTGCGCCACCAATCGCTTTCCATGCACCAAAGCCACCTTTGAGTTGAGATACATTTTTAAATCCAGCCGAACGTAATATTTGGGCAGCTTGAGCAGTTTGTCCATCATTAGTGCCGTAAATGTAAATATCGCGGCTGGTATCTAAAGATATTGCTGCACGGTCTGTTAGTTCATCTATGGGCATAGACATTGCTCCCATAATATGACCTTCATTATAGATTGAGCGATCGCGCACATCCAAAATTGTGAACGCTGGTTCACCCCATTCCAGGCGAGACTTAACTACATGAACATCAGACTCAGCCTCTATTGGTGGCTGTTGGGCAATAATGCCACTCATGAGATTGTTAGCCATAGCTTTTCATATCGAGTAGGTTAACAAAAACTTAACAAAATCTAAACACTACCTTTATCTTTCTTCAGTTATAAGCCAGGCAAAATCTCTCTTGAGATATATTAAAATGATAAAAAATCCTTTGGGATTTGAGCAAATTAAAATTAATCTAAATAATAAAATTTTTTAGAATTTATCAAATATAGTGTGACGACAAACTACAAGAGATTGCAGATCAATGAGGTACAGAATCTAAATTGAAACCTAGAGAACAAGAGAGTTTTAGTCCTGACTCCTGACTCCTGCTGTATACGCAGTAAATATTAACTGTGTATACCAGAACGGATGAGAAATTTTAGTGCGTTTTAACTCTTCTGTGTTACTCGCTGTTTTTGTTGCAGCCATTTTTTTTATATATGTACATAATACGCTTATTTATTTTTTGCGTGATCGCCTAATGTACTTAGCATCACTGGTGCGCCTAGTTTTCAAGATATTGTAAATTTATACCAAAATTTTTTAAAAAAATACCAAAATCATACATTACCGATACATTTTAGAAGCTTTATTATGAAGTTTGCATAAATTTCCGAAAAAATTAAGTGTTTACGAAGATTACAACATTTTTCATACTTAGTTTATAGTAGGAGCAAATATACTCTTCAAAAAGAACACCTAAACTCATCTATCGCTACAGAAAATCAATAAATCAATAAACAGACTGCATTGCACTATGGATACGCTTCCCATGACTACCCCTAAGATTATGATTGTCGATGACGATTTCAGTGTCAGAAATCTCGTCTATCGGTTTCTCAGTCGAAAATATCGAATAGAATCGGCCGCAGATGGTAAAAGTGCTATGGCATTATTTGAACAATTCAATCCAGCTTTGGTAATTCTGGATTGGAATTTACCAGATGTTAATGGCTATAAACTCTGTCAAGAAATGCAAAGTCGTACAAATGTTTTAGTTTTGATACTTACTAGCCGGAATGATGAGGCTGATAAAATTAGCGTTTTGGCAGCAGGTGCAGATGATTTCATGACTAAACCATTTAGCTTAGCAGAAGTAGAAGTTAGAGTAGAAGCACTTTTAAGACGAATTCGTTACATCCACCCTAGTCAATCACAACGCCTTGTTTTTAAACAACTGGCAATTAACCCAGAAGGTCGAGAAGTGACACTAAACGATAAACCTTTAGCCTTAACTGCTTTAGAGTTTAATATCTTACATTTTTTAGCCAGTCATCCTGGTCAAGCTTGGAGTCGTCCGCAACTAATCCAAAAAATTTGGGGTTGTGATTATGTGGGAGATGGACGAGTTGTAGATGTGCATATTGGTCAGCTGCGTAAAAAAATGGAAGTTGACTCTAGTACACCAGAATTTATCAAAACAGTACGGGGTTATGGTTACAAGTTTGAACCACCGGAAGGCTCTAAAGTGTAAACTCTCGATACTAAGAGCAATTCATGAACACATTATTGAATTGAGGCTTGATTAGATAATTCGTCTTATTTTTGATTTTTGCAGCTAAAGTCTATCAGGGAATTTGTGTCTACTCAAGCCTCATGGCAATTTTGAATTTTGAATTTTTGTTTAAGTCTCCCTAATTAAGTTATTCCATAACTATAAAATGTAGGCTCAATATATATATTCTTTTTAAGATTCATTAAATTAAAGAAACTAATGAAAATTACCGTCATGAGTTTTAACCTCCGCTACGACAAACCGGATTCGGGGGTCCGTCAGTGGGAAAAGCGTATAGGTGCCATCGCATCGGTCATTCAACACTATCAACCTGATTTAATTGGTACACAAGAGGGTAAAACCCCTCAGCTTAGTAATTTACAAGCACTTTTACCAGAATATAAATTTATTGGGGGCGATCGCACTGGGACAGGAGAAGGTGAACACTGTGCAGTTTTTTACAATCCCCAACGCTTAGAACTTCAGCAAACCAAAGATTTTTACCTCAGCGATACTCCAGAAATTCCTGGTAGTATTACTTGGGACACTCGCTTACCACGCATGGCAACTTGGGCTAATTTTACAGTTGGTAATCCTAGTATTTCTCTAACTATTGTCAATACTCATTTAGATCACGAAAATGCTAAAGCTAGAGAGTTAGGTGCAGCTTTAGTTATTCTACGTTTAATGGAATTTCCGTCAGAAGATTATTTACTGCTAACAGGGGATTTTAACGCTAATCCCACTACCTTAGCACGGATGATCTTAGCCGATAATTACAAAATACAAGATGCTTTAGCAACTCTTCCCTTAGACAAACAGAAAACCTTTCATGAGTTTACAGGTGAAGCTTGGGATGCGATAGATACGATATATTGTGATCGCCGTTTCCAAATCGAACAAGTAATTATTGACCGTCAACAGTGGGAAGATATTTGGCCTTCTGATCATTTTCCTGTAATTGTAAAATTACAGACAGTTTCATCTTAATTAAATTGGGAGCATCCCAAATGTGTAAGTCTCATGTGTAAGTCTATTGTCATGCTGTAGTTGCTTCCCGCAGGGTATGAAGCGCAGGACAATGTTCACGCAGTGTCCCCAAGGGGGATACACCTCACTCCGTTCCGTATGGCTTAAGCCAAGCTTCGCTAACAGAATGACAATTTACTAGGAGTTACGCATTGACAAAAAAACTCATCCATGAGTATTACGCAGCACCAGCATTATTGGTAAGATTTTCCACAATAATGTAGTTGCGCACAACTAAAGTGAACATAATTTCTGTGTTTTAATTCCTTGGCTATCTCTAACCATAAATCGAAAAATTCCACATACTTGTTTGATGGCTCTATGAAAACTTTCAACCCACCAATGAGTATCATGAATTTTCACAAATTCACTTTTGGTGATTTGACTGAGAGCTTGTTCATCTGGTAGATACACTATAGACTCTCTAGAGTCTTCTTTTTTGAACTCTTGCCTAAACAATTTGATGAATCCAAATGGTCTCAAATGAGTTATCAAACCTTTATCGGGAATTCCTACACTCCTTAATAGACAATAATTTTCCAGTTCATTTGATACGGTTCTATTTTTCTCAATCCCAAATAGAAAACCCAATTTCTGGTTTTTTAAAAATTTTCAGCTTTCTACCCCTGAATACCAACTGTCTCCTGTAACTATTCTTGGTTTTACACCCTAATCAATCACTTCCTTGAGCATTTCTTGAAAGTAATCGTTCTTCCTGTTTCCCTCCTTTTTGTCGTATATTCTGTAATTTATTGGTACTGAAGTTCCATACACCTCACTGTAGTACAGTGTGATTAAATTTATTCCTTTGATGCTCTTATGATACTTCCCAGACCAAGAATAACTGATTAATTCTGCAGTTTTTAGGTCAGTATACAATTTGTCTACTACTGTGTCATCTACACTTAAAATCCCTCCTATCACACTATATTTATGATTTTGTTTTACACTTAAAATCCCTCCTACTATATTTATGATTTTCTTTACTGTATGGAATAAATCTTTCGGTTCCTATCTATCTCTGAGCAATAATCTATTCACACTGTCATGTGAAACGTTTTGCAATATCTCTGCCAATCTACAACATCCCCCATGCTGTGCTTCTGATAGCAACAACAGAGTGTAATGTTCCAGATTGCATTCTGCTGTAGAAGGTTCAGTTATTTCTCTAATTCTCCCATACCTGCTAAGTAGATGACATTTTTTATCACTACACTATTTTGCTAGTTTATGATATCAATGGATAAGTCCTATATATTAATATACATTTTATGTTAGAAAGTATGGTCACAAATCTACCACTCTTTACATAAAGGAGCATCTATATTTGAGCTATCCTTTAACTCCCAAAAAGGGGTAATATCTACCCAATCCTATAATCATCAGGGTTTCGGCGATTATCAAGATCCTTTATATACCCTAAGTCCTTCTGATTCTTCTCAATTACTTCCTGATACGCATTAGTTAGGAGGTTGGGAGTTCTAGTATTAATGATTTATCAAGTTTGTAAGGGTTTAGAATTGCTAACCCTATATTGTTTGGTTATTGGGTTTGCAATGGAGATAGAGTATAATTTAAGTTATACCCTCAGTCGTAAGAGAGGCATGACTACTTACAACAAATTCCTAAATTCCTCTCAATTGTCGTTTTCTCAACTCCTGGATGAGCAAAGCAATTGTCATTCCTATTCCCACAATAGCTGTCAAGTAAAATAAACTAATTAACCGTATTAACATTGGTGGTTGTATTCCTTCAACTTCCACCAATTGGGCTACTTTAATAGGTGGAAATTGACGATTACTAACTTCTACCTCTACTTTATGGGGAGCGCCATCAAAAAATTGCGATCGCCATACTAATTTACCATCTTGACTGGGAAATCCTTTATAAGCAAAAACCGTTAGCTCCTTTTCTAAAACAATGGCTTTTACATCTAAAACTGCATCTTTAATCGGTTTTCCCATATTATCGTTGACCTCAACTGAGAAATTCGCCAATTTCCCTACAGTCGCGTTTTTATCACCGTCAATTTTTACACCTAAATTCTGTGACTTTACCACTGATGGGGTAATATTTTCTGTTTTATAGTCATGTTCACTCCCATGAGCTTCAGCAACTTCCCCAGTGATATTAATAAACAATAATGTCACTATGGCAATTACTGTTAAACCACTTAATAACAACCGTACAGATTGAGGAGCAATTTCTCCATCCCTCAATTCTTCATGTCCACCAATTACCCAACCACCTAATAATCCTATTGATAATAAAATACCTGCTACCACAGCAAAATACTTATATTTAACAGGATTTTCCGGAATATAAAAGTTCAGATTCTCCTGATAAGGAGCAAAAGCATTAGCTACCAAAGGAGCAACTTTTACTAACATTTCATAATTGCCACGAATTGGTAGAACCTGCTGGAATTCTAGGTTACCTTTTAGGGCAGCTACTTCCAGTTCTAACAACTTCGTTCCTTCCACCATTGGAAAATCTGTTGTTAGCCAAGGAGTCGGTTTTGGCGTATAAATCTCTAAATTAATTAACGCATTTTCTAAAAGTTTCCCACTAGCATCAACAGCTTCTAAAGTAAACATTACCGGAGATTGTGCTTTTTCCGTTGCGGCTTCAAGTGGAAAAATACGCTCTAACAGTGGATTAGTGGAAAGTATAACTTTAGATTTAGGAGTTTGGGAAACACCAACTAAGGAATAAAGAATTGATAAGCTAATGTAAACAGCAGTGATAACTACAAAAAGTCGATATTTTTTCATGGTTAATTAGATATTAAGCGTAGATAAGCGCAGATAAAGGCAGAAGAATATTTTAGTTACAGCAGATTACATCTCAATGAAGTCATATCTAAATGTTAACTGTAGGGGTTTAGCAATGCTAAACCCTAATAAATTCTACTATCTAATATGTTTAGTGACAGCCAATACCTAATGTATGGTGACGTACTGAGTGTGTTGCATTATGAGCAGCAGGATAAGTAGAAAACAATGCAGTCCAAATTACTAAGGAAGATAACAACATATAAAGAGTTACCTGTACTGGCTTGGATAAGGTAATACCTGCTGTTTTCTGTAATAGTGAGCTAGAAGAAAAAGTTGTCATTTTTGAACTCCCGTAACTAATGAAAGCTAATTTATCAAATTAAAGTCTATTTTGCCGTTCAGTGACAATCAATATACAGCAGAGATTACAAGTGAATCAGGTACACAATATGGTCATAAACCAAGCTGCGCTATCAAACATCAAGCAGCTTTTACTCCTGAGTTCTGTTGTATATCATTAACCCAGGTAATATCCACAAATCCTCACACTTTCTTTGCTGTGCATCGTTCTCACATTTCTATTTCTAACTTATTGACAAAAATTCCTATTTTTTATAGTATACATAACATAAAACTAATTGCAAATTATTCGTAATTTATTGGTAGGTTGTATCCCTATTAACCTCATGTCTGATAACTTTACTCAGAGTAAAGACAAACTTTGGAATCGTCGTCAAGTCCTGAAACTAGGATTATTTGGTGGCGGAGTAGCATGTACGGGAGCATTGTTGCAAATCCTAGATATAAAAAACAATACTTCTGTGAGAATTCCACCAATGGAAATGCCTGATTCTCATGATGCTACTAACCCTATGCAAGTATTACGAAACTTTGATTATGGGACAATTAAGCGTGAAAATGGACGGATTATTCGAGAATTTCAGTTAACTGCTGGCACTTCTACCATTCAGCTTAACAGTGCTGTCTCATACAATATTTGGGACTTAAATGGACGCATCCCTGGTCCAACATTACGAGCTAAAGAAGGTGAAAGAATAAGAATACTTTTTCTCAATAAAGCTGGACATTCCCATTCTTTACATTTTCATGGTGTACATCCTTCAGAAATGGATGGGGTACGTCCAATTAGTAATGGTAAAGCAACTATATATGAATTTGATGCTGAACCCTATGGCATTCACTTATATCACTGTCATGTAGAACCTGTAACCCGTCACATTGCAAAGGGGTTATATGGAATGGTTATTATTGATCCTCCGAAACCTCGTCCACCTGCGGATGAAATAGTTTTAATCATGTCTGGCTATGACATAAATGATGATAACCGGAATGAATATTATGCATTTAATGGATTGCCTCATCATTATATGCACAATCCTATTCAAATTTATCAAAATCAATTAATTCGTTTATATGTTCTAAATATGATTGAATTTGACCATGCTGTGACGTTTCATCTCCACGCTAACTTTTTTGATGTTTATCGTTCTGGGATGACGATGACTCCCAGTGAGAAAACCGATGTTTTGACTATGGGTGTCGCAGAAAGGCATATTTTGGAATTTGCGTTTCGTTATCCAGGTAAGTATATGTTTCATCCACATCAGGATGCCTTGGCTGAAAACGGATGTATGGGACAGTTTGAAGTCATAACCGAAAAAGATACTAAAACTCCCGTAAAGCTAACCTGACCTAACTTTCAAGTATCCTTGCCAATATTTTTTCTGTTAATTTTGAGACTAATTTCCATTTATATAAGCAAATTATCAGTTGTGGTTACTCATAGTAATTTCAACCATGTGTTCATTCATAAGGAAAAATGTGACGATGGAAGAAAATTTAAGCACTTTACTGGACTTACCAGGAGTAACAGTACAATCTTGGCATTATTCAGACAGTTCCGTTAGTTTTAATTTGAGCATTCTCATCTCAGGAATTCACTGTTCCTATTGCCGTAAATATACAACAGAATTACATCAAGTTAGACCTATTTTAGTGAGAGATTTACCCACTTTTGGTAAACAAGTTCACTTGAATTTAACACGGTGTCAGTTTTATTGTCGATTTTGTCAATGTTACGTCACAGAACAACTGGAATTTATTAATTGGCGCAGAAAGTACACAAAAAGATACGAAGAAATGATTTACTATCTATTTCATAATTCCAGTATTGAAAAAGTGACTAAATAGGAAGACCTCAGCATTGAACAAGTTAACTATTGTTAACTTGTTCAATCACGAGGAAAAAACTAAGATGGCTTTTAGTTAATTTAATTAATTCTATTCAAGCAAATTACTGGAATCATCATCTTAAAGAAAGAAGAACTTACTTTATAAAAGTAAATACTAAGTCGATTTCCCGTATGTATTATGCTAAATTCACTTCATGAGAACCATCAAACCCTTGCCATTCAAAAAATACAGGCTTTATTATATAAAAATATCTTAGAGCTCTTTCATAGATTGTAGTTTTTTACCTTGATTTTCCAACAAACTTTTGATGTTTAATTAATAGTTTGGCATAACAAGTACTGAAGAATAATATAAATTATATTCACAAAGTATATCTGGGTTTTAATAAGTTTTTTTCTCTATTAACTGTTTATCCCACTTCAATGATCCGCATTAGTCAGAAAGAAAAGTTTAAGGGCTGTTATGTTAAATCTTTACGAGTTGAAGGTGAATATTACTCAGAGTCTGTAAAGTAAAGACCCCATGCCGTTTTGATAGAGATAGCTGCAATGGAGTCTAGTACTGCCGTGAATTCAAAATGCCTCTTTCAGAAGAGCTAAGCTAACAAAATAGTGCTTCCAGCAGGCTGCGCCAAAAAAATTCAAATATATACGGCGTGAGCTTTTCAGAGATTTGGAATGGTTGGTTCATTTACGCCGTACTGTTCTAGTTAGTTATTCTTGTTTTTGATTTCGCATTTCCAAGCGCTCACCTGGGAATGAGTATCTGAATTAGATTATAGCTTTCAATGCTATAAATTTAGGGCATTAAAGGGCATTAATTTTAAAAAATTATTAATTTATACTCCATATTCAAAAAATAGTTGATAAATAATTGCATCTATGATAAATAGCTATAAACGACTACTAAAAATACTTATCAGTTTTTTTGATTAGATATCAGAAACAACTTTTACCCAATTCCCAATACTAGAGTAAAAATGATCAAATCCCGGTACATATTTGTGTCTATTGCTGCTTGTTTCATTGTTTCCCTGAGTTCTTGCAGTGGAGAAATACCATCAGAGAATATTCAATCAACATCAAGTACAGCAACAGTTACAGAAACTACCACCCACAGTGGTTACGGTAGCAAAGCCAAAATTAATATTAATAGTGCTATTTTATCAGAATTGGATAAATTTGAAGCTAAACTAGGTGTTTCAGCCTTATCTAACAAAATTCAAGCTAGTCGTCCCTATGCTTCTCCAAAAGATTTAGTTGCCAAAAAGGTAGTTACTGAGCAACAGTTTGACCAAATTAAAGATATGGTGACTGTGGAGGAAGTGCTTCTCTCAGGAGAAGCGAAAGATGTTGACTACATGACAAAATTGGGATTAATGAAGGGGCATCTTTTAGTAGCAAAAGAACTCCTAGAGCAGAATCAGCCAAAACAAGCTGAACCTCATATTGGACACCCAGTTGAAGAGATTTATGTTGATGTTGAAGAACAGCTAAATGAGCGCAAGGTTAAGGAATTTAAAACCAATTTGGTGAGTTTGACTAACTTAGTCAAATCTAATCCTACAGATGCCAAGATTAAAACTAATTTAACCACTTCGATGGCAAATGTACATGGTGCGATCACAGCCTTAGCAGCCGAACAACGCTCAAAACCAGAATTCGTACTACAGGTAATCAACGGGTTGTTAGATTCAGCTAACGCCGAATATGACGCAGCTGTAGCCAATGGAAAAATTAGTGCCCCAATAGAATATCAGGATTCTCGCGGCTTTGTAATCTACTCTCATGAACTATATAAAACCATCTCCAGCGCAATGGCACAATCGGATCCTGAAGCGCACAAAGCCATAGATACTACTTTGACTGAACTATTAAAAGTTTGGCCTGCTGCTATCCCACCCGCACAAGCAGTCAAAACCCCTAATGATGTTACCAAACTAGTGAAAACCATAGAGGAAAACACTCAAAAAATATTGGAAAAAGCTAACACTAAAACACAAAGTTAGTATTTTTACACCATTGGAAACACAGAATAACAAGTTTAAAATGAGTGAGAAGAGAAGAAATAGTTAGGAGTTAAGAGTCAGGATAGTTTAATTTTCCAACACATAAACATAAGAAGAGTGTAACTTCTAACTCATAACTTATAACTAATAACTCTTCATTTGAAATTTTGCTTATCTTAACAACTGATGCAAGAACTCGACCACCAAAGAACAATTGACATACTCAACGCCATCATGGAATTTGAACTAGCTGGAGTAGTTCGCTACACCCATTATTCCTTGATGGTAACTGGTCCAAACCGCATCCCAATTGTAGCTTTTTTCAAAGCCCAAGCTAGTGAATCCCTACTTCATGCCCAACAAGTAGGAGAAATTCTTACAGGTTTAGAGGGACATCCTACCCTGAGAATTGCCCCAATGGAAGAAACCTTCAAACATACAGTCAAGGATATATTGACAGAAAGTTTATCCCATGAAAAGAAAGCACTGGATATGTACAAAAGTCTTCTAGAAACCGTCACTGCTGCCAGCATATATCTCGAAGAATTTGCTCGCGGTATGATTGGACAAGAAGAGATGCACAATCTCGAACTGAAAAAAATGTTACGTGATTTTAGCTAATATTTCAAAGTTATTGGTCACTAGTTCAAGGACTAATGACCAATGACCAATGACCAATGACCAATGACCAATGACCAATGACTAATAACTATGAACCTTAGTACAGCCTTACCTACTTTTGTAATTACCCTTCGAGAAGGAGTAGAAGCAGCCCTTGTTGTAGGTATTGTCCTAGCTTTTTTGAAAAAAGCTAAACAATCCCGACTCAATTTTTGGGTATACGCTGGTGTTGCTGTTGGTATCTTCGTCAGTGCGTTGATAGGCGTTTTATTCACTTGGCTAATTAAAATACTCGGTTTAATTAATCCTCAATACACTTCTGTAGTTGAACCAATTTTAGAAGGTGTATTTAGTATATTAGCAATACTTATGCTCAGTTGGATGCTGATCTGGATGACGAAACAAGCCAGATTTATGAAAGCACAAGTTGAGGTAGCCGTTACAGAAGCATTAACACAAAATTCAAATGCTGGTTGGGGAGTTTTTACTTTAGTTTTAGTAGCCGTTATCCGCGAAGGATTTGAAACAGTTTTGTTTGTAGCCGCAAATTTTCAACAAGGTTTATTACCCAGTTTAGGTGCAATTGGTGGTTTAGGAGTAGCAGCAACAATTGGTGTCTTATTATTTAAATGGGGTGTAAAAATTAATATTCGCCAATTCTTCCAAGTAATGGGAATTTTATTAGTGTTAATTGTGGCTGGTTTAGTCGTTTCAGCTTTACAAAGCTTTGATGAAGCTACAGCTAATCTTGCTCTGAGTAGTCGATCATCAGAAAATCTGTGTTTCTATTATGAACACTTTACCAAAGTTCACTCTTGTATCTTAGGTCCAATGGTTTGGAATACTGCTAAAATCTTACCTGATGAGCACTTTCCTGGTATTATTCTTAGGTCTTTATTTGGTTACAGAGATAAACTCTATATAGTACAAGCAGTAGGATATTTGGGGTTTTTACTAACCATTGGTGGGTTGTATTTCCGCAGCATTATGGGTGGAAAAACTTCAAGTCAAAAACGGTTTCCTCTGGCTCAAAAATAAGAACGTTTTGTGGAAACTAAAGAAAAGGCAAAAAGTATTGTAGGGTTTTGTAAAAATCAAAGCTGACTCATGATTCCTGAATTATGATATTTTACTCAAAATACTTTTTTCAACTCCTGACAAGCTTTTTCAATGGCATTTAGACTACCTGGGTTTACAAGCCCATAATAATCAAACACATAAACTCGATTATTTTTAGTGGCTTTTAACTTCTGCCAAAAAGGTTCTTTCTTCAAGGAATTTAATAGATTTGGTTCAGCATTAACAATAATTAAAACATCTGGATTTGCTTCTAAAAATTTTTCAGCGTAAAGTGTCACATATCCACCAATGGGACTATTACCTTGTAATTCTGAAGCTATGTTTTCGCTCCAAATTTGGACATTAAATCCCCAGCCCAACTGTTTTTATTTGGTGTTAAAATCGGTTGACGAATCACCAGAATTAAAGTAGAAATGTTCTGGTTTTGATTAGCAGTTAAAAATTTTTTGTAACTATTTAATAATGGTTGGGGATCTATATCTATTTTCTTAGCAAGTGTTTTAGTTCATTCTTCTAAAGAATGCCAGCTATTTACTTTCGTGGATAAAGTTGGTATTTCTAATTGGTGAACTTTTTACAAAGGTACATTAGAAAATCCTGTTGCACCAATTACTAAATCTGGCTTTAAAGAAACAGTTCTTTCTAAGTTAGGTGCATTTTGTCCCTCACTAATATGAGTAATACCTTGCAATCTTGAGTCCTTTTTAAATAAGGAGCTACCAGAAATTCCTACAAGTTTTGTTTGATCAAGTTGAGAGATAATATCAGCAGCAAGAGATGAAAGTGCGATGACGCTTTTCGCTGATGTGTGTTGTTGTGTGATGATATTTGATTTTGTTGGTGATGTTTGAGTTTTGGCTGTGCTCCAGGAGCATAATAGGAGAGTTAAGAGGAGTGCTATTATAGATGATTTCCAACGCATAATCAATTATTTTTTTACGCATAGTAACGCGGACGTTTTTGGAAATGAATACGAGAGGAGTGTATTTTTATTATGGTTTAATTAGCTAAAATTTGCTGTAAATCTTCTGGGGTATTACAGTTAAATAGCATATCTGGTTCTGATAATGGTAAATGTGCAACTAACTGGATATAGCTTTAGCAACTGTTAAAATGAGCGTCCTCCTTGGTTCATAAAACCTAATAGTAAAGCCAAAGAGTGACGGCGATAAAAACCGCAGAGAGGTTACATTATCTAGTCTATTTACCCAATCTTGCAACACTTCTATTCGCAAGTTGAGTAAGTCGCAAGCTAATAATAATACCCATTCTGTTTTGACTTTCTCTAGTGCTTGTACAAGGCCTACTAGGCCTCCTTGTGCTTTAATGGAGTTTACTTGTATAAATTCACATCCACATAAGTGCAAGTGTTGATATCTTTATGTCCAAGGTGTGACTATTATATATATGGTATCAGTACAACTTTTAGCGACAGTACAAACCTTTTCCAATAAGGGTATACTCTGAATAAGAATTAAAGCTTTATCCTCTCCCATGGAAGAACTTTGACCACATCTTAGGACTATGGTGCTTAATGTAGTCATAGGAACAAAATATTTTTTGCTACGTTTTTTCACAAATCTGTTGTCACTATCACATGAGCTTTAACGCTAGGGTACATCCTGATTCTGATAAGAAAACAAGTACATATAATTAATTATTATGACAGTACCGTAAGATTCGAATATTTATATTATATTAATAAGTGTAAAAATCACACTAATTTTGTGGATATTTATAATAGTAGATGTATTACTTATCATCCATTAGGGAATTATCTAACTGCCATGTCTAATTATAATCAAGTAGTTGCTAAAGATACTCAGTTTTTAGCACCTATCAATAATATAGGGTTCATTAAATATGAACAGGGTGAGAAAGAAACAGCGATTCAAGAATAGCCACAAGCTATAAAAATTAATAATAAATCTGCGGAAGCCACCTTAGCTTTAGCTGTGGCTTTATATGCTACAGGTCAACAACAACAGGCTTATCAGTTAGCACAAAAGGTATTAAAAGTTAGACAAAAACTTTGCTGATTTTCACTGTATGGAAAAGCATTTATGGCATTAAAGCATAATTACAGATGCTCATAAATTCCTATCTACTCCCCAGATCAGAACCTTGTTATCAAAGTTGCGTTAATATCCACAAGTAAGTACCTGGGCACAATTAATTAAACATTTTTGGGAAAAACAGGAATCTCTGTATTGCTCATCTGTTCCCTGTTAAAAGTTCCCTGCTCTAAATGTAAAATTTATTTTGTATGACTACTGATCTCATATCCCTGATTTTTTGAAAAACTCGGGGATTTTATTGTTCTTCATGACCTTTAGGTTAAAATATCAATATACCTAGAGTATAGGTTAACACCAATGACACAAGAATTAATAGACCTCAGAAATATTACTTTACAAGAACGTTACACAGATGCTTTAGCACTTGTAAATGAATTACAAGGAATGAGTAAACAAGCAACTCTGGGTAATATCCAATCTTATTTAAAGATTTTAGTGATTCACTTAATTAAAAATAAAATAGAATAGGAGTTGACAAATTCCTGGTCTGCTTCTATTCGTAATTCAATGATAGAAATAAAAAAATGAATATCAAAGATAATAATAGATCTTACTACATCAATCAAGATGAATGGGAAATTTTCATAGAAGAGGAAGTAATTGAAGATGCTATAGCTGATGCAAGTTTGGAAGTCATAAATGGCATTGATAATCAATTTCAACTAGCTGAGATAATAGATAGACAACAGTTAATTGCAACGGCTTTAAATTTATAACTTTAACTTATTCCTATTCAGCTAAAGAATTACCCACTGTTGTAGCAGAAGCATTCACTCAGCTACCCGATGGTGAAGATTTGAAAATAGGAAAAAGGTAATCAGGAATCAAAAGATCCAGGGCGAACGCATGTAAGTATGGTACATATATACTAAGAAACGAGAAAGGTAGGGAGGGCTGATGATATGGAGGTTGACCAATGAGGCTCTGAT
>ERZ1034409.101-NODE-101-length-27773-cov-2.847464_pt1 | contig 27773 bp, 23 predicted proteins | sample MGYA00520610_ERZ1034409 | MGnify/ENA primary metagenome ERZ1034409 (study PRJEB33736, sample SAMEA104288480) | Azolla microphylla | place: Ecuador | collected 1982 | study: EMG produced TPA metagenomics assembly of the PRJEB19522 data set (Is there foul play in... | reverse complement strand
CGGCGTGGCCACCGAGCTGCTCTACCGCCCCTATGGCAGCAGCTGGGCCGTGGCCGTGGACGTCAACCGCGTCAAAAAGCGCGGCTACGGCGAAACCTTCGACTTCCTGCCGTACACCGTCACCACGGGGCACGCCACCCTGTATTACAAGCCCGGTTTCTACAACCTGCTGATCAAGCTCAGCGGCGGCCAGTACCTCGCTGGCGACCGCGGCGGTACCATCGACATCTCCCGCCAATTTGACAGTGGCGTTACCGTCGGCGTGTTCGCCACCAAGACCAACGTCTCAGCCGCCCAGTTTGGTGAAGGCTCCTTCGACAAGGGTGTTTACATTTCTTTGCCGCTCGACCTGTTCTTCGCCAGTTCCACGCGGCGGGAAGCTGGTTTTACCTTCCGGCCGCTGACGCGCGATGGTGGGCAGATGGTGTATGACGGGCCAGAACTGTACTACAGCTTAAGAGACGGCCAACCCGACGGTTTTGCCCGCCAGGCAGCCGAAATTTTCAAATGAGCGCCGCAGTCGCCGGCGGCCGCGAGGGATGAAATGTTGCATATTCCAGACCAGCAAACGAAAATCGGCTCAGTTCCCTTGTTCAAGCATTTTGATACGCGCTGTCCAATCGTCGACGCACGCATCGATGGCTGCGTAGGCCTTATCGAATTCATTTTTCGGCATGCCGTACGGGTCCGCGATGTCGGTGTTGCCCCGCCATCGTCCCAGTTTGTGGGTACGGCCTTGAAGATACGGAAAGCGGAGCCGGATCCAATCGCTGTGGCTCTGGTCCAACGTCAGGATCAAATCCATCGGTGCCAGCGAGGCATGCGTCGCCTGTCGGGCTCGATGGTTTGAAATATCATGACCATGGTTCATCATGACCATTTGCGCCAGCGGGTCGGCAAAGTGGCCGACCAAGGCTGCGATGCCCGCGGAGTCGACTTGGACGCGTTCATCCAATTTGGTCTTCAGCAGTTTTTCTGCGATTGGGCTGCGGCAGATGTTGCCAGTACATACGACGATGATTTTGTTGATCACGGAACAGACCAGGCACCCGGGCGATTGCCGCCTGAAAAGAAATTTTGCATTTTGCGAAGCATGTCAAAAGATACTTAACTTTCCATCTCCATAATAAGGTTCTTCATCTGCTGCTCGAGCGAAGCCTGATCGCATACCCTTAATACGGATGTAGGACGTAAACTTTCCGCAAGCTCCCGAATTGTGCCATTTCACACAGACAAAATTAACGTGTTCAATCGCGTCCCTGCGCTTTGCATCCGCATCCTGGCCTTCGCCGCCCTGGCTCTGACCCAGGGCTGCTCCGACATCATTCCTGGGCTGAATATCCGCAGCTCCGGCGCGGAGGAGCATCAGTACTCGATCGTCTCCAATCAGGACGGTTCGGGATACAACGTCGTGCCCGGGTCGAACCTCCCGCCCTATCGCCTGATCGAACTGTCGCCCGACGTGCTCAAGGCCCTCGAGAGCAACCGCCCCCCCGAGTTTGACGCTACCTTGCCGGCGATCCTGCCCTCGGACGTGCCGCCCGAATACTTGATTGGCCCCGGCGACATTCTCTACGTCACCGTGTGGGACCACCCCGAGTTGACCACCCCGAGCGGGCCGGTCACTGACCTGGCATCGGTCAGTTCTCTGGTGCAGACCCAGCAAAACTACGTCCAGGGCCGTCTCGTCGCGGCTGACGGCACTCTGTTCTTTCCCTACGTCGGCCTGATTGGAGTCGCGGGCCGGACCACTGCCGAAGTCCGCTCCTACCTAGCCGACCACCTCAAGCACGTCATCAACAACCCCCAGGTCGACGTCCGCATCATCGCCTTCCGCGCATCCCGGGCTGAAGTCACCGGCGAAGTTGTAAAGCCGGGCACCATCAATCTCGACGACACGCCTAAGGGCGTGATCCAGGCTATCAATCTTTGCGGCGGCCTGTCGCCCAGCGCCAGCCGGCGCCGAGCCGTCCTGGTGCGGCGCGGACAGTCCTATCAGGTCGACCTTGGTGGCCTGATCTCCGGCGGCAAGCCGGTGTCCAACCCGCGTCTTTTCCCTGGTGACGTCCTGCACATCCCCGATCAATCCGAAGACCAGGTCTTTGTCCTCGGTGCAGTAGCCAAGCAAGAGCCGGTTGCGATGCAACAGATCGCCCTGAGCTTGATTCAAACCCTGACCGAAGCGGGCGGCCTGGACTACACGCGCGGTCGCCAAACTGGCGTCATGGTCTTCCGCCGGCAGCAATCCGGCACCACACCCGGCATCGACGTATTCACCCTCGACATGTCCAAGCCCGAGGGCGTACTGCTGGCCAGCGAATTCAGTATGCAGCCGCGCGACATCGTTTACGTACAGCAGACCGCTTTCGCGCAATACAACTCCGTCATCACCCAGCTGCTGCCCACCGTTTCGACGATCTTCGAGCTCAACCAGCTCACCAAGTAGCTTCCGGCGCCCATGCGCCATCCGTAATCTTTTGCGATTCATGAAAAACCACGTGCAAAATCGAACACCGAACGGCGGCGCCTTCTGGCAAGGACCATTGGCCGCTTCCGCCGGCAACGGAGAGGAGGAAATCAGCCTGCGTCGTCTCTATGACCTCTACGTCTCCGGGCGCTGGGTCATCGTGGGATGGATCGCGGCGGTGTTCCTGCTGGGCGTGCTATACACTATAGTCGCACCTCGGAGCTATCTCGCTGATGGCCTGGTGCAGGTCGAGGAAGATCAGAAATCCGGCAACTCTACCAGCGTCAACGAAGCGTTTTCGGCCATGCTGCTGGGCTCGCCGGTGCAGACCGAGGCCGAAATCGAGCTGCTGAAGAGCCGCATGGTGCTGATCCAGGTCATCAACAAGCTCAACCTGCTTATCCTGGCTGCGCCGAGGACCTTTCCCCTCATCGGTCCGATCTTCATGAGGTTGCATGGGGCTGAAGAGCCGTCCGGCGCGCCCGGCTTCCTGCGCCAGTTCGCCTGGGGCGGCGAAACCATCGACGTGCCGCGGCTGGAAGTGCCACCCTCCCTGGTGGGCAAGCCGCTAACCCTGCGTGCCGGCGAAAACGGCCAATACGATCTGTTTGACGATGACGGTCATATGCTTCTGCGCGGCAAGGTCGGCGAAGCGGCTACCGGCAATGGTATCTCTCTCTTTGTGCGCGACTTCCGTGCGCAGCCCGGCACCGAATTCCGGCTCCGGCTCTATTCCCTCCAATCGGTGCTGAAATCGCTGGAAGACAAGATTGAGGTCGCCGAACAGGGCAAGCAGTCCGGCGTGATCGGTATCACCGTCAAGGACCGCTCCCCGCAACTGGCCGCGGACGAAGTCAACGCCATCGAAGAAGCCTACGTCGTGCAGAACATCGACCGCCATTCCGCAGAGGCGCAGCAGTCGCTTGAATTCCTGCAAAAGCAGATTCCGCAATTGAAGAAAAGCGTCGAGGCGGCCCAGCAGCAGTTGAACGATTACCAATCCCGCCACGGCTCCGTTGACGTCACCAAGGAAACTGAACTGGTGCTCCAGCGCAGCGTCGATTTGGAAGAGACGCGCCTGCAGTTGGCCCAGCAGCGCGAAGAGGCGCTGCAGCGTTTCACACGTGATCACCCGGTGGTCCGTTCGATCGATGAAAAGCTCGTCAATATCGCCCAGGAACAGGACAAGATCAAGGATCAGACCGGGCGCTTGCCATCCACGCAGCAGGAAATCCTCAGCCTCACCCGCGACCTGGATGTAGCTAATCAACTCTACACTGCCATGCTCAACTCCGTGCAACAACTCGAGGTGGCCAAGGCCGGAACCGTGGGCAATGTCCGCGTGGTCGACCACGCGCTCCTTCCTCTCAAGGCCAACAGCCCCAAGATCCTCCGCTCGCTTCTGGTATCGCTGGTCCTGGGCGCCTTTTTCGGGCTAGCCTACGTCACCGTGCAGCGTGTAATGCTGCGTGGCGTCGACGATCCCGCTCAAATCGAATCGGCCCTGGGCCTGTCCGTTTGCGCCATGATCCCATTCACCAACGTACAGCGGAACCTGGCCAAGAATTTCGAGCAGAACGAGTCTGCCGGCAACAACCTCCTGGCCGTGGTCGACAGCGGCGATCTCGCTGCGGAAGCTTTGCGTAGCTTGCGTAACTCCCTGCAATTCCTCATGCTTGAGGCCAAGAACAACGTTGTCATGCTGACCGGCCCTGCGCCCGGAATCGGCAAATCGTTCATTACCATAAACCTGGGCGCGATCATCGCCCTGTCCGGTAAGAAGGTCGTGGTGGTGGATGCTGACCTGCGCCTAGGCCACCTGCACAAGTTCATCGGCGCGCCCCAGGCTCCGGGCCTGTCCGACTTCATTTCCGGGCGCGCTACCATGTCCGAAGTGGTCAAGCCGCTGGACGTGGAAGGACTGGCGCTGGTCACCGGCGGCACCCGCCCGCCCAATCCGGCCGAATTGCTGATGCACGGCGAGTTCAAGCGGCTCATCGACCACCTGTCCCGCGAATATGACTTCGTCGTCGTTGATACCCCACCGGCCCTAGCTGTTGCCGACGCCGCTGTCGTCGGCAACCTCGCTGGAACCACCCTGATGGTCCTCAAGTCCGCCCAGCATCCTATGCGCGAAGTCGAAGAAACCTATCGCCGCCTGCTGCAGGCCGGCGTCGAAGTCCGCGGTGTCATCTTCAACCAGGTCGGCATGCAACTGGGAAGCTACGGTTACGGTGGTTACGGTTACAGCTACAACCGTTACAGCTACTCGTACAAGTACAAGGAATAGTATCCAATGTGGAAAGCAGAAATCATCGCGGCCGTGGCCCGGATCGTACCGGGCGCTGCCCATAAACCGGCCGACGTGGGCCCGCTGCGCATGCTGCCGCGCTCCCGCATAACCCTCGACCGCTGCTGAAACCGGTCATGAAAAAGGTCGCTCTTATCACTGGCGTCACCGGGCAGGATGGTGCCTACCTCGCCGAGCTGCTCATCGGCAAGGGCTACGAAGTCCACGGCATCAAGCGCAGAACCTCCCTGTTCAACACCGACCGCATCGATCACTTGTTCCAAGACCCCCACGTGCAGGACCCAAGGCTGATCTTGCACCATGGCGATCTGACGGATTCCTCCAGCCTGATCCGCATCGTGCAGCAAACCCGGCCGGATGAGATCTACAACCTGGCCGCGCAAAGTCACGTTGCCGTATCGTTCGAGGAGCCTGAGTACACCGCCAATTCCGATGCCCTCGGCGCGCTGCGCCTGCTGGAGGCCATCAGGATATTGAAGCTGGAAGACAAGGCGCGCTTCTACCAGGCTTCCACCTCGGAGTTGTACGGCTTGGTGCAGGAAATCCCGCAAAAGGAAACCACGCCGTTCTACCCGCGCAGCCCCTATGCCGTGGCCAAGCTTTATGCTTACTGGATCACCACGAACTACCGCGAGGCGTACGGCATGTACGCCTGCAATGGCATCCTGTTCAACCACGAATCTCCGATCCGCGGAGAGACCTTCGTCACGCGCAAGATCAGCCGTGCCCTGGCCCGCATCCGGCTCGGGCTGCAGGACAAGCTCTATCTCGGCAACCTCAACGCCCTGCGCGACTGGGGGCATGCCAAGGACTACGTCGAAATGCAGTGGCTGATGCTGCAGCAGCAAGCCCCGGAAGACTTTGTCATCGCCACCGGCGAGCAGCACAGCGTCCGCGAATTCGTCGAGCAGTGCGGCAAGGCGCTCGGCCTGGGTTTCGAATGGCGCGGCAAGGATGTCGAGGAAGTCGGTGTCCTGGTGGAAGCGCCAGAGGACGAACCGTCCGTGCGCAGCCTGTTGGGCCAGGCGGTGGTTGCCGTTGATCCCCGCTACTTCCGTCCCACCGAAGTGGAGACGCTGCTCGGCGACGCGACCAAGGCGCGGACCAAGCTGGGCTGGACCCCGAAAATCAGCTTCCATGCGTTGGTTGAGGAGATGGCCGAGGCCGATTTCCAGGCGGCGCAGCTAGAACGTCGCATGGGCGCTTATGGCCACAAGATCTATCGCTCGCAAGGATAGTCCGTGCAGCTGAGGATCTTGCTTACCGGTTCCTCCGGCATGGTCGGAAGGAATATCTTGGAACGCGCCGAACTGCGCGGCTGGAGCCTGGTGTCGCCGCCGCATGCCGACCTGGACTTGCTCCGGTTCGACGACGTCCTCCGCTATTTTAAGGCGGCAAAGCCTGATCTGGTGATCCATAGCGCTGGGCGGGTCGGAGGCATTCAGGCCAACGTCGCCGCCCCAGTCGACTTCCTCGTCACCAACCTCGATCTGGGCCGTAACGTCATTCTCGCCTCCAGGGCCGCTGGCGTCCCTCGGCTCATCAATCTGGGCAGCTCATGCATGTACCCGAGGAACGGGCAAAACCCATTGCACGAAGAGCAAGTGCTCCAGGGGGAGCTTGAGCCCACCAACGAAGGGTATGCGCTGGCGAAAATTTTCGCCGCCAGACTGTGCCGCTACATTCATCAGGAAGATTCCCGCTTCCACTACAAGACCCTTATCCCCTGCAACCTCTACGGTCGCCACGACAAGTTCGCCCCGGAGCACTCCCACCTGGTGCCGGCCATTATCCACAAGGTCCACTCCGCCAAAGCCGAGGGTAAAGACACGGTCGAGATCTGGGGGGACGGAACGGCGCGGCGCGAATTCATGTTCGCCAGCGACCTTGCTGACGCCGTGCTCAGGGCCGTGGACCAATATGAAACCCTTCCCGACCTCATGAACGTGGGGCTGGGCACCGATTACTCCATCAACGACTACTACGCGGTCGTCGCTGAAATCGTCGGTTGGCGGGGGCGCTTCGTCCACGACCTGAGCCGGCCGGTCGGCATGAAGCAAAAGCTGGTGAGCATCGACCGGCAGGTGGCCTGGGGTTGGCGTTCCGCCACCAGCCTGCGCAGCGGCATCGAGCAGACCTACGAGTTCTATCTTAAGGAATACCTCAAGTGACTTACCGCTTCCCGCTGGCAACGACGTCGTGGGGTCCGGAGGAGTTGCACGCCATGCAGCGCGTCATCGACTCCGGCATGTTCACCATGGGTCCCAACGTCGCCGAGTTCGAGCGCCGCTTTGCCGAATACCTCGGCAGCCGGTACTGCGTCATGGTCAATTCCGGTTCGTCCGCGAACCTGCTGATGGTCGCGGCCCTGTTCTATACCAAGCAGCCCAAGCTCAAGCTGGAGCGTGGCGACGAAGTCATCGTTCCGGCCGTGTCGTGGAGCACTACCTACTACCCCCTCCACCAGTACGGCTTGCGGATGCGTTTCGTCGACATCGACATCGACACCCTCAACTACGACCTCGATGCCCTCGGCGCCGCCATTTCGGACAAAACCCGGGCCATCATGGCGGTCAACTTGCTCGGCAACCCCAACGACTTCTCCAGGATTCGGCAGATCATCGGCGAGCGGGACATCGTCGTCATTGAGGACAACTGCGAATCCCTGGGAGCCGAATACGAAGGATGCAAGGCCGGCACCTTCGGGGTTATGGGCAGCTTCAGCTCGTTCTTCTCCCATCACATCTCCACCATGGAAGGCGGCCTTGTCGCCACCGACGACGAAGAGCTTTATCACATCTTGCTGTCGCTGCGGGCGCACGGCTGGACCAGGAATCTGCCCAAGTTCAACCATGTCTGCGGCCAGAAGAGCGACGACCCGTTCGAAGAGTCCTTCCGCTTCGTTCTGCCCGGATACAACGTCCGCCCGCTGGAGCTGTCGGGGGCGATCGGCCTGGAGCAGTTGAAGCGGCTGCCCGGCATGATCCGAGAGCGCCGCCGCAACGGCGCCTTGCTGCAGGAAATGATGGCCAATCATCCGTATTTGATGATCCAGCGCGAAATTGGCTGCAGCAGCTGGTTCGGATTCAGCCTGGTGATCCGCCCTGGGGCGGATGTCACCCGGCGCAGCCTGATTGGCAAGCTTGCGGCCGCCGGGTTCGAATGCCGTCCCGTGGTCGCCGGCAACTTCGCCAAGAATGAAGTCGTGCGCTACTTCGACGTCGCCCCCGGTGCCGGCGAGCTGAAGGCGGCCGGCCACGTCGATGCCAACGGCCTGTTCATCGGCAACCATCACTACCCCATTGAAGACGCTATCAGGCTTCTGCGAGAGATCTGAAGGTGTTCTTGGTCGCCATCGTGTTCGGCTTGTCGGCGGGAATTCCGCTGACGCCGGACGCCCGCTTGACGGCCTTTGACCTCGGCGCGCTCCTGCTTTTTTCGCTGTACTTCCGCCTGCTCAGCAACGACCCCTCGATCCGTAGGCTCATGCTGTTGTTCCTGGTCTACGTCGTCGTTTCATTTTTCTCCACCGCTATCAACGGTGTTCCACTGCTCAATTTCGCGCGAAGGGTTGGCGGCACTCTGCTGCTGGTCCTCGACTTTTGCGGGGTCTACGCATTCTTCCTGACCGCCACGGTCAGGTCCATCTGCTTGTTCATCGTCTGCATGATGCTCGGAATGTTCGCCTATCTGATCTATCCGCCGGATTTGCGCGTACGGGAGGAGCCGATCAAGTTCCTGCTGGCGACCCCGATCGGCGTTCTGATCGGCGGGCTGTTTGCCTTGTCCAGGCTGCCGCGGCTGCCGTCGAAGATCATGATCACCCTGCTCTCCCTAGTCACGGCGTGGATATTCTTCCTGCACGGAGCCAGGAATGGCGGCGGCGTCATCGTCGCTTCGCTGGCCTTTGTGTGGTTCAACTACCCGATCCGGAAATTGAAGCAACTCAACCGGCGGCCGTTCAGGCTGGGACTCTACGCGGCACTGTTTGGGGCGGCGGGATATGGCCTGATCACCCTATACACCTATGCCGCATTGCAAGGATACTTCGGCGAGCGGGCAGCCAGCGTGGTCCGTTTCCAGCAGCAGTTCTTCGGCTCCATCCTGTTGGGCGGTCGGCCTGAGATCTATGTCAACCTCGTCGCACTGTCGGAGTCACCGCTGATCGGCTGGGGCCCTCTGGCCGAAGATCTGTATCACCGGAAAATGCTGCTCGATCTTGGCGTCTACAACGAGTACTGGTTCCAGCAGGACAGTCCCCTCTACCACTCGATGATTTTCGGCTCCGGCCACGAAGCTGGTGCTGGAGCGATGTTGCTTTGGTTGCTGCTGCTGTACTGGTGCATAAAAGCGTCCATCGCCCTGCTGACGGTCCAGAATCGCTTGCGTTACTTCAGCGTTCTACTGCTGGCGTCCGTCTGGAGCCTGCTTTTTTCGCCGCTGATCTCGACCGGGCGGCCGCTACTCGCCGTTGGAGCGGCTTTTGCCCTGATGCTGATCAAGGCGACCAACCGGATTGCCGTGGCTGACGAGCCGACCAGAGGGGCCTCCACGCTGCTGCCGGCCGAGGTGAAGTAGAACCGGCGCAGGGCTTTTTTTCTCGGCAGCCGGCGCTGCATCAACGCGTAAGTCGTATTTCTCGATGTGCTGATCGTAAGCTCTTTGTCGGTGACCATGCGCAACATATTCATTTTCGAACCCCATGCCAGCGGGCATCGCCTGGTTTACGTCCGCTACCTGCTCGCAGCGCTCGAATGGTATAGCGGATTGAAAGTGATGCTGATGCTGTCCGAGCGCGACCATGATCATCCCCAGGCCCGTCAGTTGGCCACCGAATTTCCCGACATGCTACGCTTGGTGCACTTCAACGATGGGCCTAAGCAGCCGGTCCTGGCGAAAATCCATCCTCGCCTGGCCCAGCAATTCCGTTACATCGAGATATTGCGTCGAGCGCTTGCCGCCAACCCCGGGTGGAACATCGGTTATGTATTCATCCCGTTCGTCGACGACTATGGTTTGGTGCCGCTTGCGTTGTCTAGGCGCCCATTTGGCGGCTTGCCCTGGGGCGGCATCGTGGTGCGCCCCCGTTACCATCAAGCCGAGCAAGGTTACGCGCCCAGGCGTCTGGCGGATCGTCTGGAGCGCGTGCTTTATGGCATGTTGATGCGGGCCGGCGGCGACCTGCGGCAGATCTTTACCATCGATCCGTATTTCGCCGAGGCATGGGCGACGCCGCGGCTGAAATACGTGCCGGATCCCGCGGAAATGGAAGTCCTCGACCCGGCCCAAGCCAGAGCCCGGCTGGGTTTTTCGGAGAGCGACAGGATTGTCTTGGTATACGGACACCTTGACCACCGCAAGGGCATCCCCGATCTCCTGCGTGCGGTGTCCGAAGGCGGGCTGCCCGACAGCGTCAAACTGCTGCTGGCCGGGCTTCAACACGCCGATATACGCGCCTTGCTTGACCAACCGCCATATACCGGGATGAAGCGGAAAGGGCAGATCGTCGAGATCGACCGGGTGGTTTCCGACGCCGAAGAATCCCTTGTGTTCAGTGCGGCCGACCTCGTCTGGGTTTACTACCCGGGCAATTACGGTCCAAGCGGCGTGTTGGTGCGCGCTGGCCTAGCGGGAAAAGCGGTGATCTGCTCGGACGGCGGATTTTGTGCCCGCACCGTCGCTGGGACGCGCATGGGCCTCGTCGTTGCCGGCAAGTCTGCTTCCGACCTGGCCGACGCCCTGCGCACGCTCGTCCGGGATGACGCGGCGAGGTACGCGATGGGGCAGGCCGGGCGCAAGCACTTCTCGACGGCTACTCCAGCGCAGTTCGCAGCCCCCATCGTCGACGGCATCATCGATTCGGTGGCGCAAGCACCGGCCGGGGTTTCATGATCGAGCGGGATCGTCGCGACGAACACCCCCCCAAGTCGGATATGCCCGCCGCCTTGGTTTCGATCGCGTTCCTGACCAACATCCCGGCCCCGTATCGGCCGGCAATGGTCGAGGCCTGGAGCCGGGCCCTTGCGGGACAGGCAAAAATAAGCGTTTTCTACACCCATTGCGGAGACCAGGGTAGGGGGTGGAAAGTTCGTCCGATCGAGGGAGTCGATGAACACCGTCTGCGGCGGCTGATGCGTATCCCCGGCTACGGCGTCGTCAACCTCGGGCTGTTGCGGATGGTGCTGAACCATGACCTGATCCTGATCGGAGGATTCGAGCAGGCAAGCTACTTGGTCGCGGCACTGTTGGGTCGATTGGCCGGAAAGAAGATCGTCCTTCTGTTCGACGGCTTCAGCCCCAAGCGCATCCCCAAGGAGCGGCTGCTCACGCGTCTGTTGAAAAAACTGACCGTCGCCTTGTGCCACGCCTACTTCGCCAACGGCACGATCGGATTCAACTACTTGAAGCGGCACCGCGCCGAGCCGAGGCGGGTGTTCAACCAATTCCTGTGCGTGCCGGGAGACGAGTTGGAGCAGGCGCTCGCGGCCGGCATGACCCGCGCGCGTGCGCGTTCCCTGCTGGGGCTTCCTCAGTCGGCCTGGGTGGTCGGTTTCTCCGGCTATTTCATAGCCCGGAAGCGGCTGGACCTGCTGATTCGCGCCGTTGCCGCCATGCCGCCGGAGCGCCGGCCTCTGCTGGTATTCGTCGGTACCGGGCCGCTGGAAGCCGACCTCCGCCGCCAGGCCACTGCGGAAGGCGTCAACGTCCGCTTTCTCGGCTTCCGCCACGGCGAGCAGTTGGCGCAAAGCTACATCGCCATGGATCTGCTGGTCCTTCCGTCGGATGACGATCCGTGGGGCCTGGTGGTCAACGAAGCCATGATCGCCGGGCTGCCGGTGATCGTCAGCGATGCCTGCGGTTGTGCGGTAGACCTAGTCGACCCCGGCGTAAATGGCTTCGTGTTCCGCAGCGGCGATGTCGGCGACCTCGGCTGGTGCATCTCCACCATGCTCGATGGCAATCTGGCAGCGATGGGACAGGCGTCCCGCACTATTGTCGGCGGCTGGACCCCTGGGCAATCCGGGCGTTCCATGCGCGAGATGCTTTCCTTCCTGTTTCCTGGATTTCATGGTCATGACGTCGTGGTACTGCACGAAACCGACGGAAGGAAATATTTCGAGGCCCTCGTCAGCCTGGCCAAGGATGGGACAGTTTCCTCGCTGGAGTTCTACGAAAGCTCGGTGATCCGCCATTTCCTCCGCATGTGGCTCAAGCGCCGCGAGGGCTTGACAAAAGCCCTCTCGAGAGCCGTCAGGAATCTGCGGTTCCGGTTGGGCCTACCCTGCTTGAAGGGAAAGACCGTCGTGCTCGGTATCGCCCCGTGGGACTTTCGCATCCTGCTGCACTACCATCTTCATCGGCGCAACCGGCTCATTTACCACACCTCCTGGCCGTACTGGGAAGACGGCTTCGTCCCCCGCAAGTACGGTCCTTTGACGCCGCTGCTGCGCCGCGTCTGGCTGTCTTGCCTTGGTCGCCGCGATATCGAAGTCGTCGCCGTTACGAATGCGGCAGCCGAGGCGGTTGCCAAGGCGATAGCGGGAAAGCCGGTCGCGGTTATTCCCCACACCGTGAGCGCGGCGTTCTTCGCGCCGATGCCACGGCAGACGCAGGAACTGTTCCGCCTGACCTACGTCGGCGAACTGATCGCGCAAAAAGGCATCGAGTTGCTGCCTGCGTTGCTCGATACGCTTTCGGACCTGCGGGTACACCTCGATATCGTGGGCGATGGTCCCCTGGCCGGTTTCGTACGCGAGCAGTTGCAGGTGCGGGGCAACGTCGCGTTTCACGGCCGCATCGCCGATCGAGGCGTGCTTGCCGGAATCCTTGCAAGCAGTCATCTGCTGGTGCTGCCGTCGCTTCGCACGTCGACTTGGGAAGAGTTGTTTGGCATGGTCATCATCGAAGCGATGGCTGTGGGCGTTCCTACCTTGGCTTCCGACCATATAGGTCCCAGGAGCGTGATACGAAATGGGTTCAACGGACTGCTTGCCGAAGATGGCAACGTCCGGCAACTCTCGCAGTTGATTCGAGGCCTGTACCTCGACCGCGACGCATGGCGCCTGATGTCCGATCGTGCGCGCGAATCCGGCAAGAACTTCCATCTCCTTGCCGTGGCCATGCGGTGGCGGCTGCTTCTCGAACGCCGCGGCCTCCGGTTCGCGCAGACTGCGCCGGCCGCGGAGATCGGAGCATGACGCCCCTGCGCATCGCCATCAACGGGCGATTCCTGCTCCAGCCCGTCACGGGCGTGCAGCGGTACGCCAGGGAACTGGTCGGCGCCCTCGACGACCTCCTGCAAGCGCAGATGGGCGTTGCGGTCGAGGTGTACATGCCGAGGATGCCTGCCGCCGTCCCGCGCTGGAAAAACATCGGGCTGCACGTCGCTGGCAAGCTGCGCGGCCATGCCTGGGAGCAGTTCGAGTTGCCGCGTCTTTCGGCGGGACAAGTCTTGTTCTGCCCGGGGAATACTGCGCCTGCGGCATCCTTGTTGAGCCGGCAAAAGGTCGTGGTCTGCGTGCATGACCTTTCCTACAAATACTTCCCAGAGGCCTACAGCCGGGCGTTCCGCCTGCTTTACGGCGCCTTGATCCCGCTGGTGCTGCGGCGGGCCGACGCCATCGTCACGGTCTCCGAATCGGAGCGCCTTGCGATCACCCGGCACTATCCGTTCGCCGCCTCGCGCCTAGTCGCCATCCAGAACGGGGGGAGGGGGCGTCCCGCGGAACAAGCCCCGGCCGTGCCAGCCTCCATCAAGGGCTACGTGCTCTATGTCGGCAGCCTGAGCAAGAGAAAGAACTTTCCCGGGATGCTCGAAGCCGCCTGCCGGCTGGTCCGCCGGCGCGGCTTCAGCTTCGTATTCGTCGGAGCGGTTTCAAGCAGCCTGACCGCGTCGGCCGGCACCATCCCGGACGATATGAAGGACCACATTCGCTTCGCCGGGCAGGTTGACGATCCTGCCGAGCTTGCCGGGTACTATGAGAATGCGGCCTGCTTCCTGTTCCCGTCTTTCTACGAAGCGTCCCCGCTTCCGCCGATTGAAGCCATGGCCTTCGGCTGCCCGGTAATCGCCTCCGACATCCCGTCTCTTCGGGAGCGGTGCGGCGCGGCCGCGGTCTATTGCGATCCTGGCTCGATTGCTTCGATCGAGCAGGCGGTGGAGCGGGTCATGGACGACGCCAGCCTGCGTGAAACCTTGCGCCTCGGCGGATACCGCCGGAGCGAACTGTTCTCGTGGGAGGCTTGTGCCCGCCGTGTGCTGGACGTGATACGGGATGTCTCGGCGCCGGCTGGAGGGCATTTGTGACCGCCGCCGAAGACCCGGTCGAAAGCCGCCGCGGGTTCCGGCACCGGCGGCTGCGCTTGGCCGCGGCCACCAGCCTCCTGTCAAAAGGGATCGGCCTAGTCTTGCAGCTGGTGGCCGTTCCCCTGGCGATCGGTGCCCTCGGCGCCGAGCGGTTTGGCGTCTACACGATGCTGGTCTCGGTGCTGGTATGGATCGACCTGGGCGCCTTCGGCATGGGCCCTGGCCTGACGCGGAAGATCGCGGTGGCCTGGAATTCGGGCGACATCGCCGCGGAGGGCCGTTATTTCTCATCCGCCATCGCCATCCTCCTGCTGATCTGCCTGGTGCTGAGCGCGGTGTTCGCCACCGGCATGCTCGTTGTCTTTCGCGGTGGGCTGTCTTTGGCCCCGCTGTTCGGGCCGGCCGGGGACGCCCTTCGCGGCGAGATTCACGGCGCCTTGCTCGTCATCGCGACGTTCTTCCTGGCGCAACTGCTGTTTAGCTGCGGCGAGCGCGCCCGCTCGGCCTATCAGGAGGACTACCTGAACAACGCCATGTACGTGGTGGCGAACTGCATCAGCCTGGTCCTCATGTTCATGATCGCCCGCCATTGGCCGACGATCCCTGGCTTTGCCCTAGCCGTGTTCGGCGCGCTGACCCTGGTCAAGGGGCTGAACATGGTCCTGCTGGTGGCCGCATCCCGTCCTTACCTGTTTCCCAGGTTCTCCAACGTCGACCGGGCGACGGCGCGGGAGCTGGTCGGCAACGGCGCGCCGTTCTGGCTGATCCAGGCGGCCAGCCTGTCGATGCACAACTTCTCTCTGGTCTTGTTGGGGGTAATCGCCGGCCCCGACGTGCTGGCGCCGTTCGCTGCGGTATTCCGCCTTTTCCAGCTGCTGGCCACCGGCGTCACCATGCTCACCCAGCCGCTGTGGCCCTCGGTAACCGACGCCTGCGTTCGCGGGGATTTCGCATGGATCAGGCGCGTCTATGTCCGTGCTATCGCCTACGTCATGCTCTACTGTTCCGGCGTGTTCCTGGTCTTCGCGCTGGCCGGAGACTGGCTGATCCGGTCCTGGCTGAAGGGGCACATCGCCGTCGATCACACGCTGGTGGTCGGAATGGCCGCTTATTTCGCAGTATGGATGTGGAATAATCTCCACACCAGCCTGTTCTTCGGCTTGGGCTGGCTTTGGCAGGCGGCCTTTTGCCTGCTTCTGGAGGGAGCCTGCGTGCTCTTGGTCGGCGGGTTTCTCGCACGCAGCTACGGCGCGCTCGGCACGCTCGATGGTTTGTTGGCCGGCGGGGCGTTGGTGAGCGCCTGGGTGCTGCCGCTGCTGCTCCGCACCGGCAAGTTCGGGCAGAGATGGGCGGAAAAGAAGGACTGATGGGTACCGGTTCTATGGAAGGCGAAATCAAGGTCAACTCGCGGCGGGGCTGGTCGCGCTATTTGCGGCACGTGACGCGGCTTGAAAGCTGGAGGCGGCTGATTTCGCATTTCTCCTCGTGGCCGCGCCGGATGCTGCTGCGCAGGAAGCTGGCTGCGCAAAAGATGCGGCGAGCGCAAATGCAATATCTGCGTGAGCCGCGCGTCGGCGCCATCGTCCAATTCTTCAACAAGCGCGGCAACATTCCCATGCTGTGGCGTGGCCTGCAGGCCGCGGCATTCGACGAGATCATCGTCCTGGAAGACGGCTCGGTCGATGGTTCGGCCGGCATCTGGCAGAAGCAACTGCAGCATCCTAACCAGGTGCTGATCCGCACCAACGACCTGTACGAGATCATCGGCTATGATCGCGCCATGCGCTATTGCAAGGCCGAGATCGTCGTGCTGCTGCAGGACGACGACGAGCCACCCCCGAACGACCGCTGGGTGCGGCGGGCCCTTGAGTTGTTCGATGCCCACCCCGAAATGGTCTACCTCGGCGCCCACCACAGCATGGATATCCTGCCGCGCGACCCGGCTCCCGAAGGAGGGGAAGCGGATTGGACAGTGGACGGAGACCTGCAGTCGATCGCCGGCGTGTTCAAGCAGCGTATGATCATGCTGGACGAGCGGCACGACGCATTCCAGTTCGTCATGGCGACCGTCCGTTCGCCGGTCTTCATCCGCCGCAAGGAATTCCTTGAGATTGGCGGCTTCGATCTCGATTTCGCGCCTTTCATCGGCGATGACGTCGACAACTGCATCAGAATCTGGCAGGCGGGGTACAAGGTCGGGGTGTTCAACGTCAAGTTCAGGCGCGACATCGGGCTCGGCGGCATGCGCGCGTTCAACAAGGCGTCATTCGGCCCGCAGACCATCAGGAACTGGCACCGGATCTACCAGAAGCACGTCGCCGCCATTGCTGACGGCAGCGTGCGCGCCAAGGTCGAGGAAGCCAACCGCGGCCTGCGGGTGGACCGGTGAACTGTCCCATTTGCTCGGCGACCTCCTCATACGCCTTCGATTCGGTCTACGCGAAGGTCGCCAAGTGCGGCAACGGCCGCTGCGGCCACCTGTATGCACTGAGCCGGCCGACCGGCACCGGCGTGCACGAGCATGCGGTGTCGGACATCGGCGTTTATGCCCATAGGAACCGTGTCTTGGTGGACAAACTGGTCGAGCGGGGCTTCGTCCGCGACGACATGCGGGTGCTCGACATCGGCTCGGGGCTCGGCCATATCATGGAGGCCTTGCGCCGCAAGCTTCCACAGGCGCGGATTGTCTGCGCCGAAGCGGCCCCTCAGTCAGTAGCCCATCTTTCCGCGAGCGGCTTCGAGGTGGTTGAGGATTTCGGCAAGCTCGCTGCCCAGCGGCCTTTCGACGCCCTGTTCATGATCGAAGTGATCGAGCATCTGGACGATCCCATGTCCGTGCTGCGCCTGTGTCATTCGCTGCTGCGACCGCAGGGCGTGATGCTGCTGACCACCCCATCGGGCGAGTTGAGGGGCGGCAGCCACGGCACGGCTGCCTATGAAACTGTCGAGCACGTGCAATTTTTCACCAGGCGATCCTTGGCGCTGGCCTGCCGGCAGGCCGGCTTCAGCTCGGTACGATTCGTGGAATTGCCGGAGTTCTACGCCGGCCCTGCGAATCCGCTGCTCAAGTGGGGCAGGGACAGCCTCAGGTCCTTGCGCAACCTGGTCCAGGGAAAACACCATTTCGTCGTTTTCCTTTCCAGGTGAGCGCAAGGATGGCTCGTTCGATGAATCCTCTGAAAGTGGCCATCGTTCACTACTGGCTGCTCAATATGCGGGGCGGCGAGAAGGTCCTCGAGGCCCTTTGTGAGATGTTTCCCGGCGCGCAGATTTTCACCCACGTATACGACCCTCGTGCAATCTCCGGCTCAATTGCGGAACACCAGGTGCGCACGACGTTCATTCAAAAGTTGCCGTTGGCCTGCAAGCTTTACAAGAAATATCTGCCTCTGATGCCACTGGCTTTGGAGCAGCTGGATCTCACCGGATACGACCTTGTGATTTCCTGCGAGTCGGGGCCCGCCAAGGGCGTCATTACCCACCCAGCGGCGCTACACGTCTGCTACTGCCATACGCCGATGCGCTATCTATGGGACCAGTACCACTTTTATAGGGCCAATGCCGGCTGGATCACGCGCTGGCTGATGCCGGTGCTGTTGCATAGGCTGCGCATTTGGGATGTGACCAGTGCCGCCCGGGTCGACCATTTCGTGGCTAATTCGACGGCGGTGGTCTCGCGGGTGCGCAAGTTTTACCGCCGGGAAGCCGTTTGCATCCATCCTCCGTGCGACGTCGAGTCCTTTGCCCCTTCCAGCGACCGTGGCGACTTCTACCTTTACGTGGGGCAGCTTGTCGCATACAAGCGCGTCGACCTCGCCATCGAGGCGTTCAACGCGCTCGGCAAGCCCCTGGTAATCATCGGCGACGGGGAAGAACTGGGGCGTTTGAAAAAAATGGCCGGGCCTTCCATCAGCTTCCTGGGCCGCGCTTCATTCGAATCACTTAAGCTGCACTACGCTAGGTGCAGGGCCCTCGTTTTTCCGGGGGAAGAGGATTTCGGCATCGTTCCCGTGGAGGCGATGGCGTCCGGCCGGCCGGTCATTGCTTTCGGCAAGGGAGGGGCGCTCGATACCGTGATTGACGGGCAGACCGGCATCCTTTTCGAAGCCCCGACGGCGCAAGCGCTGATACAGGCCATAGCGAGGTTCGAAGCGAATGAATCCCTCTTCAACCCACAGGCACTCGTCGATCACGCCAGGAAATTCAGCAAGGAAGTCTTCATGCAACGCTTGAGCGGGCAAATTGATCAGTGGCTGGCCGGTAGTTAGCCGGATAAGCGCTGCCTCACCTGCTGGAGCCGGTCTGCCGCTTGACGAAGCTCGCGTCGCCCTTGATCGCCGGATTTCCTTCCTTCCAGGTATTCGGCCCGAAAACGACGTTCCGGGTCGGTGCGACTCCCCCGGAGTCCGTGACCAGGCACGATCCCAGGTGGTTGCCTTCGGTGATGTTGCCCTCGACCGTGCAATTGCCGCAGCGGGCTCCGACGACGATGCCGTAACCTGCATTGCCGGTGGCGACATTGTTGGAAACGACGCTGCCGGGCGAGCCGAACAGCAGCAACCCGTGGAGGATCGTCGGGCCCGAGGCGCCCACCCGCCCTGAATTGCGCGAGACGTTGCCGACGACGACCGACTGCGGAGCGTTTTCGACATTGCCGCCGAGCCCCCAGCTTCCGTCGCTGCTGTTGCAGACGACGATCGTGCGGTACATCATCCCGGGGCCTTTCCCGGCGTGCCCTTCGACATGGTACCCATTGTAGGTGCCGGTGTTGGTGACGACGTTGCCGATCAGGCGGTTGTCGTAGCAATCGATGTCCATGGCGAAGAACTGGACGCCTTGCGCAGTCGAATCCACCTGATTCAGCAGAATGCTGTTGCGCTGGCCGTCGGTGAATCCGATGCCGTTGTCGGACCAGCCCGAAACCCGGCAACGGAAGATCGCAGAATCGTCGGCCAGCTTGATATCGATCCCCGCACCGTTGGAGACGCTCGGTCGGCCGTTCGCATAGGTGGCTAGCCCCGTGAGCTTGATGTCGCGGACCAGCAGCCCACTCAAACGCTTGTCGCGGGTTCCGGCGGCCTTGATGCCGCCGGAGCGTGAAGTTGAAGTCGAATGGATATGAGAACCCTCGCCTTCACCTACGAATTGCGTCCCCGAGCGCAGCACGAGCGGCCTGGTGATCTTGTAATACTTGGCGGCGGCAGGCACGGCGACCCGGTCTGACCGGTCGATGGCGGCTTGAATGGCATCGGTATCGTCGGCCGTTCCGTCACCCTTGGCCCCGGTTTGCAGAACCGAAAGGACGCCGGGCGTTTCTGCCGCACGTGCTGATGCCGGGCTGAGCAGGGGAACTGCCAGTTGAGCAAGCTGCTCAGCCGGAGCAAGCGCCACGGCCGTCGTATATCTGGCCATAGCGGTGAAGAAAGCTCTCCGTTGCATCATGAGCCTCCGTTGAAGTGCCTCTTCCGATGATTCAATCACAGCCGATCAGTCGGCGATGCAACTCCACTTCGTCGGAAAAATTTGCGAATACTCGAAGGTCCGGTGAATAAAGAGTCGATGCCCCGGCAAAAAAACTCTTTGGCTACGAGCGGCGTTCGGCGCTCCGCATGAAGGAAAGCGCGTCAGTACGCCCCGCGCCTTCCTACGACCACGACGACAGTCTTGGTGAGCAAGACAAAATCCAGCACCAGCGAGGTAGAGCTCGCATAATAGCGGTCCATTGCAACGCGCCGGCAATAGTTCGTATCATTCCGTCCGCTGACCTGCCACAGGCCCGTCAGGCCGGGCTTGACAGCAAGGTAATGGCGCGTAGCACGTCCGTACCTGGCCAATTCCTCCTTGGTGACCGGGCGCGGCCCTACCAAGCTCATTTCACCCTTGAGCACATTCCACAACTGCGGCAACTCATCCAGGCTAGTGCTGCGCAAGAACCTGCCGATACGCGTCACGCGCGGGTCGTTCTTCAATTTGTGATCGCGCAGCCATTCCTCCCTCAATTCGGCGTCGGCTGCCAGGATAGCGGCAAGAACCTTGTCGGCGTTCGGCACCATGGTGCGGAACTTGTAGACCTGGAAGGCCTTGCCATTCCGCCCGATGCGGGTGTGGCGGAACAGCACATCGCCGCCGTCGCGCCGCATCGCCAGCGAGACGAACAGCAGCACCGGCGAAAACACGATCGCCAGGGTCAAGGCGCCGGCCACATCCAGCATGCGCTTGGTCGCCGACTGAAAAGGGGAGCGCGCCTGCAGGCGGGACGAATGCCCAAGAGCAACTGAAGTAATGGGAACGGCTCGCGCTTGGAAAGCATCGAATGCGGGCGAGCTTTCCGTAGCAGTGAACTGCATTCCTGACTGTTCGTCCATGTCTTTCAGGCAAAATTCAAAAAAACAGCAAATACAACTGTAGCGGAAAGCCGCAAGCTTCATCCACACCCCAAAACGGGGCGGCCCGCGGACCATCTACTTCATGATGCAGTGCAGCATAACAGACGTCTTGCCGAATACAAATTATTTTCCGCGCGAATTCCCAACCGGTCTCACACTAGTCATCATAAAAGCATACTTGGTGCCAGCTTCCAGGTTGGTGACGCGGGTCTCAAACTCCAAAAAGCGTTCCTGAACCACTAATCATCTTCTAGTTTCCTCGTGCATTTCCTTCGAGGGAGCCGCCAAATTCCGGCGCCATTCACCTTTGTTTATATTGTCCTGCCATAAACATCATTGAACCTGACGATATCGTCTTCGCCAAGGTAGCTGCCGGACTGTACTTCGATCAGTTCCAGCGGGATCGAGCCGGGATTCTCCAGGCGGTGCCTGCTGCCCAACGGGATGTAAGTGGACTCGTTCTCGGCCATCAGGAATTCCTTCTCGCCGCAGACCACCCGGGCGGTGCCGCAGACCACGATCCAGTGCTCGGCGCGATGGTGATGCATCTGCAGGCTCAGCTTCTGCCCCGGCTTGACCACGATGCGCTTGACCTGGAAGCGCGGCCCCAGGGCGATGGTCTCGTAGCTGCCCCAGGGGCGGTGCACCACCGTGTGGGTCTCGACCTCGGCGCGGCGCTGGGCCTTGAGGCGGGCCACCAGGCGCTTCACGTCCTGGGCCCGCGCGCGGTCGGCCACCAGCACCGCGTCCTTGGTCTCCACCACCACCACGTCGCGCAGGCCGAGGGTGGCGGTGAGGCGGCTCTCGGCGTGGACCAGGGTGTTGTGCGAGTCCTCCATCAGCACGTCGCCGCGGGCGTAATTGCCCTGGGCGTCGCGCTCCAGGGTCTCCAGGAACGCCCAGGAACCGACATCGTCCCAGCCGGCGTCCATCGGCACGATGGCGGCCTTGTCGGTCTTCTCCATCACCGCGTAGTCGATCGAGTCCGAACGCGCGCCCTTGAAGGCGGCGGCGTCCAGCCGGGTGAAGTCGAGGTCGCGCCTGGCCTGTTCCAGGGACTGCGCGCAGGCCTGCAGCATGGCCGGCTCCAACCGCTCCAGCTCGTCGAGCAGGGCCTGTGCGCTGAACAGGAACATGCCGCTGTTCCACAGGTATTCGCCGCTGGCGAGGTAGGCCTTGGCGCGCTCGGCGTCGGGCTTCTCGACGAAGGCGGCCACGGCGTGGCCGCCGCCGGGCAGAGCCTGCCCGCGGCGGATATAGCCGTAGCCGGTCTCGGCGCGGGTCGGGATGATGCCGAAGGTGGTCAGCCGTCCGCCGGCGGCCACGTCCGCCGCCACGGCGGCGGCGGCGCTGAAGGCGGCCAAATTCCCGATGACATGGTCGGCGGCCATGATGAACACCAGGGCATTGGCGCCGTGGCGCTGGCGCGCGGCCAGGCAGGCCACCGCCACGGCCGGCGCGGTGTTGCGTCCTTCCGGCTCGAGCAGGATCTCGGCGCCCTCGATGCCGGCCTGGCGCAGCTGCTCGGCGGCGAGGAAGCGGTGGGCCTCGTTGCAGATCAGCAGCGGCGCGGTGGCGCCGGGCAGGGTGGCGGCGCGGCGCGCGGTATTCTGCAGTAGCGACCACTCGTCGATCAGCTTGAGGAACTGCTTGGGATAGCCCTCGCGCGACAGCGGCCAGAGCCGCGTGCCGGAGCCGCCGGCGAGCAGCACCGGCACGATGACGTGGGGAGAGGTTGCGGTGTCAGTGGGCATCGATCAGGCCGAGCAGTTCCTGGGTCTTGGCGTGCATCAGGGCGGCGTCGCCGCGCGATTCGACATTCAGGCGCAGCACTGGTTCGGTGTTGGAGCCGCGCAGGTTGAAGCGCCATTGCGGGTATTCCACCGACAGGCCGTCGACCTTTTCCACCTTCAGCGCTGCTCCGGCGTAGCGGCTTTCGATGCGCTGCAGTACCGCGGCGATGCTGGCGACCTTGCGGTTGATCTCGCCGGAGGCGGGGAAGAGGCGCTGCCGCTGTTCCACGAGGGACGACAGTTTCCGGCCGGAGGCCGACAGCAGCGCCGCCACCAGCAGCCAGGGGATGTTGCCGTTGTCGCAGTAGGCGAAGTCGCGGAAATAATGGTGCGCGCTCATCTCGCCGCCGTAGATGGCGTTCTCGGCGCGCATCCGCTCCTTGATGAAGGCATGTCCGGTCTTGGACTGCACCGGCACGCCGCCGGCGGTCCGCACCGCGTCCAGCGTGTTCCAGGTCAGGCGCGGGTCGTGGATGATCTTGGCGCCGGCTTCACGTCGCAACATCGCCTCGGCCAGCAGGCCGACGATGTAATAGCCCTCGATGAAGCCGCCGGTCTCGTCGAATAGGAAACAGCGGTCGAAATCGCCGTCCCAGGCCACGCCGAAATCGGCGCCATGCGCCACCACCGCCTCCGCCGTGGCGGCGCGGTTCTCCGGCAGCAGCGGATTGGGGATGCCGTTGGGGAAGCGGCCGTCGGGCTGGTGGTGCACCTTGACGAAGCGCAGTGGCAGGTGCGGCTCCAGCGCATCGATCACCAGGCCGGCCGAGCCGTTGCCGGCGTTGACCACGATCTTCAGCGGCTTCAGCGCCGCGGCGTCGACGTAGCCGAGCAGGTGCCGGACATAAGCGGGACGCAGGTCCAGGGGCGTGAGCGGCGCGGGGCCGGCCGGGGCCTTCGCGCCCGAGGCCTCCACTGCCGCCTCCAGCTCGCGCAGGCCGGAGTCGCCGGAGATGGGCACGGCGCCGCCGCGCACCAGCTTCATGCCGTTGTAGTCCATCGGGTTATGGCTGGCGGTGACCATGATGCCGCCGTCGATGCCCGGCTGGAACGCGGCGAAGTACACCTCCTCGGTGCCGCACAGGCCCAGGTCGAGCGCCTCGGCACCGCCGGCGCCGAGGCCGTGGGCGAGGGCGTCGAGCAGTTCCTGGCTGGACAGGCGCACGTCGCGTCCCACCGCCACGCGCCGCGGGGAGAAGCGCGCGGCGTAGGCCAACCCCAGGCGGTAGGCCAGGTCGGGGTTCAATTCGTCCGGCACGCGGCCGCGGATATCGTAGGCCTTGAAGCTTGGCAAGCTCATGATCGGATTAAAATACTCGCGTATTCAGGATATTACCGCAAAGCCGCGGCGCGGCCCAGCCCGGCGCGAACGCCGGCGTAGGGGCTTTCAGTGGCTGTGCAGGTGCTGGGCCGGCGCCGACATGGCGGGAGCGCTGACGTCGCCGGCGGTGGCGCATAGGCCGAGCGCCAGGGCCACGCCGATCGCGGCGAGCAGCCGCGCGAGGTATACCGGGTCCGCCATGTCAGTTCCCCAATCCGTGGGAGGCAAGCCTACCGCAGGTGGACCGCGCCGACTGGGGTCTGGTTCGCAGCCGGCGGCGGCTTTTTTTGCATGGCCGGATGTGGGTTGGCATGCTGCAGGGTAAGCCCTATTGTCCGGCGTCCGCGGCTAAGCTAGCCGCTCTCCAACCCGCACCCTCGTTCCGGCGAGCGATCCCATGTCCGAAAACGTCCTGGTCAGCGCCGCCGCCGGCGTGCTTGAAATCCGCTTCAACCGCGCCGACAAGAAAAACGCCTTCACCATGCCGATGTACCAGGCCATCGTCGCCGGCCTGCGGCAGGCCGAGTCCGATCCGGCAATACGGGTGATCCTGTTCAGCGCCGAGGGCAGCGCCTTCAGCGCCGGCAACGACCTGCAGGATTTCATGAGCAATCCGCCGGACCTCGGCGACGGCCCCGACGCCGGCCCGGTAATGCAGTTCATGCGCGCGCTGTCCGGCGCCCGCAAGGTGGTGGTCGCCGCCGTGCAGGGGCCGGCGGTCGGCGTCGGCGCCACCCTGCTGCTGCACTGCGACTTGGTGCTGGCGGCGGAGGATGCACGCCTGTCGCTGCCCTTCATCAACCTCGGCCTGGTGCCGGAGTTCGCCAGCACCCTGCTGCTGCCGCAGCGCCTCGGCTATCACCGCGCCGCCGAGTTGGCCATGCTCGGCGAGCCGGTGGACGCCGCCACCGCCCTGCGGCTGGGGCTGGTCAATCGCGTGCTGCCCGCCGCGGAACTCGCCGAAGGCGCGCGCGCCCTGGCGCGCAAGCTCGCCGCCAAGGCGCCGGAGGCATTGCTGCTGACCAAGCAACTGCTCAAGTCCGGCGCGCCGGATGTGCAAGGGCGCATTGTCGAGGAAGCCGGGCATTTCGCCCGGCGCCTGCACAGCGGCGAATTCCGCGAAGCCGCCACCGCGTTTTTCGAAAAGCGTCCGCCGGATTTCTCCGGACTGTTGTAATTCCCGCTCAACTAGGTTTACGGGTTTACGGTTGTCGTGGCGCAGCCATACGGCTATTGCTAAGATCTTCAACTGCTGCGATTTCGAGCGGGTGGGGGTGGGGATGAGTAGTTTGCCGAACCGCAGCTCGATGCCGGCGAGCGGGGCGCGAGCCGACACGCGTCAGTCCCTAGTATCCACCGTAGTCGCCTGCACGTTTGCCTGCATCGGCTTGAGTGTCCTGGACCCGTTACGGGTTGTTTCCGACCTCGGCCACGATCCGTTGCGCTCGGTGGGACTGCTGATCCCGCCGGTGAGCCTGTGGCTGGCCTGCCGGCAATGGACTTGGCGGGACTGGCAGGATGGCGGCAGCTGGTGGGGGCTGGGGCTGGTGGCTTGCGCCTTTGTCTTGTCGATCCTGCGCATGCAGATGACGCACGCGCGCCTGATGTATGGCGAGGTGATGCTGCCGATTACTCTGGTGCCGCTCGGCGTGCTGCTCTGCTTGTACTGCAGCGGCGCTGTGCTGCTGTTTGGTGGCGGGACCGCATGGAGCAAGGCGCGCTTCCCGCTACTCCTGCTGCTGCTGGTCAACCCGGTGCCGCAGGCCTTCCAGAACCTCGTCGACCTGCCACTGCAGAGCATCGCGGCCGAAGTCACCCGCAATTTCGCCCATGCACTCAAGGTGCCGGTCGATGGCGATGCGCTCACCATGATGTTCTCGCCGCAGCTCGGCATTTTCATCGCCCCGGGCTGCGACGGCATGCGGGGAGCGACGACCCTCGGTCTCCTCGCGCTGGTGAGCGGCCACCTGTGCCGCTTGCCGTGGCAGCGGTGGTTAGTGTTCGTCATTTGTTCGGTGCTGCTGGCCTACCTGCTCAACTTGATGCGGTTGTGCGGCGTCATCGTCTACTACTGGCTGGTGCTGCACTTCCCGCAGCTTCGGGCTGATGGTGCTACGGTCGACTACTTTATCGGCGGCACGCTGTTCTTCCTGGCGGCGGTCTTCTTGGTGCGCGTGCCGCGTCTGGGGCTGAAGCCGTGAGGCTCGGCGCGGGGCAGTTGCGGCTGGCGGCCTTCGCTGTGACGGTGCTGGCCGGCGTGGCCTTCACCAATGCCGTCCATGCGCGCATCTACGCGCCAGCCAGTGGCGCGGCTTCTTCAATCGTGTTGCTGCCTTCCTCCATCGACGGCTTGTCGATGTGGCGTCATTGGGACAATGCCCTGGGCGGTGCCGTCGAGCAGGGCGCTGAATACTCGAACGCGGAAATCGGGCGCTCTGTCCAACTCGACTTCTTCCGCAACGTGCGAACCCGCCACAACGGGGCCTTGTGCTTCGTCGGACGCGGCGAGCGCGTGCGGTCGGAGTCGGTGCGTGCGGTACAGCTCCATGATGGCGCGGCCGTCTTCGATATCTTGGTGACCCGGGCCGAGCAGCAGTTGCGCCTGGTTGCGGCCACCGAGTGTCAAGCCGGCGGTTGCAGCGAGGAGGAGTCCGGGGTGGTCAAGCCCTGGCGGCACCTGGAGATGCGTTCCCTGTTCGGCGGTGATCCACAGCCAGTCGTCCCGGTCTCCATCATTCTGATGCGGGACCTGCCGGGCGAAGATGCACAGTCCCTGGCTGCCACCGAATCGGTGCTAAAGCAGGACTTCGAGCGCGCCGCCGCGCAACTCGATCTAGAGCCGGCCCGGCGCTTGGCGCGCGCGCTCCAGGAAAACGCCGAATGAACGGCTCAGGTTGTCCGGATTTGCTCGCCCCCTGTCCGCTGCCGCCCCGCCGGCCGGGGGTATAATCCATCGCACATTCCGATTCCGGCCCGGCCCGCAAGGCCGGGCTTTTTCGCTACAGGCGGCAGACCGCCGGGTGCCCCATGCAGGCTGCAGTGACGCGCGCGACCTTCAACGAGGTCATGGTTCCCAACTACGCTCCTTCCGACATCATCCCGGTGCGCGGCGCGGGCTCGCGCATCTGGGACCAGCAGGGCAAGGAATACCTGGACTTCTCCTGCGGCATCGCCGTCACCGCCCTCGGCCACTGCCACCCCAAGCTGGTGTCGGTGCTGAGCGAGCAGGCCGGCAAGCTGTGGCACCTGTCCAACGTCATGACCAACGAGCCGGCGCTGCGCCTGGCGCGCAAGCTGACCGAGGCGACCTTCGCCGACCGCGTGTTCTTCTGCAACAGCGGCGGCGAGGCCAACGAGGCGGCGTTCAAGCTGGCGCGGCGCTTCGGCAATACCCAATCGCCGCGCAAGAACCAGATCATCGCCTTCTACAACGCCTTCCACGGCCGCACCCTGTTCACGGTGAGCGTCGGCGGCCAAGCCAAGTACACCCAGGGCTTCGAGCCGCTGCCGGGCAACATCAAGCACCTGCCGTTCAACGACCTGGCGGCCCTCGAGGCGGCCATCTCCGACGACACTTGCGCCGTGGTGCTGGAGCCGGTGCAGGGCGAGGGCGGCATCCTGCCGGCCGAGAAGGCCTTCCTCGAGGGCGCGCGCCGACTGTGCGACAGGCACAAGGCGCTGCTGATCTTCGACGAGGTGCAGACCGGCATGGGCCGCAGCGGCAAGCTCTACGCCTACCAGCATTACGGCGTCACCCCGGACGTGCTGACCTCGGCCAAGGGCCTCGGCGGCGGCTTTCCCATCGGCGCCATGCTCTGTACCCGCGCGGCGGCCGAGGTGCTGCAGTTCGGCACCCACGGCTCGACCTACGGTGGCAACCCGCTGGGCTGCGCGGTGGCGGAGGCGGTGCTGGATATCGTCAACGAACCGGCGCTGCTGGCCGGGGTGGAGAGCCGCGCCGCCCACCTGCGCGCCGGGCTCGACGCCATCGGCAAGCGCCACGGCCTGTTCGAGCCGGCGCGCGGCATGGGCCTGCTGATCGGCGTGCCAATGAAGGACGAATGGAAGGGTCGCGCCAAGGAAGTGGTCAACGCCGGCCTGCGCCACGGCCTGTGGGCCCTGGTGGCCGGTCCGGACGTGCTGCGCGTGGCGCCCTCGCTGATCATCGAAGAAGCCGACATCGACGAG
>ERZ1034409.96-NODE-96-length-30659-cov-28.938864_pt1 | contig 30659 bp, 28 predicted proteins | sample MGYA00520610_ERZ1034409 | MGnify/ENA primary metagenome ERZ1034409 (study PRJEB33736, sample SAMEA104288480) | Azolla microphylla | place: Ecuador | collected 1982 | study: EMG produced TPA metagenomics assembly of the PRJEB19522 data set (Is there foul play in the... | reverse complement strand
TGTTTAATTAAGCTCTCTATTGAATGGTCAATCCGATTTGGCTTTCGGTAATCTTGGAAACATTGTGCAAACTGTGATGTGATTTGCAATTTTCTGTCTATTTCAGCAATTCAGCTTAATCCTGCATCTGCTCTTACTTGTCCACCCTGGAAATTGACTATCACTGGCAGCCATTTTTGTTGCTCAAATTTCAACTGTTTTGGTATACAATCTGTTGAAGATGGGGTCATGGTTTACAACTGCTCAAATGCCTGCTATATATACATTTTCGCAGTCTTTGACCCCTCTTTTTATCTTTTTGTGAGAAATCCGGGTTTTGCCACGCAACTGTTCCAGAGTCGCTTTAGCCGAATCTTTACTTTTAAGTTGGCTATTTGCAGGGACAACAAATATAGATTTATAGGTGTATCTGCCCGAATAATTGGGACGAACTTCAGCCAAGAACAAACGAGCATGTGCTAATTGTTCAGCGTTTAAAGCCGGACGACTGCTCAAAAAAGCAACATCAGCCCGATTTGCTCGCGAAGCTTCTACAGCAGCCGTATCATCACCTATCTTAGCTTTGACAAGAATTACCAATTCTTTGGACAAAAAGCTTCCCACCGCATTGGCTTTGGTTTGTAAATCTATAGAATCAGAACGATTAGGAAAAACAATTGTTAAGGTTTTTAACTTTTGGGCAAATAAGGTAGGTATTTGTTGATTAGGACTAGGTTTAGCTACAGTTGCTTGCTGACCAATCACCCATGACCCATTACCAATCACCAATCACCAATGCCCTGAGTTACAATCCTGATATCTTCATCACAACCCAGAAAGTTAGCACCGCAAGGCATTTACCATGCTTCAGTATCCCCAACTAGAAAAAGCCTTAAAATATCACTTTGGTTATGATCAATTTCGTCCTGGACAAAGGCAAATTATCGAGGATGCGCTGCAAAATCGGGATTTAATGGTAGTTATGCCGACTGGTGGGGGTAAATCTTTGTGCTTTCAATTACCTGCACTGTTGAAATCAGGTTTAACAGTGGTCGTGTCACCATTGATAGCATTGATGCAAGACCAAGTCGAAGCACTGCGAAATAATAACATTTCTGCCACATTTCTCAATAGTAGTCTTAACTCTTATAAAGTTCGATCTCGTGAAGAGGCGATTATGAATGGTAAAGTTAGGTTGCTCTATATCGCCCCAGAACGTCTAATTAGTGATAAATTTCTTCCACTTTTAGATGTAGTTAAAGAAAAAATTGGTATCGCTAACTTTGCTATTGATGAAGCCCATTGTGTTTCCGAATGGGGACATGACTTTCGTCCAGAATATCGTCAGTTAATTTTATTAAAAAAACGCTATCCTGATGTTACGACTACTGCCCTCACTGCCACAGCGACAGACCGGGTGCGTGTTGATATTATTCAACAATTAGGATTAAAACAACCCAGTGTTCACATTGCCAGCTTTAACCGCCATAATCTTTATTATGAAGTCAGATCTAAAAATCAACGTGCTTATGCTGAATTATTAGAAATAGTTAGAGAAAATAAAGGTTCAGGAATTATTTATTGTTTAACTAGAAAAAAAGTTGATGAACTAACTTTTAAACTGCAAAATGACAAGATTGCAGCCTTGCCTTATCATGCGGGATTAAGTGATGATGAACGTTCCAAAAATCAAACTCGATTTATTCGGGATGATGTGCGTGTAATGGTAGCGACAATTGCTTTTGGTATGGGAATTAATAAACCTGATGTGCGGTTTGTTGTTCACTTTGATTTACCCCGTAATTTAGAAAGTTATTATCAAGAATCTGGTCGTGCTGGTAGAGATAGTGAACCTTCACGATGTACACTATTTTTTAGCTTTGGCGATGTTAAAACTATTGAATGGAGTATTAATCAAAAAACAGATCTCCAAGAACAGTTAATTGCTAAACAACAGCTGCGTCAGGTAATTGATTATGCAGAAGGAACAGATTGTAGACGCACAATTCAATTAGGATATTTTGGAGAAAGATTTCCTGCTAATTGTGGAAATTGTGATAATTGTCTTTATCCCAAACCTGTACAAAATTGGACAATTGAGGCGATGAAGTTTTTATCTTGTGTTGCACGGTGTAAAGAAAGATATGGAATGTTGTATATTATTGATGTGTTGCGGGGTGCGAAAAATCAGAAAATTACCCTCAATAAACATGATCAACTTTCTACCTATGGAATAGGTAAAGATAAAACATTAGATGAGTGGAGAAGATTGGGGCGCTCACTTTTACATCAAGGTTTATTAGAACAAACCACAGACGGTTACTCTGTTTTGAAACTTAACACCTTGAGTTGGGAAGTAATGCGAAAACAGCGTTCAGTTTTCATTGCTGTTCCCATCGCCCAAAAGATTAGTTTAGAAGAAGGAAATGCCAAAGCTGCGGAGGTAGAAGTTCTCATGCACAGGTTGCGATCACTCCGTAAACAACTCGCTGATGAACAAGCTGTTCCACCTTACGTCATCTTCGATGATTCTACCCTAAAACTAATGGCGCAAATACAACCAAAAACCTTACATAAATTTGGTAAGCTTTCTGGGGTAGGTAGTCATAAATTAGCCCAATACGGTGATAAATTCTTGGCAGAAATTAAAGCCTATTATCAACAACAAAGTTTACAGCCACAAAAAACCAATCCAGTGTATTATGCACCAGTTGATAACTTTCCCTCTGATACTGAATCAACCACATTAGAACTATATGAACAAGGCTTCAATATTGAAGAAATCGCCCAAAAACGTAATGTTAAGACTTCCACAATTATCCAGCATTTATCAGACCTAATTGAAAAAAATCAATCTATAGATTTAAATCAATTAATACATTTAGAACGACAAAAAAAAATCTGGCAAGTCTTAGACGTATTAGGTGATATTGCCCTCACACCCATTAAAGATTATTTAGGTGAAAGTTATAGTTTTAATGAAATTCGTTTAGTGAAAGCCAAATGGCGACGGGAAAACCGCAAAACTTAGTTATAAGAGAAAAGGCTGAAAACCTAAGTTTTGGGCTTTAGCCCAGATTCGCAGTTCGTCTAGGACATTTTGCTTGATCTCTTCAGGCAGGTTAATACCCCCTAAACCTGGTTTCTTTTGCCAATTATCTAGAGATTCTTGTGGTGTACTAGTAACTTTCCACTCTTGAACTATTACTGATTCCATTTTCCTTCCCCCATACTGCACAGATAATTCCACACATAATTCCATCAGCTGACGCTGATTTTTTCTCCCCGTTTTCCTGACAAACTGTGATGTTGCAGTTGTTGTTGCATCTGTTGTCTGATTTGTTCTCTCACACTTTGTTTGTGTCTTTGGATACGTCCCACCATGAAAAGTGTGCGATCGCTTGCCACTCGGTACAATTCATTCACGGTATGTTTTATATCCAAGAGGTGGATGGCCGTGGAACTAAAAATCACACGAGCTGTAGCATCGGCAACTGGCCACTGTTGGTTGCCATAAAATCAGTTAAGTGCAGCCATTCAATCATTAATAGATAGGGGCGATCACACTAGTGAAGAAACAGTTTTCCTCCCCAAGTCAAACAAAATCGTAAAACAACCCGACATCTCTAAGAATTCGGGGTTCCCAGCGCACCTACTCCAGAAAATCAACAGGGCAGAGGTTCAGGAATGGGTTAAGGGTAAGGAATGGGTACAGGTTCAGGAAATCAGCTTGGTAGAAACCTCTAGCTTCAGCCAAGCCAGCTAAGTAGGTAGGTGGGAAAATTTATAACTATGTCATGGCGAATGCAGCAACGGGGAATCAAGCTATCGGAAGGGTTGCCAGTAATTTACATTTTGTTACATAGTTATGTTTATTTGTGTCTACCTACTTAGAGATAGTTGATTGTATTGCTGAATCAAAGGATGAATTGATGTGTAGAGGTGTTCCATTGGAACATCTCTACAAAATTCTTAGACAAAATAAACCAATAACTCAAAATATTTAAAAAGCTGAGGCTGTACTCATTTTTAATTTTTAATTCTGCCCTGTGGTACTAGCCAGTTTTCTATCAACTAGCCAAAGATTAGCTACAGCATATTTAACAACCAATGATTCTTGTGTCGCATGACAAGAACTCTTTAACACTTGAGTTTTCACTGCATCTTTTACAAGTTTAGCTTGGTAAGTATAGAGAGAACCAGCAGGGTTTTCATAGGTTAGATCTGCCAACATCGTATTATTATCCATACTTTGCTCTAAGATTTTACCTGCTACTTTATAGTTAAACCAATCCCATCCTTGACGTAGAATTATTTCTCTTTCCAAAATCTGTAATGTTGATGCTAAAAGTCCCCAACCACGATAAACTTTATGCAAAAATCCAATATCACCTGTTCTGGTTAAAATTGATCTAAAGGAATCCTGATCCAGGACACCATAATATCTTGCTTCTGGGAAATCTATAGCTGTGGGTGCAAACCGATGTCCTCCAAAATGGCTGGATCTCCAAACTCTTACATTATCCAATTGCAAATCAGAAATAGTACTTTTAGCATAAAAGTAAAAAGGATTGCCATATCTGGCACAACACTGATCATGGCTACCATGTGTACAAACTAAAATATCTCTGGTGATACTTGTTTCTATTTGATAATCAAGTTTTCCACCTGATAACCATTTCCTCACAACTCCAGCTGCTTGTTCAATATTTGGTAATTTAAATTCTTGCTTGTGGTAGCCATTGCTTAAACCCTCTTGTTTTTGATAAATCAATAATGTAGTCTGTTCTACTTTATGTGATTCATCATTAGCAATTAATAGAAACCTAATGGATAATTTACTCCGCTGTACTTCTTCAACTAACACCCGCAAGTTATCGGGAACCAATTTTGACTGAAATGCTTCTGACATCCAAGGTTGTAGAGATTCTACTAAAATGTAAGTTTGGTAGTTTGTAGCACTACCAATAATATCTTCTCCTAGTTGCCGGGAATAGTCACAGCAGAAAAAATGATTCATATAAATTTACTCAAGAACTGATTTTATACACAAAGGTAAGGGAAAGATAAAATTGTGTCTCTAGCTACCAGTTTTAGTTTTAATAGGCTTAACAACTAAAAACTGATGCCATTTTATAATTTTCCGGTTTTCTAAAGTCTTTCCGGTTAATAAATTTTCGATCTCTAAAACTCTATAGACCTCTTGCAGAATTAATGTTATGTTATAAAAGCGGATTGTGTTTGTTTTAGCCAAAAGTTAGAGTTACAGGGTTATGTTTGAATTAGCGAGCCCAAAGAACACCAAAAATACATGAAGTCTAAAACTCCCTATCATACTACAGAAACAATTTTGCAAGAGGTCTAATCTATGTAAGTAGGTGGGCGGAAAAATCTATAACTATGTCATGGCGGATGCAGCAAAGCGGAATCAAGCAATCCTAAGGGTTTCAAGTAATTTACATTTTGTTACATAGTTATGTTTCTTTGTGTCTACCACTTGTAAAAAGCATTACCGTAAAAGATAAATTAATTTGGTATCTAATTTTAGTCAACAATTCAGGAAATTTTACCTGCTGCAATTTTGTGCTGATCAAATCAAATTTGACGCTTTTAGCAAAAAAATTAACCTTTGTTAGAGTGGGGTAAACGCAATTAGTCTGAGGCTTACTAAATGTTTGAATGTACTTAAAAATAGAATTAGTATTATTTTCAACCGCATATAAACTATCCATATTTTTACCAAAACTCTTTACGTGTATAGATAAAGACATGCATTCATCGTCTGGGTTTGTATCCGTTTTGTTCTTTATATTACTAATATTCTCAATAAGATTTAAAAAAATATAGCCTGTAAAGCCTTTATAAGGATAAACAACTAGGAAATGTAACTTATGGATTCAATGTTAGACTGTTTAACTTACTCTAACTACAACATATCTATCTATTTGATGCCATAAATCAGGGCAAACGTAGAAAAAACAGAAATATGAGGTTTGCTCTATGTTGCTGTACTCAAAAATCTCTAGGAGACTTAAAGTCTGAATCTACTTTTATTGTGATTGTCTGTATCAAGATTAACAGAATTTAATTGTAAAAGCAAGTATTTAATAAATTTTATCATTTTGCTAATTTTTGTCAGTATCTTTAGTTTAAATAAGTTTAACCAATAAGGTTTTCAATACAATAAATACCCTTTTGGCTATGTTACAAAATCTTGCAAAGAATTGAAAAATTCCCATTATGGTTACCACTATCTCAGCAAGGTACAGGAATGAAGAATTAACGCAGATAAATCTGTACTTCTTTATGAGGAAAGGGTCACATTATGCACGACTATAAAATTGTATTGACGAGATAATGAGAATGGGTCATGGGTAATCAATCGGTGATGAGTCAGACTGATTTCCTATCACCAATTACTAATTACCAATTACCGATTATGACATTAATATTAGCTCTTGATTTTGGTGGGACTAAACTAGCAGCAGCCACAGTGGAAGCTGGCTCTAGGGAATGGTTGGACTATGAAAATCGCCTTTCACCTGCAAATGCAGATGCTTTAAGTGATATCGAAATTATGCGATCGCTCATTGATTCTGTGCTAGGTAGATGTAAACCCGATGCTATTGGTGTGAGTTTTGGGGGACCAGTAGACGCAGCCACCGGACTTGTCCGACTTTCTCATCATGTTCCTGGTTGGGAAAATATTCCCCTCAAACAACTGCTAGAAGAAGAATATAACGCTCCTGTCAGTGTGGATAATGATGCTAATGTCGCTGCTGTCGGTGAACATCGCTTTGGGGCTGGACAGGGATACGACAGCTTATTTTATATCACTATCAGTACAGGTGTGGGTGGTGGTTGGATACTCAATGGTAAACCTTGGCAGGGTGCAGGTGGCATGGCGGGGGAAATTGGACATATAGTTGTAGATCCCACTGGGCCAGTATGTCTGTGTGGAAAGCGGGGATGTGTAGAACGTTTAGCCTCCGGTCCTTATATGGCACAAAATGCAAGGGAACTTTTGGAGAAAGAAGCTCATAATTCCCCAACCAGCACCAGAGGAGAAATACTTAAGTATTTAGTAGGTAACGATTTAGACTTAATTACCGGGCAAATAGTGAGTGCAGCAGCAGCACATGGCGACGAATTAGCCAGAGAAGTATTATATAAAGCGGCTTGGGCATTAGGTGTAGGTATTGGTAATGTGGCTAACTTGATGAATCCCCAACGCTTTGTTTTAGGTGGTGGTGTCACCAAAGCCGGGGATAGTTTTTGGGCTACAGTACGCAAGGTAGCACAGGAAACCGCATTACCAGAAGTGAATTTTGAGGTAGTGCGGGCATTATTGGGGGATGATGCCCCGTTGTGGGGGGCTGTGGCCTTGGGTTTGGATGTTGTGAAGTAAAATATCTTAGCGATCACGTTGTGGATAATGACGTTATGAAGACGTACTATGACCAAACTTTTTGCCACCTGTAGCAGGTGGTGCAGCCTTACGTTTACCCAATATCTGTGGTGACAGTTTAGGTTTACTACCAGAACCAACCATCTCCTGATCAGGTTCAGGCTTGGGTTTTTGCCTACGTCCATTTTGAATTGGTTCCGGCTTAATCTCTGGGTTAATTCCAAAGCCTGTAATAACTTCCAATGGCAACTTCTGCTGAATCAGTTTTTCAATATCTGCCAACAGATGGTATTCATCAACACACACCAAAGATATAGCTTCACCTCTTGCACCAGCGCGGCCTGTGCGACCAATACGATGCACATAATCCTCCGGTACATAGGGCAAATCGTAATTCACAACATGGGGTAATTCACTGATATCAAGACCCCTAGCAGCAATATCCGTTGCTACCAGTACCTGTAAACTACCATTTTTGAAATTTGCTAAAGCGTGGGTACGCGCCCCCTGACTTTTATTACCGTGAATTGCCAGTGCTTGAATACGGTCATCGTTTAACTGCTTCACCAGACGGTCAGCACTGTATTTAGTCCGAGTAAACACCAGTACTTGATACCAATCATCTTGTTTAATTAAGTGAGCAAGTAATTGAGGCTTCTTGTCACGGTCTACCTGATAGGCTCTCTGTGTGATCGTATCAGCAGTAACATTACGGCGTGCGACCTCAATCATCGTCGGGCGATTCAGCAACCCTGGGGCTAGTTCCTTGATTTTATCAGAAAACGTAGCAACTAATAACAAATTTTGGCGTTTTTTAGGCAAAATCGATAGAATACGGCGAATATCACGAATAAAGCCCATATCCAGCATCCTATCTGCTTCATCCAGCACCAAAACTTCAATGCGTGATAGGTTCACCGTTCCCTGTTCCAGATGGTCTAACAGCCGACCTGGGGTAGAAACCACAATATCTACACCACTCTTCAAGTGCCGTTTCTGCGGATTGATACTAACACCACCAAACATCGCCATTGATTTCAGCTTCAGGTACTTGCCATAATCATGGACGCTTTCCTCTACCTGTGCAGCAAGTTCCCGTGTGGGAGTAAGAATCAACGCCCGGATTGGCACCCATCCAGTAGAATTGCTTTTAACATTCTTATTTGATGACAACTGATGCAGAAGTGGCAGGGTAAAACTTGCGGTTTTTCCAGTACCAGTTTGAGCGCCCGCTAGTAAATCCCCACCCGACAATACCGCCGGAATGGCCTGCATTTGAATTGGCGTGGGTTTGGTGTATCCTCGCTCTGTAACTGCGCGAATAATTTCAGGGGACAAGGGGAGATTAGAAAAAGATATAAAACTCCGTAAATAACATCGGCCTGTCGCTCATCACAGCGTCAGTCTTAGGCGGATGAATGGTTTGAAGGGCTGCATCGGCAAATCCGCCCCAAGACTGAGACTAAATGCTGCAGCACTGAATTTTAACAGACTTTGACTATTTATTGACAATAAATTTGTCAAATTAACCAGAAGTTATACTAAAACTCAGCCTTTCCAGTTCATAACTTGGGTCTAGAACACCGATTCATTAATCCCAAAAACCTCGTTTATGTAAGGGGTAAGCTTGATATTTGATTGGTTATCTCTTCTTTAAGTTTGAATAAGAACCAATTTGTAGAGATATTTTAAATACCTCTAACGTTACAATTAATTAATTTTGGTTACTGGTTTTAATGGTGTAGGTTGGTTGAGACTACGGAAATATAAACCACTAATGAGCAACCAAAATAGTATATATCCTAAAGCTTGTGCTAAATAAAATTTCTGCTTATAAGCAAACAGGATTTTTAGCAAAATTCCAGGAAATTGTTTATCAGGTAAGATTTCAGAAAAATCCCAAATTTGCAAACCTAAAAATACAAGCATTACTTCCTTGTTGACAAATCTTAATGGCATTAATTTGCTTATAAGTCATGACGGCGGCATCAAGATGACGGAGAGCAGAAATTAGTAAACCAGAGACTATTATTAATAGTAATATCCCCATTAATTGGAAAAATTGGCTGAGGTTAATGCGGATACTCCATTTAAATAAGAGCATTCTGATTAATACTGCTATGGTTAGTCCTCCTATTGCTCCCAATACAGGTATTAAGCCAGATTGAAATTGGGCAACAATAAGTATGTCTCTAAACCTTATCGAAAGACTGCAATAAATATTAAGCTAAAAATTGCCCAAGCTGCTTTTTTGTCCTCATCTAAAGCACTGGTTACAGAAGTTTAGATTTCAGCTTTTAGTAATTTTGCTTGTTGTGTCATCTAAATTAATATCCAACTCAGCATAGAAGTTGCTATTAACCCTAATCCCATTTCAAACAACTTCTTGAAAACTGGTGCATAGCGCAAATCAGAGGTTTGTAATCCTTGGATGGTTAGGTTAAGAATTAACCCCACAACAAAACTAGCTATTACTGTACTGATAACACCTAAATATACCCAGCGATGTGTAAACAAGCAAAGACAATTCCCACCACTAAAGGAGCTTCTACACCTTAGCGTAAAGTAATGAAAAAAGTTGGTAATGCAGCACTCCAACTCATAAGATATTCATTAGCTATGATTTTTACATAATTTACAATTGCTGCAAACATTACGAATTTAAGCAAGACCTAATGGGTGCAAGAAAGGTCGTACGGGAGATACAAGCCCCACATAATATGTGAAGCGGGGCTAGACAAACCTTTAAGAGAACTAATGATTTGGGATATTGAACGCTTCGGAGAATACTCCAACAAAACATGAATATAGGGCATAGCCCCACGACCTTAAACGGACAGGGAGTGACTGTCAGACTACAAAGAGAGTAAGTTAGTGTGAACTCTCAAGAATCTCCGCACCTTCAGGTCGGTGAGTATGTCAACGTTTCACAAACAAAGCCCGATACACAGGTTCAGCCTTCTTTTGTGTTGCTATTTCGCGTTCTGTGGGAACTGGAAGGGGATTTTCTGCTAACCATTCCTCTGTACCCATTTTCGCAAATGCCGGATTTTCACTAAAGTGCTGGCACATCTCTACAGCAATAAATTTCTGATCAGATTGCAAAAATACAATCCCACCCACAGCCAAATAATTAGCTAATTCTGTCACTAATTCCGGTTGCACTACACGCCGTTTTGCCTGACGAGTTTTAAACCAAGGATCAGGAAATTGAATTGTTACCCGGTGTAAAATTCCTGATGCCAAAGTAGATAAAATTGGTGCTAAAGAATTATTTACATTGCAAAACAAATAATGCAAATTGGTTAAACCCAACTCAGAACGCAACCTATTCGCTTCCTCTACCAAAGGTTCACGAATTTCCACACCCAAAAAATTCCAGTTCGGTTCTATTGGTGCCATCTTTAGTAAAAACCTGCCTCTGGCACACCCAATATCTAAATGTAGGGGTTGATTTGGCTGTGTATAAACTTTTCCCCATTCTAGGGGATCAACTGGGGTTTGAAACTTTCTCGCTAGTGGGTTAACGTGCTGACGCACTCGAATCAAAGGCAAAATTAACTCTCCTTTAGGTTAACAAAATTAAACATAAATGTGTACAAATATTTAAGTCTGACTGCTGCTACGCAGTCAGACAAAGCAAGAGGTATACTTTTGAGAAAAGAGTATTTGCACTTCTGCTTTTAACATTTTCTTAAATCTAATGGATATCAACTTTCGCTTTGCCATAGTTAGTGACCTACACATTGGTCTTCCACACACAATATGGGAGCATCCCAGCCGATTTCATTTAGTGGAAGTTAGTATCCCAGCCTTGGAAAGTGTACTAGAACATTTAACACAACTTGATTTAGATTTTCTTTTGATCCCCGGAGACTTAACCCAACATGGTGAACCAGAAAACCATGCTTGGTTACAAACAAGGTTATCTCAACTACCTTTTCCAGTCTATGTTGTTCCTGGTAATCATGATGTTCCGGTATTAATAGCAAATGAACAATCTATTGCTTTTGGAGATTTTCCCCATTATTACCGTCAGTTTGGTTATAAAAATCCAGATCAATGTTACTACAATCATCAAATCCTACCAGGAGTAAGACTGATTGGGTTAAATTCTAATTCCTATGATCAGAAAGGTAAGCAGATAGGCAGATTGGATTGTAACCAATTCAGATGGTTAGAAGCAGAGTTAGCAGCAATTACTGATGAATTAGTTTTGGTAATCATACATCATAATGTAGTTGAGCACCTGCCTAATCAATCAGATCATCCCATGGCAAGTCGCTATATGCTAGAAAATGCACCAGAACTTCTCGACTTGTTGTGTAAGTATGGAGTGAGATTAGTATTCACCGGGCATTTGCACGTTCAGGACGTAGCTTGTGCAGATGGAGTTTATGATATTACCACTGGTTCATTAGTAAGCTATCCCCATCCTTATCGGGTTCTGGAGTTTCAGCGAGATCATATCGGTAGGGAATGGTTACAGATTGTATCTCATCGTGTTGAATCAGTACCAGATTTCCCTGATTTACAACAGTCATCAAGACAATGGATGGGCGATCACTCATATCCCTTCCTGATCAAATTACTCACCCTACCACCCTTAAACCTGCCATTAGCCCAAGCAGAAGAACTAGCTCCCGATTTGCGTGACTTTTGGGCTACCATTGCCGATGGCGATGGAGTCTTAGATTATCCTGAATTTCCCCTAGAAGTACGTCGCTACATTCAAAAATATGGGGCAATCACTCAAACTGGTCATACTACCCCCATTGATAACAATAGTAGATTGGTGATTGGTGATTGGTGATTGGTGATTGGGGAGCAGAGGAGCAGAGGAGCAGAGGAGTAGAGGAGCAGAGGAGTAGAGGAGCAGAGGAGAAAATTACGTATCCCTCACGGGAGCCAGAGGCATTATTACGAATTACGCTGTCGGCAAACTGCAAAAACTGAAGTATAACCATGAAGGAAAGTTCTGCCACTCACAGGGCCAATTTCACCAGCGCAGAAATAACCACCCATGGGTATATCGTGAAAGTAACGCTTAAATAACTCAGAATCGAAATTTGGTTTACCGTAGAGTCCTGCACCACGTCCGACACAACTAAACATAAGTGCAGCCAAAGGAGAAGAGCCACTACTGCTTTGTTCTTGATGTTCTTGTAAAATCAGTTCTAGGTCTTCAGCCGAGGCTTGAGCATCACGGAGGTGGAATTGTAACCTTTGACCAGGACGCACGCGATCACCAATAGCGATCGCTCCAGCGGATGGATCTACTCCCAGTAAATTGCGAATTAAAAAATCACCTTGCTTTAAAGAAAGTTGAAACTCATTCATTGCCAAACCCACAAACAAAGAATGCTGTGTTAGCATCTTCTCCTCTTCACTGAGACTACTGATCAAATTCCGCAGCACCACCAAAGGTACTTGTTCATCCAACTCCAAAATAATATTGCGTTCAGCTTTAGTCACCTGTAATAGTTCACCAATTGGTCGGCATCCTTGAGCAACAATAGTTTCCAGGACAATATCACCGCTTAAAGCCAAACCCACCGTACCCTGACGATACAGGCGATCATTACAAAATAGAGCAATGCGATCGCTCACAAAACCACCGCTGGCCTGTCCCCCCACAATCACCGAACTAGGATAAGCAAAATCCAACCCCTGCAACAGATCATTAGTTCCTGACGAAAAAGCACTAGACAACAAAATAAACTGGGGTGCAGATGATGGCAGCACACCAACTAAATCAATCCAAGCATCCGGTGAACAATCCAAATCAGGCAACTGATCACCCAGAATATGAAAAGCTCGAATATCCACACCGGGCAAATGAGCTAAAGTCAAGCTGATAGCTGGTTCAGACTCGATTTCTTGAGTTTTATTCCCTGATTTCGTACCAACTACACCCGCAGCACTACAGCCAATCAGCATAGGTACTGATAGTTTTTCAGTCAGCAACGGTAAAAGTCGGGAATACTCACTTGTAAAAGCAGACGAAATGAACACCAGCCCTAAATCAGGAGGTGCTGTTAAAGATGAAACAGCTTGTTGTACCACATCTGTAACAGCTGTTTCCAAAGAATGATGGGTTGATAGGGCATTTGCCCACTGCATTTTATCTGCCATGAGTTTTGGAATTCTCTTTATGTTGAGGCTGGAAATGTATCGTATTCAGGACTCTAGGGTGTGGAGTTTAGTTATCAGGACAAGGGTTAAGGATGTGGGGTTTAGGGTTTAGGGTTTGAGGAAATGGATAAAAATGTATTATCTCCAGCATAGCTGCCTTCTGGCTACAGTAGAAACGTTTCGTCAGAACGTTTCTACTGACTCCTGACTTCTGATGAATCTAAATATATTGTATGATTCCTTTTCTGTAGACCTGTCACCATAAAATCTTAAAACATTAACAGAAACACGGTACAAATGAAGTAATTTGCTGTATTACTTATTGATTATCAGGGTGCAATACGAACTGAACGGCTCAGTGGTTAGAATAGTAAGCGAGTAATAGAGCAAAAATAGCAATTTTTGTTTTCTTCACACTGGTATAAACAATACATAGCGAGATTAACGTAATGACCAATATTACAGAAAAAACAAACAACATCCAAGAACAGATTCAAGAAGAAATTGAACAAGCCCGTGCTGTCTGTGATGTTTCAGGTGGCAACTCCGGAGAATGTGCTGCTGCTTGGGATGCCGTGGAAGAGTTGCAAGCGGAAGCTTCCCATCAGCGTCAAAGCAAGCCCAAAAACTCCCTAGAAAAATACTGTGATGCTAACCCAGACGCAGATGAATGCCGGGTTTACGAAGACTAATAGAAATTGAGCTAACGGCTTTTCTTTTTAGTCTAGTCGGCAAGCAATCAATATCTATAATCTGAACATCTTGCGCTTCCAGCAGATTCCCCTATAAATCTCGCATTTTTCCTAGATAATCTGTGAATCTGGGCAAAAAGCAAGTTTATAGAGGGAAAAAGGAACCAAAATCCCATAAAGGCTGCAAAAATCTACCTGAATCTGGGTATGCTCAATTCTCAGCAGATCAGGGTAAATCTAAATTCACCCTGATAGTATTTAGAGACAAGAGCAGAATATCAGCTACAAACGTAAATGTTGCTTACTTTTTTTCGCAAAATACTAGGAGTAAACTATAAAATTTACCCACCGACTTACTTATTCAAAGCTAGTACCGCCGTGAATTCAAAATGCTTCTTTCAGAAGAGCTAAGCTAACAAAATAGTACTTCCAGTAAGCAGGCTGGGCAACAAAGTTCACAATGTATACGGCGTGAGCTTTTCAGAGATTTGCAATGGTTCGTTTATTGACGCTGTACTGTACTAGGTTTTTATTTTTTCAGTAATAGAGCCGAGTTTTACAAAAATCACAAGAGAGGTATCAAAGCCTGAAAATCCTATTCTAGTCAGGAACACAGTCGCTAAAATCGTTTTATTTATGATTTGATTCCGTAAAGAGATTGGTCTACGTGTATTTATTCTTCACTTTCTGTATATAAATCTTGTAAATTCTGCACTTGCACACGACGAGAAACACGACGATACTTTTTACTTTCTAACTTCGGTTCATACTGATTTTGACCTTTACCTTTGCTTTTCAGTTTTAATGTAGATTCAGGATCAGCTTGTTGTTTAAGATAATTCTGATATGCGATCACATCATCTAAAAATTCTAAATAATGCTCATACCTTTCCCAATCACTACCCACAGCACAATCAGGTTCATCTCGATGTAAGCAATCACTGAACCGACAACTAGCCACTTCTAACCTTTTTCTTGCTTCGGGAAAATAATATATTAATTCTTCTGGACTGGAATCCAAATCAGGTTGATTAAAACCGGGAGTATCAGCCAATAAACCACCACTACGCATTTCAAATAATTCTACATGGCGGGTAGTATGGCGACCACGGGCTAATTTACCAGAAACTTCTCCCACTCGCAGGTTAACATCGGGAATTAGCCCATTAATTAAGCTGGATTTTCCCACACCAGAAGGGCCAGCAATCACTGTAACTTTATTACTTAAGTATTCGTCAACTTGATGAATATTGATCTGATTTTGGACGCTAATAAATAGTGGTTTATAGCCCCAAGCAAACAGGTGATCGCTAATTTCTTGCTGTTGCTGTGGGGAAATTAAATCACATTTATTCAAACACAACAGCACATCAACCCCTGTAGACTCAGCCTTAATTAAAAACCGACTCAACTGAACAGGTTCCAAAGGTGGATCAGCCACCGCAAACACCAGCAATATTTGGTGAACATTAGCGATCGCAGGTCTGTCCAACTCACTTTGTCGGGGTAAAACTTCAGCAATCGCACCACGTCCTCCAGCCCAATCAGGTTCTTCCACAATCACGCGATCGCCCACCATCACCTGTTGGCCAATTTTCTTCAACCTAGTTCTGCGGGTACACAGGAGATTAGGGACTGGGGACTGGGGACTGGGGACTGGGATAAAATCAAATTCCTTATTCCCTATTCCTTGTTCCCCATCCATCTGAACACGATAAAAATTAGCCTGTACAGCCAATACAGTACCCACCAACTGTCCAGCAGTAGGAACTGTATACCCTTTCATGCAAAAGTTACCGGACGGCGTACTAACAGAGAAAAATAACCAGAACAGTCCGTAATTTTTTCCACGTGATAACCCGCCATAGTCAAGCTATCAGGAACTTGCTCAATAGGTTCTCCTGCATCTAACCAGACTTCTAGTAAACCTCCATTTGGCATTTGTTCCAGACGTAGTTTTGTCCGCACAAAATTAATAGGACAAGGAGTACCACGCAAGTCTAGTTGAGCATCAGGAGTTAATAGAGAAGATATAATCATCACTTAAATAAACTTCCCAAAAATCCTTCTATACCACCTTTACCAGTTCTGTCTCCCTTAATTTTAGCCAATTGCTCCAACAGTTGTCTCTCCTCCGGTGCGATCTTATTGGGAATATCAATTAACACCGTCAACATATGGTCGCCCCGACTAACAGGATTTCCCAAACGGGGTACACCACGATTTTCCAACTTCATCACCGTATTTGGCTGAGTTCCCGCCGGAATAATCAACTCCACAGGACCATCAACAGTATTCACCTCCAAACGACAACCTAAAATCGCTTGCAGGTAACTAATTTTGATTTCTGAGAGAACATTAATTCCATCTCGCTGGAATTCTTCATCCTCATTCACAAACAAATAAACATACAAGTCTCCAGCAGCTCCACCACGTTGACCTGCATCACCTTCTTGAGAGATTCGTAAGCGTGTACCATTATCTACCCCAGCCGGAATAGTAATTTTTAGCTTTTTCGTGACCTGATTTGCGCCTTTACCATCACACGCATCACACTTATCCTCAACTACCGTCCCTGTGCCATTACAAGTAGGACAACTAGAAACTTGAGTAAAACTACCAAACGGCGTTCTAGTCACACGCCGGACTTGGCCAGAACCACTACAAGTGGCACAACTACGGGGACGAGTACCTGGTTTAGCACCAGAACCACTACACACTTCACAAGTTTCTAAATGAGAAATGCGAATTTCCTTTTCACCACCAAATACCGCTTCCCGAAAATCTAACTTCAGGTCTAGTCGTAAGTCATCACCGCGCACAGGTCCACTGCGTCGTCTTTGCTGCTGGGTTGGACTACCCATTCCCCCAGCAAAGCCACTGAAAATGCTTTCAAAGATATCAGCAAAACCGCCCATATCACCCATATCTTGGAAGCCAGCGCCAGCTGCTGCACCAGATACACCAGCTTCACCAAAACGGTTATAACGCTCACGCGTTTCTGGCTCAGACAAAACCTCATAAGCACGATTGATTTCTTTAAATCGTTCTTCAGAACCCGGTTCTTTGTTCACATCTGGGTGATACTTCCGGGCTTGGCGGCGATAAGCCTGTTTAATTTCTTCTTTGTCGGCGTCACGAGAGACACCCAGAATTTCATAATAGTCGCGGGCCATAGAGCAAGGGTAAAAGTTAGAAGTAAGAAAGCAGAAGTAGCTGAAAGATTAAGGTAAAGGAATAGAGACACTACTTAGTTTTTGTTATTGAATTCTCTCCGGAAAGACAGCCACGGAGATTCTTAAGTAGTCCAATGGGGGAGACCTCCAAGACCGTGTTGCTTCACCGTATTCAGGGAGAAAATCATGATCTACAAAGGAAGCTTTTGATGTAAAGTTCGATAGGTCTTTTACAATTGTGCTACTTAGTTGAGGAAAACTAAGGTTCTTAACCAGAGGTACTAGCCGTACTATTAGGTGTGGAAAACCAACCATATACGTTTAGTTGCATCTGTAGTATGGAGGCATATAGCTCACCAAAGTTGGCTTCTACAATCTAGCAAACCTTGGGATATAAGAGTGTTGCAACTAAAAAATGATCCAAAACGTCAGTCGCTTCGATAAAAGATTTCAACAAACCATTTTTTCAAAGTTAGTAAGCGGTGAATCAGCTCTTCAATGTCCGCCATTGCTTGTTGTGTCAGTTTAACTCCTGTATGATAAGTTGTCTCAACCAAAGTAACCACAGGATTTTTGCCCTTGAAAGTTAGGGTAGAAGCGAATCGTAGTCCCGTATCAACGGTGTCGAGTAAGCTACCACACTAATGTTGCTCAAGACAACCAAAAGCACCCTCAACAGGATTATATTTACTATGATAAGGAGGATAATAAGCCAGTTGAATTGTCAGTTGAAATTTGTGAGCGAATTAAATTTTCAATTTTGAATTCCGCCTTAACGGCCTTAGAGCATGTTCAAACAGTTTTAAGAGATGTAAATTGTCACCCTGAGCGCAATGAAATAGAGAGTATGCCTTCGGAACACTGCGTGAACGCGAAGCGTGCTGGAGGCTCTAGAATCTAGGTTTTGAGACTGTACTGATATGTTTCATTCTGCTCCGCTGCATTCAACATGACACAAAGACCGACTTTTCAAACAACCTCTTAGACTATCACTTAGTTGGATTAATGATTCTGGAGACATAAACCATACTGCAGGCTAATTATTCTCTCACTATCCCTGATTTTGGATCATTTTTTCCTTGGATTACTCTTAGATATCGCAAAGAACACCAAAATATCTAAGATCTAAACCCCTTTATAATACCACAGAAACAATTTTGCAAGAGGTCTAATATATCAATGAAGATGGATGCTGGTTTGATATTAATCCCATTTAACAAGAATCACCAAAATTTAGGTCATGAATAATCAACACCAGTCAAATAATTTAGATTTTGATAATCACGGTAATTCCCAAACATTAAATAATATCCTCGACGATATCAAAGAACGCAACCAATTTAAAGGGCATCAGGATTGGTTCTGGAGTGTGAGTTTCACCCCCCACGGCAAAACCATCGCTACCGCATCATTTCACAAAACAGTGCGGTTGTGGCCTGTGCGGAATTTAGACCGATGACTTGTGGATGGTTGTGATGGGTTAGAGTAATCCAAGGAAAAAATGATCCAAAACCAGGGATACTGAGAGAATAATTAGCGTGCAGTATGGTTTATGTCTCCAGAATCATTAATCCAACTAAGTGATAGTCTAAGGTCGTTGTATATCAAGACAGCACAAAAGGTAAAAGCAAGTGACCGAAGATAATTCATGGCAGAGGTAGTGAAAGGATGGGCACGAGGAGGAGCAACAATTGCAGAACGAGAACTAGGATGGAATCGACGCACAATTCGGAAAGGGATGCAAGAGTTAGATTATAGAATGTCGATAGCAGACTCATTCCGCCTCAGAGGCAGAAAACCAACAGAAGATAAACTACCAAACTTACTAGAAGATATACGCTCCCCAGTCCCCAGTCCCCAGTCCCCAATGCCCAATTAATCTATCGCTTCATAATCAGCCGAAGCTGTACTATCCTCATCAAAATCAAAGTTGAATTGTAGTATTGATGATGTCTCAACCGCTGAACTTTCTTCGACTAAAGTTAAGGAAATATCAGACAAGTCTTCTTTCTCCTCTAGCTCTTGCGATTGCGACTGGGAACCTACTGACTTACTGGTGCGTTTGTAAAGATCTGCACCAATAGCAAATAAAGCTTGTTGGAATTCTTCAAATATCGGCTTCAAGGCAACTGCGGAGATATTGGGGTCACTCATTGCTGCTTGGAGACTGTCACATTTCTGACTGGCCAAATCTTTAACTTCTTCACTAATTAAATCGGCATTATCATTGAGTGTAGATGTGTAACTGACCAATAGGTTATCTGCTTGATTTTTGAGCTCAATTAGTTCTTTACGTTTCTTATCTTCTTCAGCATACATTTCAGCTTGCTGTCGCATCCGTTCAACATCGACTTGGCTTAAACCACCTGTATTGGTGATGCGAATACTCTGCTCCCTAGCTGTACCCTTGTCTTGAGCAGAAACTTTGAGGATGCCGTTGACATCAATGTCAAAAGCCACTTCAATTTGTGGTATGCCACGAGGAGCAGGGGGAAGCCCTGCCAAAAGGAACTTACCAAGAGTTTTATTATCTCGTGCCATTGACCGTTCTCCCTGGAGAACGTGAATTTCTACGGAATTCTGCCCATCAACTGCGGTAGAAAAGACCTGGGATTTGCTCGTGGGAATTGTGGTGTTACGTTCAATGATTTTAGTAAATACTTCCCCTAGAGTTTCCAGTCCTAAAGATAGGGGAGTTACATCTAAGAGCAGCAAAGTATCAACTTCACCACCCAGGACTCCAGCTTGAACTGCAGCTCCGAGTCCTACAGCCTCATCAGGGTTAACAGAGCGATCAGGGGTTTTACCATTATAGAATTTGATCACAGCATTAAGAACCGCAGGAATGCGAGTAGAGCCACCAACCAAAATAATCCGATCAATGTCTTTTGGTTTGAGGTCTGCGTCTTTGAGTGCTTGACTCATCGGTTCTATGGTAGCTTCAATTAAATGTACTGTGAGTTCTTCAAATTTGGAACGGCTCAGTTCCATTTCCAGATGCTTTGGTCCTGTTTCATCAGCGGTGATAAAAGGCAAGTTAATTGAGGTGTTTACCATGCTGGAAAGTTCAATTTTCGCCTTTTCTGCTGCTTCGCGCAGACGTTGTAGCGCCATTTTATCCAGGGAAATGTCGATTTTTTCTTGTTTCTGGAATTGCTCTAACATCCAGAGAACAATGCAATTATCAAAATCGTCTCCACCCAGTTGATTGTTACCTCCAGTGGCTTTAACTTCAAATACGCCATCTCCCAGTTGGAGGATGGAGACATCAAAAGTACCTCCTCCCAGGTCGAATACCAAAATTAGTTGTTCTTGGTCTTGTTTGTCTAAACCAAAGGCTAAAGCTGCGGCGGTTGGTTCGTTGATGATTCTCAGAACTTCTAATCCGGCAATTTTTCCAGCATCTTTGGTTGCTTGTCTTTGGGCATCTGTAAAATATGCTGGTACGGTAATTACCGCCTGAGTTACTTCTTCACCCAAAAAGTTTTCCGCCTCTTGTTTGAGTTTTTGTAGGATCATGGCAGATATTTCTTGAGGCGTATAATTACGTCCGCGAATCTGCACATCAACGGTATCGTCTCGACCTTTGACACAGTTATAAGGTACACGAGTGCGTTCTGTGGCTGTATCTGCCCACCGACGACCGATAAATCTTTTGATACTGTAGATTGTGTTTTCGGCATTAGTGATGGATTGGCGCTTGGCTAACTGACCAACCAATAAATCGCCACTCTTGCCAAATCCTACAATACTGGGAGTGGTGCGTCCTCCTTCGGAATTGGCGATCACTATCGGTTGACCACCTTCTACAACAGCAACGCAACTGTTAGTAGTGCCTAAGTCTATCCCAATAACTTTTCCCATGCTGACAGTATTTTATTGAGTGCTTTTACCGTGATTTTTTGCGGACTATCCTTTTTGCCTCAGGACTGGAGACTCCAGTTAAGGTACAAAACAACAATTAAACAAATTGTTTATGACTAAACAACTAGAATATTTTTTTGTTTGTTTCCTACTGCCACCAAGTATGTCGGTACGCCAGCAGGTACAACTTTATAGACCAAATTAACACACTGATTCATCTTTTTGCCCAGTATTAATCCTGTGCTGGATGCAGGTACTCGATGAGATCGCTTATGCCACGCTATCAGGATATCTCTTAAATTGACATTATCATTTATATTACGGACTGGAACTTGTCCACAACTGCTAGCTATAATTATATATGTCGTTTGTGACGTATACTGCAAACGGGTGAAACTTGGACTTATGTCATACTGATAGCGCAGCGTGGCGGAAGCCATGGGTAACGTAGTGCAGCATATACATTAGGCACACTGGGTGAACGCGGAGCGTGCCGTAGGCTCTAGTATATCGGAGATTCTTCACTATCTCTTTCAGAGATGCTCCGCGAACATTCAGAATGACACCTTTAAACCGTTTTTAGTATATCAAAGAATGTCTGTGGGAATTATGTAATCCATGTTGCTAGTACCGCCGTGAATTCAAAATGCTTCTTTCAGAACAGCTAAGCTAATAAAATAGTGCTTCCAGCAGGCTGCGCCAACAAAATTCACAATGTATACGGCGTCAGCTTTTCAAAGATTTGCAATGGTTGGTTTATTTACGCCGTACTGTACTAGTTATCCACTTTCAACAGGGAAAAAGGTGATCGGTAATGGGTAAATTTCCTACCTGTCACCTGTCACCTGTTACCTGCTTGGTTAAGTGTTTTCTTGAGTCAACTCATCTTCTTCTGGTGTGGGTGTATCTTCCTTGGGAGCTGCTACTTTTACCATGGCATGACGCAGTACGCGATCGCCTAAAAAATAGCCGCGCACTAACTCTTCTAATACTGTTCCTTCCTGATGTTCGTTTGTAGGTTCTCGCATTACTGCTTCATGCAGGTTAGGATCAAATTCTTGTCCTTCTGGACGCATTGGTGAGACCCCTAAACGTTTCAGGCAATCCACTAATTGTTTATAAACCCCTTGATAACTTTTGTGAATTGTCATTTCGCCCTCTGTTTGGGGTTTGAGATGCGCCCGCGCTCTTTCAAAATTATCAACAACAGGCAGCAATTCCATAATCGTATTTCGCTTCATGTGCGTCTCCATGTCTTCTTTTTCTTTGGAGGTCCGTTTGCGGTAATTCTCAAAATCTGCGGCAATCCGCATATATTGAGAATTACGATCTTCTAGTTGGGTTTTCACCAACTCCAGTTGTTGAGTTAAATCTGCTAAAGCTGCTGTATCTGCTTGTGTTGTCTCTGCTGCAGCGATACTATTTTCTTCTGTGAGTTCAGGTTCTTGCGGTACATTATGGGCTGTCATTTGCTCAGTCACCTCGTTGCCTGATTCTTGAGAGTTGATTTCGGCTGGGGAGTCGCTCTTCATTGCTTGCTTTACCTCTATCTACTTGGTTCACCCAATTGCTGGTTGGTGTTGTTTACTTGTTTATTTTCATCTATCATTGTCCACTCATCCCAGATGCTTTTTACGGAACAACGTCAAGCAATTGTGGATTGCGGATTTTGGATTTGTGATTTAGCCCATGCCCAAAGACAGAGACTTAGTTTAGGAATTGTGGGTTTTGGTCTTGTGATTTATTCCATAATCGCGAGTGCCATTGATTTGTACTAACTTTTAGATTTTGGATCAAGAAAGACAAAATCTACAAAATCTATATAAAGTTCAGTCTTCCCTAGATTGGAAATTTGAGATTTACGATTTCCTTATTGTGACAAATTGTGAACAGATGAGCGTAGAGCTTCTGAGGGTGGTAAACCGAACAGGTAAAGTAACTCCAGGAATAAATCAGGTTTTTAACTATTTAACGTAATTTACTAGCTAGGAGTCCAGTAATTCAGTATTTAATAAGAAAAAATAATACATTTTGCTTCTCCTGCGTATCTGCCGACCAGGAATGTGCTGAAAAAAAGTTTTTAAGAGGAAAGATTTTAAACTGAAATTTAATACACTCATAATGAGAATAATTGACTACAGTCTGGGAATACTTAAATAAGAGGTTTCCCTGAGAGATTGCTTATGACTTACTCCTCACCACAACGGACTAGCACCGCGTTAACTACAAGAACACAGTTTTCGCCCTTTGGCAACCACCTAGTGCAATCTGGCTATGTCAACACTGAACAGATGAAACAGGCACTAATAGAGAGCCGGAAATCTGGCAAGAAGCTGACAGATGTCCTAGAGTTAATTACTGGGCAACAACTATCACCAGACTTTATTCGGGAACACAAGAAACAACATCTATTTGAACTAAAAATATTATATGGCGTTGAATCACTAGATCCAGAAGTCAATCAAATTGGCAATCTGATGGTTGGACAGTTGATTGATAGTCTGATACCAGTCGATGTCTGTCGTCGTCATCGTTTGGTACCGCTATCGAAACGGGAAGACCAAACACCACCTTATGTTTTAGTGGCAATGGTGGAACCAGATAATCTGGATGCTTCTGATGACCTGAACCGAATCTTGCGTAACAAAAACTTATCCTTACAGCGGATGGTGATTACCCAAGAAGATTACCAGCATCTCATCAACAAATATTTAGATGAGTTGGCTATTCGGGAAAAGGAAAAAGAACACAAAAGAGATACTGATATTAATCAGGATATAAAATATCTGGAAGATCAGGATATAGAAGAAGTTGGTGAGGACAAGGATGCTGATATCAATGCATCAATTAAGGATGCTGAAGATGCACCCATTATCAAACTCGTCAACAGAATCCTGTTTAAAGCTTTGCAAGAAAAGGTTTCGGATATTCATATCGAACCACAAGAGGAAAACTTACGCATTCGGTTCCGTAAGGATGGGGTACTGCATGAGGCTTTTGACCCTGTACCTAAAAAAATCATTCCGGCGGTGACAGCCCGATTTAAAATCATTTCCAATCTTGATATCGCGGAAAGGCGTTTACCTCAAGATGGACGCATCCGTCGTTTGTTTGAAGGACGGAAAGTTGACTTCCGGGTGAATACCTTACCCAGTCGCTATGGGGAAAAGGTGGTGTTACGGATTCTGGACAACTCTTCTACCCAACTAGGGTTGAATAAGTTAATTACTGATCCAGAGACTTTGCATATTGTCCAGGATATCGTCAGCAAGCCATTTGGCTTGATTTTGGTAACTGGTCCCACTGGTTCTGGTAAAACGACTTCGTTGTATTCGGCATTGGCAGAAAAGAACGATCCAGGAATTAACATTAGTACGGTAGAAGACCCGATTGAATATAGTTTGCCAGGGATTACCCAAGTACAGGTAATTCGGGAAAAAGGGTTGGATTTTTCCACAGCATTGCGGGCGTTCTTGCGTCAAGATCCCGATGTGTTGCTTGTGGGTGAAACACGGGATAAAGAAACGGCAAAAACAGCGATTGAAGCGGCTTTAACAGGTCACTTAGTATTAACTACCTTACACACTAATGATGCGCCTGGTGCGATCGCACGTCTAGGAGAAATGGGAATTGAACCCTTCATGGTTTCCAGTTCCCTAATTGGTGTTTTGGCACAACGTTTAGTGCGTCGAGTTTGTTCACAATGTCGAATTCCCTATACTCCCACTACTGAAGAACTGGCTCGTTATGGTCTGTCAGCATCCAAAGAAACATCAGTAACTTTTTACAAGGCTAATTCCTTACCTCCAGAATCTATAGCAGAAGCTAAAACCAAAAATGAAATCTGTGCGGCTTGTAATGGCATTGGGTATAAAGGACGTTGTGGTGTTTATGAAGTTATGCGAGTCACAGAAAACCTCCAAACTCTCATCAACCAAGAAGCACCCACAGAACGCATCAAAGAAGTAGCTGTAGAAGAAGGTATGAAAACCTTGCTTGCTTACAGTCTAGATTTAGTGCGTCAAGGTTCTACAACTCTGGAAGAAGTAGAGCGGGTAACCTTTACTGATACAGGTTTGGAAGCTGAATTAAAAGCCAAACGTAAGAGTGGTCTAACTTGTAAAACTTGTGATGCCACATTACAACCAGAATGGCTCGATTGTCCCTACTGTATGACACCTCGTTTTCAAGATTAGCACCAGGACTTAGAGGGGCTGGGGATGTAGGGCGAGCAGGGCGAGAAAGATTTAGTCTTTTTCCTGAACTTTTATTCCCTTTTCACTATTTTTAAATTGGAGCGAAGCGACTATGGAAATGATCATTGAAGACTTGATGGAACAGTTGATTGACATGGGTGGTTCGGATCTGCACTTATCCGCAGGTTTACCTCCCTACTTCCGCGTGAGTGGTCATCTGACTCCTATTGGTGATCATGTGCTGACCGCAGATGAATGCCAAAGATTAATTTTTAGTATGCTCAATAACACCCAGCGAAAAACCTTAGAACAAACCTGGGAATTAGATTGTTCCTATGGTGTCAAAGGATTAGGTCGTTTTCGGGTGAATGTCTACAAAGAACGTGGTGCTTATGCTGCTTGTTTGCGAGCATTGAGTCCTAAAATTCCTAACTTCGAAAAATTAGGTTTACCAAATATAGTTCGGGAAATGTCTGAAAAACCCAGAGGATTAATTCTGGTGACAGGCCCAACAGGTTCAGGTAAAACCACTACTCTAGCAGCAATGATTGACCTCATTAACCGCACTAGAGCAGAACATATTTTAACCGTTGAAGACCCTGTAGAATTTGTTTATGAACCAATTAAAAGCCTAGTTCACCAACGTCAACTAGGGGAAGACACCAAGAGTTTTGCTAATGCCTTGAAAGCAGCTTTGCGGGAAGATCCAGATATCATTCTGGTAGGAGAAATGCGGGATTTGGAAACAATTGCTTTGGCAATTTCTGCCGCAGAAACAGGTCACTTAGTATTTGGTACACTGCACACCAGTTCTGCTGCCCAAACAGTTGACCGGATCATCGACGTTTTCCCGCATGAAAAACAAACCCAAGTACGGGTACAATTATCAAACTCTTTAGTAGCAGTATTTAGCCAAACTTTAGTATCTAAGAAAAATCCCAAACCAGGTGAATATGGTCGGGTGATGGCTCAAGAAATTATGGTAATCACTCCTGCTATTTCCAACTTAATTCGTGAAGGTAAAACAGCGCAAATTTATTCAGCCATTCAAACTGGTGGTAAATTGGGAATGCAAACTTTAGAGAAGGTTTTAGCTGATTTATATAAAGCTGGAACTATCTCTTTTGAAGCGGCTATGTCTAAGACTTCTAAGCCTGATGAAGTTCAACGTCTCATTGGGTCAGCACCACCACAAGCATCAGCAGCAAAATCTGGTACTGCTGCTAAAGCTCATTAGATTTTCGAATTTGTAATTGGTAATTCATGATTATAATGCCAATTACAAATTATGAATTACCAATTACCCATTGGCTAATTTTAAATTTTGTTGCCGTAGCCTGCTGTAAGCACTATTTTGAATTTTGAATTGATACTATGCCTACCTACCTTGCTCGTATTCGCGACTCTCAAGGAAATTTACGAACTCAGAAATTTGTCGCTGATTCCCTAAGGGATGCTCGGACTAATCTCAGAGATAAGGGCTTTATAGTTCAAGACCTGAAAGAATCTCAAAGTTTATCTTCCCGCTTTGATTTAAAAAAATTCCAGAATTCCTTAGTTAAGGTTTCTGTAAAAGACAAAGCTGTTTTTTCCCGTCAGTTTGCTGCTTTAGTGAATGCAGGTGTAGCAATTGTTAGAGGACTCGCAATACTTGGGGAACAGTGCAATAATCCCAAATTGAAACAAGCTCTGATTGAAATTGGCGGTGATGTGCAAACGGGAGTTAATCTTTCTGATTCTATGGGTAAGCATCCTGACTGTTTTGATGGTTTGTATGTGAGTATGGTTCAGTCCGGAGAAATAGGTGGTGTGCTAGATGAAGTATTAAATCGTCTAGCCAAACTATTAGAAGATATGGCTCGGTTACAGAACCAAATTAAATCGGCTATGTCTTATCCATTAGTAGTGGGTTTTATCGCAACTGCTATCTTTGTAGGTATGACTGTGTTTCTAATTCCCATCTTTGCTCATATTTTCAAAGACATAGGTATTGAATTACCAGCACTAACACAATTTCTGATGACTTGTAGCGAAATATTACGAAGTTATTGGTCTTTAGTAATTATCGCTGGTTTTATGGCAGCTTCCTTTACCTATAAGCAGTATTACAAAACTCCCGTAGGTAGAGAAACTATTGACCGCCTATCTTTAAAAGTACCTTTGTTTGGTGACTTGATCCAAAAATCTTCAGTTGCTCGATTTAGCCGCACCTTTGGGGCTTTAACTCGTTCAGGTGTGCCAATTCTAACTTGCTTAGAAATTGTGCGGGATACATCAGGAAATCAAGTGATTGCTAATGCCATAGATGCAGCTAGGCTAGATGTTCAACAAGGTGGGATGATTAGTGTCGCTTTGAAAAAATATGCAGTTTTTCCATCTATGGCTATTGCCATGATGAGTATTGGTGAAGAAACTGGTCAATTAGATGGAATGTTGATGAAGGTTGCTGATTTCTATGAAGATGAAGTAGAACAGGCAGTTAAATCATTAACAAGTATTTTAGAACCATTAATGATTGTGGTTCTTGGGGGGATGGTTGGTACAATTTTGCTGGCAATGTACTTACCCATGTTCAAGGTCTTTGAAAAACTGGGGTAAAAAAACAGTTAACAGTTAATAGTTAACAGTGAAAAGTGTTTTCAACTGGAAAATAAAAAACTTGTACTGAGAACTGATAGCTGATAACTGACTATTGGTAAATTAAAAATCATGTCTGGACAAAAATCTCTTTATGAATCTACTTTAGCGGAATATAGCAATCATTTAGCTGCGATCACACTCCTCAAACAGCATCGTCCATATTTGGAAATGATTCCTAGTCTGCGTCGTCCATCGGAAAGTGTCATCACTATCCCTTTACCCATCGTTCGTATCCGTGATATTGAAGCTAAAACTTCAAAAACGATGGCTTTGCCCTGTGATATATCTATTATGATGTGTGATCCGGAATGGAAAATCAAAACCGGTGTAGAAATATTACTATTTATTCATCGTCCCCATGAAGACCTGTCTGATTTATTAGGAAGATGGAGACAAAGCCAAGTTTGGTTAGATAAAGAATATGAATGGATTATGCATCCCCGTCATAGTCATATTTTGAGTGAGGGTGGAAATATCGTTTATCCGTTGTTTGTGGTTTTTGAGCAAACATCAGAACGCATCCAACGGGGTTTAATTGGTGCAGAATTACCTTTTGTCATTCAAAGATCATTATCTCTAGCTGAGGAAGAACCGATAGAGTCTTATTCCTCAGAACTTCCACCAGCTTAGATGTAGGTGAGGTAATAGGTGACCAATTACCAATTACCAATCACCTATTTTACGAATTTAGGCATGATTTCCGCAGCGGTAAATAAACCATAAATACCCCGTTGATGTAATTCTTGACCAGCTTTTAAATAACCAAAAGCGGGACCGCACACATTAGCAGCCATACTGGTTTCATCTCCTAATATAAAGGTGTGGGTAGAAATTTTACCTTCAAAGGTGCATCCTGTGATTTTCACATTGGTACTGAGGGGTTTTTTAGGGTTGCGGGTATCAACTACACCACCTACAGTCACTCTATCCCGTGAACAAATTCCCGCTATTTCTAACATCACATCATCGGCGTGTTCCATATTTTCCAAAGTCAGCACGCCGTTAGTTTTATCTAGTAATGCTTCCACCTCTGCGTCAGTCATGGCCCTAGCAGCTTCTACAGTATAATCGGGCATATGTCCAATATCTTCCCGAACGGTGGCGCGGTAAGCTTCCCACTTAGCAATACCGACACCAAAAGTAATTTCCACATTGTGAATTTCGGCGTAACTTTGGGCGGCTAATGCGGCGGCGGCGGTTAACAGTCCTGGTGTTGCACCACAGCCTGTCATACAAGTAATTCCCGCTGCTTGCAGTTCATCTTTCATGGCTAGAAGTTGTTCTACTGCAGTGGTGCGTTTTATGGCATCCACCAGCACACCGCGCCAACCAGCTTTGATGAATTCTTTGGCGACATTGGGGATAAAGTCGTTGGGGAGGTTGGGTAAAGCTAGGAAATAACCATCTACAGCGTCACCGATGGCTTGAATTAAATCTTGAATACTGTTATTGCTTAATGTCCCGACTGGTTCTAAATAACCAACTGTACCTTGATTTTGATAGGTGGTGATGCAAGCATCGGTGTTTAAGCCTTCTGTGGAGTATGCGTAGCCTTTTTGGTCTGCGGCTGCAACTAGGATCATTTCTCGTTTACTCGAAAGGAGTTTGGCTGCTGCTTGTCCAAGTCCGCCAAAACCCAAGACTCCGACGCGAATAGGTTGTGTGTTCATAGTGTTTTTTCTGTGTTGGTTAATGGTTAATTATGCTTTATTTTCCTGGCTTCTCAAGTGGAAAAAGCTATAATTATGTGACAGTTATTTAAGGTAACTTAAAAATCGTGAGCCAACTCTTGATCCTGGAATTGAGTGATGAAGTTTATACTGCTTTACAACAACAAGCTACTGTTGTGGGCATTTCGGTAGCAGAATGAGTTGCTGGGTCCCTACATGGTCAGTATACGTTGTCTGTTCCTCCTAAATTCGATGCTGAAGAAACATGCCAGCGTTTGCTTGGTTATGCTAGTGTAATTAGTCAGGGTTATGCTACAGGTACGGTTAATTAAAGTATTGATACTGATCTGCTTAACGCTTAAGATTTAGTAAAATGTGTCTACAAAAATAAAATCATGCAAAGAATTAAGGTTTCAGATACATTCATCTACTAAACTTTGCTTGTAAAAGAACTACAGGGATATTGAACTGAGATAAATTTTGCTGAAAAGATAAATTCCTACCAACAGTAACAGGACTTACGCAACTGGCACAAATAGGGGGCGGGATGTAGCCCTGGCACGCAACAATTGAACTCAAACCAAGCACATAGGAAGACTTGGGCGTTTTAGTTGCTGAATTAAATAATTAGAAAGGAATCTATGCTTGATTTGATAAAGAGTTTGACCAGTTTGATAGGCTAAATTCTTTAATCTAATCCAAACCAACATTGCACAAGCAATATGATTTCTTTGAAGCCTAGCTTTACGACATTGACAAGATTCAATGCCACTTATTTGTTTAATCTCTCGGTGAAACTCCTCCATTTCCCAACGAATTTTACACACCTCTTGTACAACATTCCTAGAACTTTGAGATAAATCGTTAGTAGGGACATAATCCGTTCTGTTGGTAGAAAC
>ERZ1034409.93-NODE-93-length-31021-cov-32.336175_pt1 | contig 31021 bp, 30 predicted proteins | sample MGYA00520610_ERZ1034409 | MGnify/ENA primary metagenome ERZ1034409 (study PRJEB33736, sample SAMEA104288480) | Azolla microphylla | place: Ecuador | collected 1982 | study: EMG produced TPA metagenomics assembly of the PRJEB19522 data set (Is there foul play in the... | reverse complement strand
TATCCAGGATCTATAATTACTATTCCTGGTTGATAACCACGGCTTAAGGTCAGATCTATTAATTTAATTCCTAACTCAGGTTTATTCTCAAATAGAGGGTCTTGTTTCCCTTTGGGTCAAGAATCACCCTGGTGATCTAACTCTATATGTAATGGTAAGCTTTTACTGCCATCATATAGATGTGTTGTTACTACTACTATTCCAGTATCCCTTTTCCCAATTTCTCCAATATATTGTCTTCCTACTCCATCCCTAAAATTCCCCCTTTTTCTATGGACAGAATCATCAATTATGAAGCTAAATCCTCTGGTGATTCTCCTCTGACTACACTTGTTCATAATCTCTAACCGACGCTCATTGACTTGGGAACTGGACCAAGGTGCTTCAGTTAAAAAGTGGTGTAATCGGTGGTAGGTCACCCCTAGGGCATTCCCTGCCATTTGAAATAGGTTTTTTCTCTCACTTTTACCCAATCATCCCCTTGGTGAATTTATATCTAATCGATATTTATTAAAGTTGCTCTTGGGTATTTTACTATTAGATAGTGATTGGGAGGAAATAGCTGTACCTGGTGCAAATTCAGTACGAGAACAGGTAATTTATCAAGTAAGTAGTAGTCAAATTTTTGCATAAAAAGGTGCGTTAGTAACGCACCCTACAAAACGTCAACTTTCAGCTTTTCTCTTCCAACCTGGTTTCACTACTTGACGACTCCGCGCAATTACTAAAGCATCATTCTCTACATCTTCTGTCACCGTTGAACCTGCGGCTATGTACACATCATTACCCACAGTAATAGGTGCAACTAAAACACTATTAGAACCAGTTTTGGTGCGATCACCTATCCTGGTTCTATGTTTCTTCACACCATCATAATTAGCGGTAATGGTTCCCGCACCGATATTTACCTGAGTTCCCGCTGTGGTGTCACCCAGATATGAGAGGTGTGCTACATTAGTGCGATTACCTAATTCTGTATTTTTCAACTCCACAAAATTACCAATTCTACAATTAGCACCCACTTCAGCATGGCCACGCAAATGAGCATAGGGTCCAATTTTCGTTCCTGTTTCCACAAAACTATCTGTAACTACAGAATATTGAACAGCCACATTTTCACCCAATTGGCTATTTTCAATTAAACTCCCAGGGCCAATACGACTACCAGATTGAATCACCGTTTTACCCCGCAAATGGGTTTGAGGTTCAATAATCACATCTGGTTGTAACTCTACCGTTTCATCAATGGTAATACTTGCAGGATTAATTAGCGTCACACCTGCCATAAGCCATTTTTCCTTAATGCGTCTTTGCAAAATATCGTAAGCTGTTGCTAATTGCAATCTATCATTAATTCCCAGAATTTCCTGGTCATCTTCCACATCTACAGCCATCACTTTTCCAACTTGAGTAACAGCATCTGTAAGATAATATTCTTTTTGGGCATTATTAGCTTCTAAATGAGGTAGAAATTTTGCTAAATCCGACCAACGGAAACAGTAAATACCCGCATTTACACGGTTATTTTCTCTTTGATTAGGAGTGCAATCTTTATCCTCAACTATTTTTCGTACAATACCTTCACTGGTACGGAAAACCCTTCCATAACCTTTAGGATTTGATAATTGTGCAGAGAGAATAGTACAGTAATTTTGATTTTCTTGGTGAATTTGTAAAAGATTTTTCAAAGTTTCAGTCTGTAACAAAGGCACATCACCATTTAAAATCAATAAATCCCCAGTGTAACCTTCTAAATGAGGAAGTAATTGTTGGATAGCGTGACCTGTACCTAATTGTACAGTCTGTTCCACAAACTCCACTTCAGAAATTTTAGTCAAAGCAGTTTTCACTTCTTCAGACTGATATCCAACAATGACTAACCTGCGTGCAGGTGAAAGAGGTTCAACACTTTCAATAACACGCTCAACTAAGGATTTTCCACCCAAAGAATGTAAAACTTTAGGTAGGTTAGATTTCATTCTTGTGCCTTTTCCTGCGGCGAGAATTGCTACAACAACCATAATTAACTATCACTAAGTTTCAATGAGCAATGTTTTTAGTATTTTCAGATTCAGCCTTAAATCATATCAGTTAATCCCATCTTTTTCTCCATGGCGAAGTAGGTTCTAGAGAAGATGCTTGTTGTTCTTGTTGTCGTCGGTTAATTATGTACTCAGTACTATCACTCAATCTGGGATCACGGTAAGGAACAGCCGCATGAGTTTGTAAATGTTCTGTTTCTGCTAGTGAAATAGGATAAATCTCCGTAATGTTTTTTTCCCCATCTTGCGGATATGCGGCTATTGTACCAGGAGTGCGTCTTCCCACTGGTGTGGTAGAACCTATTATCAACCCAGCAGATAAAAGTGCAGTGCGTACAGCAGCAGCACAGGAATAAGTAGCTAATAAACCGTCTGGATGTAAACAGAAGGCTAATTGTTGTATAAATTCTATAATCGATAATTGTGGACATTGCTGAGGTGAAAATGGATCTAGAAAAATAGCATCCGCTTGAAAAGCAGATTTACGTACTTCCTGAATAGATTTTTTAGCATCACCTATTAATAACTTGGCTTGTAGGCGATTTGTTTGCAAATAGTGTTTAAACGCCAGTTCGGGCGAAATTTTCCTATACTGGTCATCCCAATCATTAAATATATTTTGCCTAATCGCTGCTTTGGGAACTTCTGGATTTAGTTCTAAACCAATAAGTTCCACAACACAAGCAGAATTTTCTTGCCAAATTACCTCCAAGGCTGCGGCTGTGTTGTATCCTAGACCATAACAAACATCTAAAATTCTGACTATTCCGTTTTTGGCTACTGTCTATACTTGAGTGGGAAGTGCAAACTTTAGATAACTCTCTTGTTTTGCTCCATAATGACTGTGAAAAGCTTGATTAAATTCTTGAGAAAAGAAGGTAAATGAACCATCTTGTGTTTGTTGAGGTGTAAAATCATCTGTATCTAACATTTTCCCTATTAAAAATATACTCATGACTAATCATCAATTTGTTGTCTCTTCCCAATGGCTATTTGCACATCTTAATGATCCCCAGGTTGTGATTGTTGATTGTCGTTTTTCTTTGGCTGATTCACAATTAGGACAAAAGCAATATCAAGCAAGTCATATTTCTCATTCTTACTATTTAGATTTAAGTCTAGATTTATCTAGTCCTATGGGAGAAAATGGGGGAAGACATCCTTTACCTGATATCAATAATTTAGCTAATAAATTAGCGAACATCGGGGTTAATTCACAAAGAACTTTGGTAGTCGCCTATGATGATTCACGCTTTGCTTTTGCATCTCGTCTGTGGTGGTTATTGCGCTATTTAGGACATGACCATGTAGCTGTTTTAGATGGTGGCTTTGGTGGTTGGCAAAAAGCTGGTTATCCTGTTTCTCAAGTGACTCCAGTACCGAAGATGGGAATTTTCACACCTCATTTAAGAACTGGAAAAGTCGTAGATTATACTTATGTTAAAAATTTCAAAGATATTGCAGATATAGTTTTAGTAGATTCTAGGGAGTGTGCTCGCTATCGTGGAGAACGAGAACCCATTGATAAAATTGCTGGACATATTCCCGGTGCTGTAAACTATCCCTGGCAAGAAGTTACCGATGCTTCCGGTTTCTTACTTCCCCAGTTAGAACAGCGTCAAAGATGGGAACAGCTAGAAGCAAATAAAGAGATTTTAGTTTACTGTGGTTCTGGTGTTACAGCTTGTGTAAATTTACTTTCTTTAGAAATGGCTGGCATTTCCACAGGTAAGCTTTATGCTGGTAGTTGGAGTGATTGGATTAGTCATTAGTAATAGATAATTAGGGAGAAATAAGTTAACAATTGAAAATTCAAGAAACTCCTGAACTCCTTCTTTTGATAGCTGAATTCTCACAAGTGGAAACCCAGAATTTCTGCATAAATTATACGAGCAATATTTCCTGAAACTTCTTCATGAAGACCAGTCGATTCGATGTCACGTAATTCTCCATCAATAAGTTCATAACAGGAGTTGTCCCCATACTCAATTAAGAATTGCTCGAATGTGATGACTTTGGTAGGGCTGTATGTCATAAATTCATATCGTTACAGGAGGTGGTTTTATTTTAAGGAAGCTTTCAACAAATTTCCTGTTTATTCATATGATTAAGATCTACCTATTTCAAATCGGGGATTAACACTGAAAAACCATGCTGAAAAATCAACATTGGGAGTGGTAGAACCACCAAAATTTGAACCACCCTGCAAATATATATTACTTGTGTCAGAAGCACGATAATTTAAATTTAATTAAATGTCCAAATACTCGGTGGAATTGGTCTTCTCTGTCCTGTTCGGTAAAGTCTTACAAATTCAACTGATAGTTAAGGCCCACCTGGAGAGGATTGTGTAAATTAGTGTCAGTCCAGAAGAAATTAAACTATCCTGGATTTTCCCATCATTTGTCGGGAAAATATTATTTGTCTGGAAATAACCCACACAACCCCGCAAATAGCCTATCGGTTGACACTGATATGCTGGTTTTTGTTGTGATGGAATTGGTATCTCTTCTAGCAGTCTTGGTCATACTCGTAACCTCAATTCTTGTTCTTGATTTAATTCTTTAGCAGACTGTTCTGCTTATCCTTGTTGTTGAAAAATCTGGATCTGTGTCTCTTCATTATCATCCATTGACTTTGGTGATTGTGGATTTAAAAGAGCTTCTCTTGATTGAGAAGATAACCTAGCAACACGATCAGTCGGAAATTCTAATTGCACTATGTCAGATTGCTGCTGAATATTTGCTGGTTCTATATTTAACGGTGTTCCTAGGAATTTTATGGATAAATGGCTAGGTTGCTGATTTGTATCTGCCAAAGCAAAATATGTTATATTTGACACTAACTCGAGTTGAGAATTTTTTGTTTCTAATTGGGCAGCCCAGGCTCTTTTGATACTAGTGCAACACCATTGTCCACCACTAAAAGTCAATAAAATTGCCAACAACAAATTTTTTCCTATTTTGGGTTGTATCTTGTATGGTGTTGATTGCATTTGACAAACTTCAATATTGGTGAATGGCAGTTTTTGCCTACATCACCTTGCTCAACGGTCAGGTACACAGTCAAACTCTGTAACCCTTGTCCTGTGAACATTTTGGATATCTAGCTATGATAATGCAATAACCAAAGTGCTGTCAATCAGCATTTAGCTCTAAATAAGCAGTTATTAGATTATTGAAAGGAATAAATCTTGAACTTATCATTAACCTCAATTGTATATAAACGGATAGGATATCTTTTAGCTATTAAGTGTTTTATTTATTAATATAGATGTAACAAGAAAATAAATAAGTTAATTAAAGCTGTTTGACTAAATAAGCTTGGTACAAATGTCATTAGATAGATAAATCTATTACCTCAAAGTGAACCAGTTTATAAACCGTTAAATTTAGAGAGATTCCCAATTATGTTGACTAAGTTTTTACCACTATTAGTACTAGGACTATGCGTATTTACAGTCCTATCACCAGCAAGTCCAGCAAATGCAATAACTTCTCTCACACAAGCGGAGATTCAGCAACTCCGTAATATGGTGGAGCTGATTCCCAAAAATAAATCTCAGAGCCAACCTGCACGGCAACTAGACACTATTACTCCTGCAGATGGTGTGTGTTGTATCTACTGGTCAAGCTTCCCTAGCGGATTTATGTTTTAATAATGGTTCTGTAGCGCGGATTGGTGAACAAGCCGTGTTTGAATTTTGGCCCCAAACGAGAGATTCCACACTCTATAACGGAACAGTTTTGCTACTCATTCCACCAGGCAGGGATCAAACACAGATTAATACACCAAATGCCGGTGCTGCTATTCGCGGTTCGGCATTATTTGTTCGCTATAACCGAGAATCAGAGACTACTGTTATTGGTGAGCTGACAAATAGGCGTATTCAAGTGGTTAACAAGGAATCTTCCCAAAGTTTGGTTCTGCAAGCAGGAAAATTAATGGTTGTAGTTAAAGGCGAATTTCAAGGTTTATATGATTTTGACTTGAGACATTTCCATGAAAATAGCAATTTGGTGCGTGGCTTTGATTAAGCAAAATTCTTCTCCCTTACCAGATCCAGAATTAGCCAGTGTTCAAGCTCAAACCGCCGCAGCGGTAGCTACACAAAAACCTATCATGGGTCAGGGTGCAATTAACAACCCATCTTTTCTACGGAGGAGTTCTAACGCCCGTGGTTCTAACAAGAACTCTAACAAGAACTATAACAAAAACTCCAATAATAGAGATTTTGGGCGAGAACAAAAACTTATCAACCGTCCTTTAAGAGACAATTTAGAAAGAGGCTCTAATGTGGGTAATCTTCGTGGACCATTGGATCTGTTTATCAGAAACGGAGACATCATCCGCGAAAATAGACGAAATAATCATCCTGGTCAAGGTCGTGGCAACCAGGTCCGTGGCAACCAAGTCTGTGCCAATCAAGGCGGTAGCAATAGCAACAATCAATGAAGCTAATTACAGATAGTTCATGCATATATCTTCAAGGTTTTGCGTCGATTCCTCAATCTACAAAAGCGAAGGATTTGTGTGATCGCTTTACCCAAATTCAGATCAAGCTGAAAGTTCCCGATTTAAATACTGGTGATTTTTCTCATCTGATAATTACCCGTCAAATCAATCAAGTAACCGCTGGATTTCCTGATCATTATGCACCTGTAACTCTGATTGATTTTAGTTTGGGTGGTTTAATATCTGCTGGCACAGCAAAACCCACAAGTGCAACGCCTGGTTTTGCTACCACCTGCTTTTGGGTTTTTATCCCACTGTTTGCCCAAGTTGGGATCAGAAAAGATCCAAAGTTGGTAGCAAGGACAATATCTCTTGGTGTATGACTATGGGGAAGGACGAGAATTACCTTTAAGGTATAATTTCGTCACAGATGCCGCCCAATACCAGGAATCCTTGTTACAACGTCCTCTTCCCACCTTGATTCTGCACGGTAAACAAGATGAAGTGATCCCTATTCAAGCTAGTCGGGACTTTGTGCGAGCAGGTCTTTGGGTAGAATTGATACAACTCGATAGTGAGCAGTCTTTGGGAAATGTTACAGCCCAGATTTGGCAGGCTATTCACTCATTTTGCCAACTGGGAAATGGTGATTAGGTGACAACTGATAACTTATAACTGACAAATTATGCTTCCATTTATTCGTTCCGATTTAGCTCAACTTACTGCTTATAAACCTCACCCTAGTAGTAATTCGACAGAACCACTTGCTATACAATTTGATCGGCTGGATACCAATGAAAGTTCTTATGATTTGCCACCAGAAATAAAAGAACAGTTAGCGTGGACTTTTCAACAAATTATCGAAAGCAATCGTTATCCTGATGGTGGACATGAAACACTAAAAGAAGCAATCGCTCAATATGTCAATGAGTCCGCTAGCTATTCATCCTGTGCTGTGACTACGGCTAATATTTCCGTTGGTAATGGTTCAGATGAACTGATTCGTTCTTTATTAATCGCCACTTGTTTGGGGGGTGAAGGTTCTGTTTTAGTTGCCAACCCCACTTTTTCCATGTACGCAATTTTGGCGCAAACTTTGGGTATTCCTGTGGTAAGTGTGGGTAGAGATGAAAGCAATTTTGAAATAGATTTAAAAGCTGCACAATCTGCTCTGGAAGAAACTCAAAATCCTCCTATTCGTGTGGTTTTCGTCGTTCACCCCAATTCCCCAACTGCTAATTGCTTAACTGCGGCAGAATTGACATGGTTGAAAAGTCTACCAGAAGAGATTTTGGTAGTTATTGATGAAGCTTACTTTGAATTTAGTCAAACTACCTTAGTTGGGGAATTAGCACAACATCCAAACTGGGTCGTGTTGCGGACTTTTTCTAAAGCTTTTCGGTTAGCAGCCATGCGAGTAGGTTATTGTGTCGGTCATCCTGATGCAATCTCCATCTTAGAAAAAGTCCGTCTCCCTTACAATGTACCACGTTTCTCAATTACTGCTGCTTTAATTGCTTTACAAAATCACCAACTTTTGCTTAGTTCTATTCCGGAAACCCTGAGTGAAAGAAGTCAACTTATTGCTGCTTTATCCCCACATCCAGCCTTGGAAATTAGAGCCAGTGACACTAATTTCATTTACCTGCGTCTCAAACCAAATGCTTTGCAATCTACAGAAGTTGCTTTAAAAAGCCTCAACCAAACACTCAAAAGTGAAGGTACTCTGATCAGATTACTTCCTGGGGGATTGCGAATTACTATAGGCACACCGACAGAAAACACTCGTACCCTAAAGCGATTGCAAATTGCTTTAGGAAACTTGGAATATTAACTATTCATCAAAAGCATCATCTAAATCACTGCCAAAATGTCGCACCATTGACACAGTTTGTGGCAGGACACCTACCAACATGGCAAAGGCCACATCTGGCAGTTCCGCAACAACTTCTGGAGGAAAATACTGTTCAAATTGATCGAGAATTTTCTGTACTCTCTGACTAGAAACAGAATTTTCTGTAATTTGTTTAATTAAGCGAATCCATTGTCTTCTGATTAGATAAGCCTTTTGACGATCATCATGAGCTTCAGGAGTTAATAAGGACAGATTGCCTATAGATATTACACATTGACAATCACTATCATAGTCTCCACCTACCACCGCTCCTGGCCCGGCAAACTCTGCATGATAGCGTTTGAACAGTATTAACCCATTCCGCTTGCGACTATTCACGATGAAAACTTCTCTATTATGCAGCGACGCAAGAATATCTGGTCTTTGCGATCGCTTAGTTCCATCTCGCATGGCAGGATTGTCCAAGAAACCAGTTTCAGGGCAATAATAAGTTGATACCATAGCAGCCTGATAGCGTTGGCGTTGTTCGCTATCCATGTTTTTTCAAACTTTTGACTAGAGCGGTAAGACTATGCACTTCAATATGTTCATAAACTAGCTGTTTAATTACATCAAAGCTGTGATGTTGATAGTATATTCAAAAATTTGGGAAAAACCCTAACTAAATTTATGACTAGATAAATAAATTTTGGTTCAACACAATTAGTGATCATATTCTATGGGATTTGCTCATATTTGTCTCCAACATATCCGGCTCTTTCTTAAAGTTTTCATAAAGATAAAATCTGCAATAAGAAGTTAATATGAGGAACACCATCATTGTCAATCCATCGACAGTAATCACATATCAACCCTCAGCAAAGGAGAAGGAAAATACTAATCGGATATATTTTAGACAAATTACTATGTGTTTAATCAGTTACTTAAACTTATTTTTACACCAAAGCAGGAATAAACCAACCATTCTAAATCTCTAAAAAACTGATGCTATAGCTATTCTTCATTTTTAATTCCGCCAGGCGGTACCATTAATTATTTCAAACGTTTATGCATAAAAATCTGCCGTGAAGGATTAAAAAAAAATTTATTCCAATCAGATTCAATTTCATGCACTCGATATCCAAGTTTAAAATAGAGTTTTCTGGCCTGATGGTTATTTTCCAAGACATGGAGATATAAATCATGAAATCCCCAATCTTGGCAAACTTGTTCACAGCTAGTGAGTAAACTGGAACCCAATCCATATCTACGATATTTTGGATCAACAGCTAAATTGGATAAATAAGGAAAACTCCTGTGAAAATTTGCCCAGGAATCGCTGAAACGTACACTCAGTTCAACCGTTCCTAATACTTGATTAGTTCCACTAATACTGTTATCAATAGCCACCAGACAAACCTGATGAGGTATCCTTGAAGCTAGACGATGCCTTAAATCTTCATAGATACCCAAACGGAATAAAGGGAACGCCCACCCCCACAACCCTTTTCGGGAATGAAAGCTTTCAGCAATTATTTGGGCAATACTATACAAATCAGCAGATGTAGCTACACGGATTTGGATTTGTCCAGAATCAGGAATGCTCGTATCTGTAACAGAGTGTTGGTAGTGTGGGTGAAAAAACCAGAATTTCAAAGCTAGTTAGTTATAGGTTGAATTTGATTGAAAAGATAATTTCCTTCAGTATACTTTTGTCATCAGTGTCGAAGGCATCAGCGATAATTTGGCACTGATGGGACAAAGGTTACTGCTTTTAGGTTACATGTTTTTTATTTCCCATGCTTAAGCTACCATGTACACACAAGTCTTAACTGTTTTCGTTTCAGCCTATTTCGCCCCCCTAAATCCCCCAATGATGAGGGACTTTGAAAATTCTTGTCCTCCCAGAATTGGGGGTTAGGGGGCGGTTCGGTGAGGGCTTGGCTAAATTCGCTCACTTGTGTGTACACCGTAGATACTTAAGAGGGATCAAGGTATTACGACAATGAAGATAAACACCCAGTTGATAGTGACGTACGTGGCATGAATACTAACAGTGTAGTAGAAACATCAAATACTTGTCCAATGACAATGATGCTCAAATCAGGTCTTCAAATATTCCAAATTGTGGTATAACAGGCTCTTTATATCAGTGGTGTATCATAGGTATTGGTATAAGAATCTCTAGCCCTACTCAATCTTCAATTCTTGATTTCCCTGATACTACGACCTGTCTGAGTATTAGTTTTAATGCCTAAGTTTGAAACAGCTACTTGTTTAATAGTATACTTTAACTGGAAATGTGACTATTATATGTCTTATTCATAACTCCACCATAATCACGTTAAATAAAATTAACATGGAAGTGTTAGTACAACCGCTGGGATGGGAAAACTGAATAGACAGGTTCTTGGTGCTGTTTTATGAAAATGAGAGGGCGTTATGTAGTCTAAAAAGGTTATAAAAGGAGGTGGTAAAGAATTTATTCACTCAAAGTCAAAAAATATTTGGATTTCATATTGACTACACCCAACATACATCCGAAATTCGTAGTGACTAAGCACTCTTATACCAGGTCTTTCAATGCGAACAAATGAACTACTGAATCAAGGGCTGAAACCCACTGCCTCTCTAAATTACCAAATTAGCGCTTGAAGCTATCGATGTCATGAAGGGCGATCACAACATCAAATAAAGTCAAAGATTATGTCTTGAATTGAGCATTTTGTCGAAGACAACGTCTTAATGACGATAGGACAAGGATGAAGAGAGAACTGGAAAAATAGTACAAATGACCGCGTTAAAAGAGCTGGCACTCTTATACCTAGTAGTCATCTGTTCCAACAACTATTGGTCGAAATGGTCGAACCTTACCTGATTCAGAAAAATATTTACCTGATCAGATTATTCTTTACCCAACTGCCATTGCAGTAGGAAAGCGGTACATGATATCACAAGCAAACAGTAAGCCGAAAATTTTGGTCGTCGATGATGAACCAGACAACCTAGACTTGCTTTACCGCAGCTTCTATCGCGAGTATCAAGTGCTGAGGGCTAACTCTGGTCCTGCGGCGCTGGAATTGTTGGCACAAGAGGGAGACATAGCCGTGATCATCTCAGATCAGCGAATGCCAATGATGAGCGGTACAGAATTTTTAAGTCTCACAGCAACCCAGTACCCAGATATCATCCGTATTATTTTAACCGGCTACACTGATGTAGAAGATTTGGTGGAAGCTATTAACTCTGGCAAAGTATTTAAATATGTTACTAAACCTTGGGAAGCTGAAGAACTTAAAGCTGTAGTAAGACAGGCTTTGGATACACATAATGTTCTTAAAGCCAGAACCCGTGAACTCACTCGCACACTCCGTCGAGAATCCCTGCTTAATGCTGTCACTAATACCATTCGTAGTGCCTTAGACTATCGCCAGATATTACAAACCATCGTCGATACAGTTGGGCATATGTTGGAGGTAGATGTTTGCCTGTTGCGTCCCTTCCAAGATGACCAATTGGCAGATGAAGGATTTATTTATCAAAAACCTACTTCAGATTCTGATCAAAAACAAAATATATCTAGTCATGCAGATAGTGATCCTCAAACATCTCAATCTGATGATAAGCCTCTATCTGACAATCTCGAACCTATCACTCCTGTACCTCTTTTAGCTCAGACAGTGTGGGAAGCTAGTCAAGTAGAAGTGATTTATGATGTGACTGGTGATCATCGTATCCAAGATGATGCTGAACGCGCTGCGGCTTTTAGTGCTGCTAATATTTGTTCTACCTTGGTCGTGCCGCTTATTTGTCAACAAGAACTCAGTGCAGTGTTAGCCCTACATCAATGTCACCAAGGGCGTTGGTGGGAAGAAGAAGAGGTTCAGTTAGTATCATTGGTAGCGGATCAGGCTGCTTTAGCTTTGTCTCAGGCGTATGCTTATGAGCAATTAGAAGCTTTGGCAAATAGAGAAGCTTTAATTAATACAATTACGAGAGAGATTCGTTCTAGTTTAGACCCACAAGATATATTTGCAGCCATAACCCAAAGATTGGGACAAGCTTTACAAGTGGATGGCTGTGTTTTGTCTTTATGGACTCAGGAAGATGAATTTGTCGAATGTGTAGGCTTGTATGACAGTTCTAAAAATTTAGATAATTTTGAGGATAGTCGCTTTAGTAATAATAATCGCTCCTTAAATCAACATTTATCTCGGTCTCAATCGCCAGTTCAGAGAAATCCGATTTTACAGGAAATATTAAGAACACAGGAACCTGTGGTTATTACTGATATTAATCACTCTTCCTCAGATGTGCAGGCGTTTGATTTACCACTGAAAATGCGCCCGCGATCACTCATGGTTGTTCCCCTGCTGATTGATGGCAAATGTATTGGTAGTATTACTTTACGAGAAGGTAATAAAATCCGTCGATGGCTGCCATCAGAGATTGAATTAGCCAAATCAGTAGCTGCCCAAGCGGCGATCGCAGTTCAACAATCACGCCTGTATCAAAAAACTCGTGAACAAGCGGAATGCCTAATAGAACTAGACAGACAAAAAACCGAATTTTTCCAAAATATCTCCCATGAATTTCGGACTCCTATCACTTTGATTCAAGGTCCCTTAGAATCAGTAGTGGCAATAGGAGAAGGCTTATCCCATGGCCAAAGTGAGATCGCGCTTCGTAATTCCCGCCGTCTTTTGCGACTAGTAAATCAACTACTCGATTTACAACGCTTAGATGCAGGCAGAATGCAGCCTAATTTCCGTCCTTGTGATATGCTCGAATTTGTCAGCCAAATAGTTGAATCATTTCGTATCTACTGCGAGAAAAAAGGGCTGGAAGTTGTCACCGATTTACTGGAATGTCCCATAGTCTACCTAGACATGGAAAAATTTGACAAAGTGCTTTACAACCTATTGTCAAACGCCATGAAATTTACTCCCGACGGAGGAAAAATCAGCGTTAAACTTTTCAATGACGGGAATAGCTGTATATTGCAAATCCAAGATACAGGAATTGGTATTCTTCCTGAACAAATTCCCCACTTATTTGAGAGATTTCGTCAAGCAGAAGGCTTAGAAAACCGTACCTATGAAGGCAGTGGCTTGGGTTTATCCCTAGTTAAAGAATTAGTAGAGCTACACGGTGGCGAAGTCTCGGTACAATCAGTTTATGGAAAAGGCACTCAGTTTACCTTACGGTTGCTGACAGGCGCAGATCACTTACCTCAAAAACAGGTACTAGAAACACCCAGTGAACTGAATACAAGTCGTGCCACTGTGGAATTAGCCGGTTTAGAACAGTTGGAATCAACATTAGACAACACAGAATTTATTACCAGAAAATTATCCAGTAATTTACAACCCACAGACTCTAATAGCACAGTTAATCCTACCCCAATAATCGGGCAATCAGTCCTAGTGGTGGATGATAACCCAGATATGCGTTCTTATGTAGCCGAAATTCTCGGTCACAGCGGCTATCAGATAATTACCGCTCGCAACGGATATGAAGGCTACAATATAGCACAAGGTGTTCGTCCTGATTTAATCATCACTGACTTAATGATGCCCTTGCTGACGGGAATAGAAATGATTCAAATGATCCGTAGCCAAGATCAAGTCCGAGGCATACCTATTATTCTACTGACTGCAAAAGTTGATGAAGAGACTCGTATTGAAGGAACAGAACATGGTGCTGATGCTTATTTAGCTAAACCATTTAATGATCGGGAACTTCTTGCAGAGGTGAGGAATCTTTTAGCCCTGAAGGAAAACGAAAAACGAGTCTTGGAATTAAACACCTACCTAACAGAATCGGTACTCAAACGCTTTTTGCCATCAGCACTGGTAAAGAAAGCTGCATCTGGTAGTTTGTCGCTAGATTTACGGCCAGAACCCCGCTTAGTTACAGTTTTGTTTAGTGACATTGTTGGGTTTACCCAGCTATCCAATACTCTCAGATCCCGAAAAGTCGCAGAAGTGCTAAATGAATATTTAGAAACCATGACCAAAGTTATTTTTAACAATGGGGGTACTGTAGATAAATTTATGGGAGATGCTATCTTAGCCTTGTATGGAGCCCCAGAAGAACTAACTCCAAATGAACAAGTACGTCGTGCTATAAATAGTGCCAGAGGAATGCAACACGCACTAATTCATTTAAATAGGCGTTGGCTAGAACAAGGTATATTTGAGACTGATGGGCGCAAAGGCGTGCAGTTCCGCTGTGGCATCCATCAAGGTACAGCAGTTGTGGGGATGTTTGGCAGTGATGAACGTGCTGACTATACAGCTATTGGTCCTAGTGTGAATATTGCAGCTAGGTTGCAAGCTGCTGCTGTACCTGGTAATATATTGGTTTCTGCGGCAGTGGCAGATTATTTGCAGGAAGAAGAAATTACTAAAGGTAGTCCCTTAGAACTTAAAGGAATAGATGAAACAGTTCTCACATTTGTAGTCACAGCAGAACCAGTTACATAGCTAATCACTAAAATTCATACTGGAGAAGCATAAACAGTTAGCTTAATAAAATTGCTAAGTGATATCCAGTCTTAAATTTAAGAATGAAACCCTCAGTGACAGATAAATCCCTATTTGCCGCACTAAGCTGGAACACACATAGTGATCCACCTTTTTTATGGATTACTGTATTTATAAGTTCAATTTCTCTACATTTATTAGTATTTTGGTTTTTACGCTCATCTGATGAATTTAAACCTTGGATTCCCCATTCTCATCAAGCCGAGATTGCTGTTGATTTGATAGATATTTCACATCAAGTAAAATCACAAAAACAATCAACAGCTACAACAACTGTTACACCAAAACTTTCCTCTTCAACTCAAAAGCCTGTAATAACATCTTTACCAAAAACTGGGCCAACAACTACTGAAAAACCAGAAGATGGTGTTATAAATTCTGAGTTTAATGATCAACCTGTAAACTCCACATCTACACCAACAGAAACATCTACACCAACAGAAACATCTACACCAACGGAAACACAAATTCCATTAGGTGAACTTCCCTGGAATCGTCGTCAAGAAGTGAGGTTAGGAAAGGGAACTATATTACCAGGTGGTTTGTCCCCAGGTTCTCCAACTTCAACTCCAGAAAATTCACCAACTTCAATTCCAGAAGACTCACCAACTTCAAAAGCAGGAGGTGTATTAGCTAGTGTTGACCCTATACTGAAGGATGAAGTAAATCAATTGATACAAGAAAAGAAATTAAGAGTTGATGGTTTACCTGATGTTCTGGCAGAATACCAAGGTAGTCGCACGAAAGAATTAGAAATTACTCTTCTCCCCAACGATTCTGGTCTGAAAGAAGCAAATATACTTGCTAGTTTGGTGATTGATAAAAATGGCAACTTTCAACAAGCAATGGTTATTAATATCGAACCGACAATACTAAGCAGTGAAACTAGCATATATGAACAAGCACTAAATAAAATCTTCAAGCAAGAGAGTTTTGTAGGTGCCTATAATGAGGATAGTTCACGACCAGAATTGAGTAATTTATATTTGCGGATTAGAATTGAGCCAATAAATTCTCAATAAAGGCTTGTAATTTCGGTAAGGCTATGCTATATTGAAGCATCTAGAAATTTGCGGGTGTAGTTTAGTGGTAAAACTTTAGCCTTCCAAGCTAATAATGCGGGTTCGATTCCCGCCACCCGCTTATCGGTAAAAGCGAATCTTGACCCTGATGAAGAAAAACTACGGTTTTCATCTTAGCCAGGGTTTATTTGCACTTCTGCTGAGATAGAATATACTGAATTTATACTGAGTTTATCTGGTCAAGAAATATAGAAAGTATCCAACTAGAACCGTATAGATATATCCAAAAAGCACTGTGTCTTCTTCTAGTTCTTTGATTTTCACAAGGAGGACAAACATAAGATTGTTTTTCTTGTAAATCAAGTTTCTTGACCTTGTAACCATGCAGAAGTCATTGCCAAAGCAATCAATAAAATAAGGCATACAAGTCTATCGGGAGAATCTTGAGAACTGTCTAAGTTATAACCCCCAGTTTTACAGTCTTTAAAAGAGATAGCTTCAATTCCACAACTTTGACAATATATTTTGACTGCTGTTGATAGATCTGGCAGATTAGTTGATCAATACTAACGTTCTGGTTCTTGCCTACGGCGATATTTCCATTTCGAATAAACCACTAAATTACAACGACCAAAACCTTGATTATTTTGTGTGAGATTGACGTTTTGATACAATCTGCGACATCCCGGATAAATTGGAATTGTACTTAGGGACCGTAGCATTTATTTTTGTGGTCTTGTTATTTTGATGAGACCATTCTTCTTTACCATCAAACTGCACCCCATAGATAGCCATCTAATAACCGCACACTCTTGTCAATAGGAACCGTTTTTTTTTGAGAGGGTCTGTTGCTTGAAACCCTCTAAGGGTAATACTTTGACGGTTATTGTCACCCCCTCAACTCTTTATATTTACCCAAATCTACCGCTGATGTAAGCTTTTGTGTCTTCTTGTTGTGGATTGTTGAAAATTAATTCTGTCGGTGCGTATTCTACTAAATATCCTGTACGTCCACCTTTCTCTGAGGTTTTGACGTTAAAAAATGCTGTTTTATCAGCAACCCGTGCTGCTTGTTGCATATTGTGGGTAACGATAACAATCGTGTATTGTTCTTTGAGTTCGTGAATCATTTCTTCAACCCGCAAAGTGGAAATAGGATCAAGCGCAGAACATGGTTCATCCATGAGTATAACTTCTGGTTGAACTGCAATCGCTCTGGCAATACATAACCGTTGTTGTTGTCCACCAGATAGGGATAAACCACTTTGGTTCAGTTTATCTTTAACTTCATCCCACAAAGCTGCTTGTCGCAAACTCCTTTCTACCAATTCGTCCATGTTGCCTTTATAGCCATTAATTCTGACACCAAAAGCGATATTTTCTTTGATTGATTTTGGAAAAGGGTATGGTCTTTGAAAGACCATACCAATCCGACGACGTACTTCTACTGGATCAATATGTGGTGCATACAAATTATGATCGCCAAAAAAAACCTTCCCTTCAGCGCGAAATGTTTCAATCAAGTCATTAAGACGATTATAGCAGCGCAGTAATGTACTTTTACCACAACCAGACGGTCCAATAAAAGCTGTAACCTGATTTTTGGGGATATCTAGCCAAATATTTTGTACAGCTAAAAAGTTACCGTAGTAGATGTTGAGGTCTTCTGTACGTAAAACCACTTGTGTCCCATTCATTGTACTAGCGTTAATAGCCATAAATAGTTTAGGGATAAATTGTAAAGATGATTGATGTATTCTGTTGATGGAATATTGTTAAGCTTTTTGCCTGGTTGCCCAGCGAGCGATGATACTTGTAATTAGAACCATCAAAACTAAAATTAAAGAAGCAGCCCAAGCCAATGACTGCCAATTTTTAAATGGTGAAATTGCAAAGTTGTAAACTAAAACAGCGAGAGAAGCCGTAGGTTTGAGTAAACCATTAGGCCAAAAAGAGGAAAAAAGCGCCGTAAATAGTAAAGGTGCAGTTTCTCCAGATGCTCTGGCGATCGCTAAAGTAGAACCAGTTACAATTGCAGGTAAGGCAGCTGGTAAAACTACCTGTGTAACGGTTTGCAATTTAGTAGCCCCTAACCCCACCGAAGCTTGTCGTAAATCTTGGGAAACCAACTGTAAAGCTTCGTCTGTGGTTCGCACAATAGTAGGTAACATCAAAATCGCCAAGGCAAACCCACCACCTAAAGCTGAGTAAGATCCTAACTTCAGGTTTACTAATGTCAAAACCACAATCCCGTAGGCAAATACACCAGCAATAATTGAGGGAACTCCACTCAGGACATTAGTGGCAAAGCGTACCCAGCGAGCAATTTTACCAGAGCTAAACTCTGTCAAATATATAGCTGTTAATACTCCAGTAGGGATACTGATCAAAGCACCAATACCAACCATGAGTAATGTTCCCAAAATAGCATTACCAAAGCCTCCACCCTGTCGGAAAGGTGCTGGAGGTAGTTGGGTAAATACATCTAGACTCAGACTGCTAAACCCTTTAAACAGTACATAAGAAAGCACAGCTAACAAAGGAACTAGCGCCAATACTCCACAGAAAAATGCCAAAACGGTCATTACCGTATTCAACAAGGTGCGGGGAGAATAAGGGGAGCGAGTCAAGCTGCTTTGGGGAAAATGAGAAGTCATCCGATTTTGGATTTTGGATTTTGGATTTTAAATTTTCGATTGACCCCACGGATAAATCCGAGGCTTGAGAATTTTTGACGTTCGTTCGTAAGCCTTAATTGAAAGATTTCGGCTTGATTATACGGTTTAATTTGTGGGCTTGTACCATTAAGGAATTACTAGTCATAATTCAACCTAATGTGGCAGTTAGCAGTCAGCTTTTGCTCACCCTTCTATATATAGGGACTTGAGAAGTTGAGCGTTTCTTAATTATCCAACTGCCCTAACTACAAACGCTTCATCCGGAGAACGATACACTCAGCCAGAATATTGACTACTAGTGTCAAGATAAACAGCACTAAAGCGGCATACATTAAAGCTGCTACTTGCAAACCACTAGCTTCAGAAAATTGATTAGCTAGTAGTGAAGAAATGGTATTTGACGGAGCCAACAAGGAAAAACTAATGCTGTTAGAATTACCAATTAACATGGTGACAGCCATAGTTTCACCCATTGCTCGGCCAAGTGCTAACATGACGGCGCTGACAATGCCAGAAAAAGCAGCAGGAATCAGAACTTGAAAAATTGTTTCCCAACGGGTTGCTCCCAGTCCCACAGATGCTTGTCGTAAACTAGGGGGAAGGGAGATTAAAGCATCGCGGGATATGGCAGTGATAATTGGCAAAGTCATAATTGCTAATATCACTCCTGCGGGTAACATTCCGGGACCTGTCGGTGCAGAACTAAAAAGTGGTATCCAGGCCAGATAACTATGTAGCCATTTTCCCAAATCATTTAAAATCGGGATTAAGACAAAAATGCCCCATACACCATAGACAACACTGGGAATAGCGGCTAATAGTTCTACCAAAAAGACCAATACCAAACGCACCTGAGAGGGGAGAAAATTCTCACTTAATAAAATAGCTGTACCAACGCCTATAGGCATAGCTAATAACAATCCAATAAAGGAACTGATTATAGTTCCATATACTGCTGGCAATACTCCATATTCATCGTTAACGGGATTCCAACTGCTTTTAAATAAAAAGCTCACACCAAATTCTTGGATAGCAGGCCAAGCGCCAATAGTCACTTGTAAAGCAATCCATAATAGAGTACCAGCGATCGCTAGAGCAAAAATCCGTGTTAACCAAATGAAGCTCCGATCTAGAGATTTGTCAAGTTCAGAGCGTTTTTTAATTGTTGAAGGCAGATTCTGAAAATTGGTGGTCATGAATACTGACTGTAAAAATAAAATCACAAAAAATAGATTAGGGAACCAGACTTACTTAAATTCTTACTACTGCATTTTTTGCTTCTGATACAGTAACTAATCAGGGTTCCCAACTGATTAATTCAGAAATGTGGATAACCTAATATTTGAATTTTGCAGCTAAGTGCCACTGTGATATTATTTAGTGCCACTAGTAGCAGCAGCAACTGCAATTTTATAATCAGGACTGATTTGGTCAGCAGATGAAGCCACCTTAGCAATCACATTTGCTGGTAGAGGAACATAGCCTAATTCACCAGCGAGCTTTTGACCATCAGTTAAAGCATACTCGATCGCTGCTTCCATAGCTTTTGCTTTTACTGCATCAGGATATTTTTTATGGGCTAGAATCCAAGTATACGTGACAACAGGGTAAGAATCTGCACCTTCTGGATCGGAAATGAAAGCGCGGAGATTTTCTGGTAAGGTTACAGCCTCTAAAGTTTTAGATGCTGATTCTTCATTTGCCGTAATAAACTTACCACTCTTATTTTCCAAAGCAGCAATTTTCAAGTTACTTTGTTTAGCGTAGCCATATTCTATGTACCCAATTGCACCTTGAGTTTGTTGGATTTGGGCAGTAACACCTTCATTACCTTTACCACCAACTCCCACTGGCCATTTTACACTTTTGCCATCACCAACTTTAGTTTTCCATTCTCGACTAATGGCGCTGAGATGTTTTGAGAATACACCTGTAGTACCGCTGCCATCAGCACGATACACAACAGCTATGGGCAAATTGGGTAACTTGGCTTCAGGGTTAGCCTTTGCGATCGCCGGATCATTCCAAGACTTAACTTTACCCAGTAGAATATCAGCATAAACAGATCGTGGTAGTTTCAGAGCAGGAACATCCGGCAAGTTGTATGCTAGAACAATGCTACCAGCTGTTACAGGCAGTAAAAGTACACCCTTATTTTGTGGTATTTTGGCAATTTCTTCATCCTTCATTGCCACATCACTAGCACCAAAATCCACAGTACCTTTAGTAAATTGCTCAACCCCAGCACCGCTACCTACTGATTGATAGTTCACTTGCAAACTTGGATACTTTTTGTTCAACTCAGCAAACCAAGTTTGGTAAAGTGGTACAGGAAAAGATGCACCAGCACCAGTTAAGGTAACACTTCCACCCAACTCCAATTTAGCAGGGCTAGAATCGGTAGTATTTTGAGTCCTTCCTGTAGTTTCATTTGTAGCAGCATTGTTAGGGTTTGAACCACCACCACAAGCAGCTAAACCTAGTGTCAGTGTTAATATGGGAATTAAATTTTTTATGCGACTATTATTACCAGAAATATTACGTAATAGCATTGCTGTCCAAATTTTGTAGGTTGCCAGATGAGCGCCTCTAACATACCTCTCAATGTTTAATCTCAGGTAAATAAAAGGTTAACAAGCCCAGAATCCTGTATTATTACTCAGAAGCCGTGAAAATTGATGCCATACTAGACTGAAAAATACAGCAGAAAACAGGATTAAAACTCCCTTGATATAGAGTTTGTGATTTACTGGAAATTAAGGACAGAACTTAGTAAAATTTCCACCTTAACCAGAGGGTGTTCCGAATTGTGGATTTTGGATTTCGGATTGATAGATGCCAAGGATAAATCGAGGAGCGTGTAGCATGAGGGAATTATTGGTCATAGATTCTATAGCTAATTGCCCCTATAACCCTTATAACCCTAGAAAACAAGCATCTCTACCTGACTTTTCATCCTTCGCTTATACTGGTTGCTGTTAGTGTTACCTTTGGCCTTTTCCCTGTTGCCTAATAAATGTTTGCTGCTTCCAATCAATTACTATGGTCCATGATTGGCTTACTCCTAACAATGGGTGGCACGTTCCTAGAAGCCTATGGCACTACCTTACCTTGGAATTGGAGTCAGCAAGGAATTAAAACCTTTTCATTAGGTGTTAGTTATCAAATCGGTGCGGTGCTGTTGGTGGGTTGTTTAGGAGGCAAAAATGCTGGTGGGCTTTCCCAAATTGCTTATTTAGTCATGGGATTAACATTATTACCTGTATTTGCCGAAGGAGGGGGTATGGGTTATGTTAAGCTATCTCAGTTTGGCTATTTGCTCGGCTTTATTCCGGGAGCTTGGATTTGTGGCTATTTTGCCTTTAAAGCTAGACCTCGTATAGAAACACTGGCTTTTAGCTGTTTGTCTGGCTTGTTCACTGTACACATTTGTGGCATAGCCTACTTGATGATCAGTTATCTTTTCCCTTGGAGAGTTGGAGAAAATCTACCTTTAATCCAAGCCATCCTTAAATATTCCTGGTTGTCATTACCAGGACAACTAGTTGTAGTTTGTGCTGTCACTATAGTAGCTTATGTACTACGACATATAATGTTCTATTAGTGAATAGTCAGTTGTCAAACGACCAATGACTAATTGACTAGACTAATTGACTAATTGACTAATTTCCCATGCGTTTAAAAAATCGCCTCTTTTGGATTCTTGCCTGCGTCACTTTTGTGATAGACCAATTAACAAAATATTGGGTAATGAAAACCTTTGTTTTAGGACAAACACTCCCACTGCTACCAGGAGTATTTCACTTTACCTATGTTACAAACACTGGAGCAGCTTTTAGTTTGTTAAGTGGAAAAGTAGAGTGGTTGCGCTGGTTATCCTTGGGTGTGAGTTTGGTATTAATAGCGATCGCATCCTTTGGGCCTGTTTTAAGCTTGTCGGAGCAGTTAGGTTATGGTTTGATTTTAAGTGGAGCTATGGGTAATGGTATTGATAGATTTTTCTTAGGCTATGTTGTTGATTTTCTCGATTTTCGCCTAATTAACTTTGCTGTATTTAATGTGGCTGATTCTTTTATTAGTATTGGTATTGTTTGTATCTTAATTGCTTCCTTCCCAAAAACACCAACTTCTTCTAGTTATAGATGATAAAAGTCATGTAGGGTGTCGGACAAACTTTCTTTTCCTACACCCCATACCCTGTTTTCGGTCAATACAGAACTCCTTACTCGTGACTCCTGCTGTAGCTTCTTCACGTAATGCCAAAAATTTAAAATCTCTATCCCTGAAAGAAAGGTATTCTTGCAATACAAAAATCCATTGATTCAGTGATAGAGATGATTTTAGTTGTAATGTTTTGATAATCTGTTAACTAACTGTTAAAGTAGTATTACTGCTGACTGCTGTTAAGCTTCATACTACTGAAAACAACTAAATATCAAGTCCGCCTAATTTCTTACCATAAATTTGGTCTAGTTAGTAATTAGTTTCACCAATTATAAATTACCAGTCCAAGCTTATATTTCCACAGTACATTGGAGGTTCCTGAAGGTATAAAATTGAAAAACAAAGCCATATACCAAAAGATTTTCAACCCTATTCCCCATAACCTTATTACCTGTTCCGTGCTGTAAGTATTCAACCGGACTAGATATGACAGTTAAGTACCAGATGGAGAAGTTTGTGGTAATATAGTTGCGGGAACTTGCTGAGAAGAATTTGTACCTTTTTCAGTGGTAGTTTTATCTGAATTACCAGGTTCAACAGAAGAAGCTTCTGGTAGTGGTGTTGACTGGTTGGAATTGTCAGGAACAGGAGATGACACTGCTGAATCTTTTGTACTGCTGGGAGTAGTAGAACTTTCTACAGGAGTAGTTTTTACAGATGCAGGAGAAACAGGAACATTAGCATTAATCGGTGTACCACCTGGACAACGTGAATTAAGGGGGAAATGTTTGCAGAGAATTCCCATCCCTTCTGGGGACATTTTAATTTCCGTTGGTGAACTAATAGATGAGTCACTCGATTCGGAGAGCAGGGATTTACTAGATTCAGCCATAGCAACATTGGTGGTAAGTACCAACATTATGACTGTACCAATCAGGGTCAGAGATTTTCCCTTCATTCTGAAATTAACCTCAAGGTCAACGGAACACTTCGCTAATTAAATCAAACTATTTATTAAACAAAATCTGCCTGAATGTAGATGTAAAATTTTCTGTTTAGTAGTATAGGGATTTGGTCGCTGTAATATTTAAATCTTTTGTAAATTTGAGAATTGTTTTCAACCATACAAAAGTAGATATAGAAGTTAAACTTGTATGACTACTTAATAGTCAAGAGAATCAGGATTTGATGAGATTAACAATAATTTTTGTACTTTTGAACTGGTGTTAGAGATCACATCTAAAGTTTAAATACCAGAAACACTATCGTATAAGCAATCACTATAAAATTCCAGTAGAAAGAATTTATTTCTGGCTTGTGAGTAAAATGGTGTCAGACTAGCATTAAAATTACGATGGGCGATATTTTGTCTTAACTAACAGCTGTGATGTGATATACTCGATGAGTTCCCCGCAACCGCCTCAAAAGCCACAAACGTTACTTGGTCAACTGACACAAGCAGTAAACACAATTCAAGCTAGGGTTGATTTTTCCAAACTGGCGCTCAAGCCCAATGCCAAAGTACCGGAACTCTGGGTGCAAGATGCGGGGGCGGACAAAGCGGAAATATATCCCTTATTGGGCGATCACTATATACTGGGCCGTAGTTCCAAATCCTGTGATATCGTCGTTCGTAACCCTGTTGTTAGCCAAATTCACCTATCCTTGTCGCGGGATTCCAGCCAACTGACTCCCACTTTCACCATCAAAGATCAAAATTCCACCAACGGCATTTATCTAGGGAAGCGACGAGTCACTTCCCTAGAACTGCGTCATGGTGATGTTTTCACCTTGGGACCCCCAGAACTAGCCGCTTCCGTTCGACTGCAATACGTAGATTCTCCTACCTGGTACGTCAAAGCGGCAACATGGGCACTTTATGGTGTTGGCGGTGTCAGCGCCTTATTAGCCCTAGCAATTGGGCTGGAATGGACGGAATTTGCTATCAGACCCCTCCCGACAGCCACACGCGCCCCTGTAGTTGTTTATGCCCGTGATGGTTCTACTCCCCTCCGAGAACCCCGAAATATAGCTCATGTAGACCTAAAACAACTATCAGATTTTAGTCCCTACCTACCTGCTGCTGTAGTCGCTTCAGAAGACAGTCGTTATTACTGGCACTTTGGGATTGACCCATTAGGAATTTTGCGAGCCGTATTAATTAATAGCCGCACAGGTGACGTACAGCAGGGAGCTAGTACAGTTACTCAGCAAGTTGCCCGCAGTTTATTCCGAGAATATGTAGGTAGACAAGATTCCTTGGGGCGGAAAGTCCGCGAGGCTGTTGTTTCGTTGAAGTTAGAAACCTTTTATAGCAAAGATGATATTTTGCTGACCTACTTAAATCGAGTATTTTTAGGGGGAGATACTTCTGGCTTTGAGGATGCTGCTAAATATTACTTTGATAAATCCGCCAAAGAATTAACTCTTGCCGAAGCAGCAACCTTAGTAGGAATTTTACCAGCTCCCAACGCCTTCGATTTTTGTGGAGATGGACCCAAAAAACTGGGAGCAGCAGATTACCGCAATCGTGTTGTTAAGCGGATGTTGGAAATGGGCAAAATCACCACTGAAGATGCCAATCGAGCCAGACGTTCCACTGTTCAAGTCAGCGCCAAAGTTTGTGAAAGACAAGCCAACACAATTGCCCCTTACTTTTATAATTACGTCTTTCAAGAATTGGAATCAATTTTAGGGGAGGGAGCAGCAAGAGAAGGCAACTATATTATCGAAACACAATTAGATCCAGCAATTCAAGCTCAAGCAGAATCATCACTGCGAAATTCAGTTAGTAACGCTGGTTCAAGCTTTCGGTTTTCCCAAGGGTCTCTTGTTACCTTAGATTCCAGAACTGGAAGCATCTTAGCAATGGTAGGGGGAACCGATTATAAAAAAAGCCAATTCAATCGTGCTGTGCAAGCCCAAAGACAACCAGGTTCCACCTTCAAGATATTTGCTTACACCGCTGCACTTGAACAAGGAATATTATCATCCAGAAGCTATTCTTGCGCTCCTTTAACTTGGCAAGGTTTTACCTACAAACCCTGTCGGTCTGGAGGCGGTGGTAGTTTAGATATAGCTACAGGTTTAGCACTCTCAGAAAACCCCATTGCTTTAAGAGTTGCCAAAGAAGTGGGACTGAATAAAGTAGTGGATATGGCCCAGCGTTTGGGGGTCAAATCTTCACTTGATCCTGTTCCTGGTTTGGTTCTGGGTCAAAGTGTAGTCAATGTTTTGGAAATGACTGGTGCTTTTGGCGCTATTGGCAATCGTGGAGTGTGGAATCCACCCCATGCTATTAGCAGGATTTTAGACAGTAGTGATTGTGAAGACCGTAAGGATTTAAAAACCTGCCGCCTTATCTACTCCTTTGACCAAGATCCAGATGGTAATAAACGAGTTCTGAAAACAGATGTAGCCGATAAAATGATTGGTTTAATGCAGGGTGTAGTCTCCAGGGGTACTGGTCGTAGCGCGTCTATTGGACTGGGAGAAGAAGCGGGTAAAACTGGTACAACTGATAAAAACGTGGACTTGTGGTTTATTGGTTTTATTCCCAGTCAGCAACTTGTAACTGGTATTTGGTTAGGAAATGACAATAATAACCCCACATCTGGTAGCAGCGCCCAAGCCGCCCAGTTATGGGGAAATTATATGCGGAAAATCACTAAGTAAATTGGACATGGGGTATGGGGCATTGGGCATTGGGCATTAGGAAAATTACCTCCCCATGTTCCCCGGTTCCGAGTCCCCAGTTACCTGTATCCCTCCCAGGGTTGAACTTCCAGTGTACCGCTAGGCTTAAAGATTACTTGGAAGTGGGCAAGTGCTTCTTTGTTATTAGGAGCAGCTAGGTTTGATCCGTACACTGATTGAAACATCTGTGGTAAAGGTGTTTCTCGGAAGAAGTCAAAGGCTACTTGGTTGAGTGGTTCATAGTCAGCGATGACACCACCTTTGTTTACTGCCACACGATATTTCAAGTCTTTGGAAAAGGTTGGTGTAGCACTCCAGTTTTGGCGAATTGTGTTATACAGTTTTTGGTTTAAATCTTTGACTGTACTGGAGTCTGTGATTTTTTCACCGATTACTTCTGGTGTTTTGACATATCCTCGCCAAGGACTGACTTCCAAGACACCTAGTTTAGTAAATACTACTCGGAATTGAGCGATCGGTTCCTTGGTAATATTGCGGGTAGCAGGATTGTATAGTATTTTTGGCAGTGGAGTTTTGTTTACTGCTTCATTGGAACCTTTGTTCACAGCTTTGTAACCGATAATACTACCATCAGCAGCTACACCCAAACGATAGATTAAATCTTCTCTAAATTCAGAACGATTACTCCACACTGGATGAATTTGGTTATAAACTTGGCGATTTAATGCCCGTAGCTGGGAAGGGTCAGTAATTTCGGGAACTGAATTTACTAGTGCTTCTAAATCTTTAATAATTGGTGTAACTGAGGCTAAGGCTGATGTGGTTCGTGTCGGTAAGACTATAGGTGATGCTGTGGATGCAGTTTCAATTGTTGGTGTTGGTGAGGCTGTGGGTATTGTTGTGCTAGTCTGTTCCTCTGACTTAGGTTCTGGTGGACGTACTTGGGGAGGAGGAATTAAGCTAAAAGCGACTGCCGCAACAGCTAAACTGGAGATGCCCACACTGGCAGATACTACTTGTTTGAAAACGCCTTGACTAGAACCGCCATAGCGTCTGGTGACGGGTTGTAGTTCCAGTGATAACTCTGGTAATGTTTGGGTATCAGCAAAAAATTGATCTACCGCTTCAACTAAATCAAATAACTGTACAGTAGTCAAATCAACTTGAATGGCTGGCTCTTTGCCTTCATTTGATGCTTGAGATTCTAAACCGCCGGAGGGAATCTCGGAATGCACAATCAATTTATGGTGATTGGTGTCAACTTTATGTAATTCTACTAGTTCGGACTCCCGGTTGTGTGCTTGGGGATTGGGTACATTGCTTAAAAATTCTTGAGCATAGGCGCTTACTGCTCTGACTAAGCTTTCAAAAAATTCCCGCCCTCCGGCTATGGGCTGACTATAACTAGATAAATAGCATTCTGCATTAACCAAGATAGATAGTTCTGGGCGCAGTTCTTGGAAGTGGGTAGATATGGTAACATCACTTAAACCTTCTAAGAGCAGCGTGCAATTAGGTAGACTGTACTTACGTTGAATATTCATTCTACTTCACCGTCAAAAAGAGAAATCCAGAAACGCTGCATTCCAGCTGTACCAGTGCAGAATAGTAATTTTGCTAATAAATCTATAGCTAGTTCATCTAATTTTTCGTCAGAGTTTAATGTTAGTAAAACAGAACGTCTGGAATTCATGCGACTTTTAAAATGCGTTCTAAATCTTTCTAGGTAGTTAGCTAGACGCAAATTTTGTTCTAGTGGAATTTGCTTTTCTGACAATTGCTGATATATTCCCAGAATCTGACGGATAACAACTGTTAAACGCCGCGCTATGTAACAGGTAATTACTACTAAAGCTTTGGCTTCAAGAATGCTTAACGGTCGGCGGCTATGAGCTCGTCGCAAGGGGTTAGAAGCGCGCATTCGCCATAAATCTACCCGGTTTTTAATAATTTTTGTCAGGTCCAATTCTTGGGCAAAAGCAAGAATAGCTTCAGAACCACCAAGTTCTAAGGCCTCTATTGCCAGTAACATCAGGTCAATTTGCAATGTGGTTCTACGTGGGCATCCCTGTCTAGCGATCGCTGGATCTGGTAAGGTGTCCAGAATCATGGGCATAGCTTCATGCGTTGGAGAATCGAACGGGGTTAAACTTGCGGAAACATTCATTCTATAAAATACCTTGTGCTATTCCAACAAACTGAGTGAAAGGAATTTTTAGATAGATAGCCAAACCAGAAATCAGGCTTCTGGTCGTGCCAGCATCCCAATCAATATATACAATATTTACTTTGGTTATTCAAAGATTTCCCTGTACTGCCATGGAACTTTTAAAGCCTTATTTTACCTATTTACCTACCTATGTTAATAGTGGAGATGCATCTCTAGCTTGGGTTAAATTCTTGGTGATTGTCAATGATTGACGAAACATAGAGCAATAATCTTCAGGACATGACATTATAGTGTACGATTTTTCAGGGAATTGGGGATTGGGGAAAATCCATCAACTCTTGTCTCTTGCCTTTTGGCTATTCCCAACTAACCACTAACCACTAACCACTAACCAATTATGGATTTAAAATCTCTGATTCGTGACATACCAGATTTTCCTAGACCTGGAATTTTATTTCGCGATATTACTACCCTATTGCGTGCTCCAGATGGTTTGCGTTATACTATTGACTTTTTAGCACAGAAATGTATTGAATTGGAAATACAGGCTGATTGCATTGTGGGTATGGAATCACGGGGGTTTATTTTCGGCGCACCTCTGGCTTATAAATTGGGTTCTGGTTTTATTCCTGTCCGCAAAAGAGGAAAGCTACCAGCAGCAGTTCATAGTATTGATTACGAACTAGAGTATGGTACAGATAGCTTGGAAGTACATCAGGATGCTTTAAGTCCAGGTAGAAAGGTTTTGATTGTAGATGATTTGCTTGCAACTGGTGGAACTGCAAGTGCTACGGCTAAGTTGGTGCAGAAGACTGGCTGCGAACTTGTAGGTTTTGGGTTTATCATCGAGCTAGGGGATTTGCAAGGTCGGAAATATCTGCCGGATATACCGATAATTTCCTTGGTGGAATATTAAGAGGTAATGAGGTAATAGGGACATGAAGATAATAACCTTTTGCCTTTTGGCTTTTCCCACTGACAACTGACCACTGACAACTGACCAATGACAAATACAAAAATTTCCGTGGAGACGGGTCGAGGTTGGCTGATTAAGCTAGTGACTGATGAGACTTCTCTTTATGTGGTGAAACGATTATTGCAGGCTTTGTTGACGATTTTTCTAGCATCGGCTTTGTCGTTTTTTATTATGAAATTGTCTCCAGGGGATTATGTAGACACGCTGCGACAAAACCCGAAAATTTCGCCGGAACGAATTGAGGAAATACGACGACAATTTGGTTTAGATAAGTCTTGGCCGCAACAGTTTTGGTTGTGGTTGAGGCAAATTATTACTAGGGGTGATTTTGGTACAAGTTTTGTTTATCAACGTTCTGTATCTTCATTGTTGTGGGAACGAGTACCAGCGACGTTGTTGTTAGCGATCGCTTCTTTAATTACAACATGGGCGATTGCTATTCCTTTAGGTATTATCGCTGCTGTTAAACAAAATCGTCCTACTGACAAAATTTTGCAGGTCTTGAGCTATGCGGGACAAGGTTTTCCCAGTTTTATTAGTGCCTTGTTCTTGTTATTTTTAGCTCAAATTACTACCCCACTGTTTCCGGTTGGTAATATGACTAGTATTGATCACGCTGAACTGACTTGGCTGGGTAAGATCTTAGATATTGTTTGGCATATGATCTTACCTTTAATCGCCTTAAGCATGACTAGTTTTGCTGGGTTACAACGGATAATGCGTGGTCAATTATTAGATGTTTTGCGCCAAGATTATATTCAAACTGCCCGCGCTAAAGGACTTCCAGAAGACCGGGTAATTTATGTTCATGCTTTGCGAAATGCTATCAATCCTTTAATAACTTTATTGGGTTTTGAGTTAGCAGGTTTATTAAGTGGTGCGTTTATTACAGAAAACTTCTTCAACTGGCCAGGTTTAGGGAAGTTGACTTTACAAGCAGTATTGGCAAAAGACCAATATTTAGTAATGGCTAGTTTGGTGATGAGTGCAGTTTTATTGATTATGGGTAATTTAATTGCTGACTTGATGTTAAAAGCTGCTGATCCAAGAATTAAGTTAGAAGATTTGAATTAGTCATTAGTCATTAGCAGGACTTACGGAACTGGCACAAATAGGGGGCGGGATGTAGCCCTGGCACGTAACAATTGAACTCAAACCAAGCACATAGGAAGACTGGGGCGTTTTAGTTGCTGAATTAAATAATTAGAAAGCAATCTATCCTTGTTTTGATAAACAGTTTGACCAGTTTGATAGCCTAGATTCTTTAATCTAACCCAACCCAACATTGCACAAGCAATATGATTTCTTTGAAACCTAGCTTTACGACATTGACAAGATTCAATGCCACTTATTTGTTTAATCTCTCGTTTAAACTCCTCCATTTCCCAACGAATTTTACACACCTCTTGTACAACATTCGTAGAACTTTGAGATAAATCGTTAGTAGGGACATAATCCGTTCTGTTGGTAGAAAC
>ERZ1034409.89-NODE-89-length-33114-cov-2.952691_pt1 | contig 33114 bp, 38 predicted proteins | sample MGYA00520610_ERZ1034409 | MGnify/ENA primary metagenome ERZ1034409 (study PRJEB33736, sample SAMEA104288480) | Azolla microphylla | place: Ecuador | collected 1982 | study: EMG produced TPA metagenomics assembly of the PRJEB19522 data set (Is there foul play in the... | reverse complement strand
GCAAGCCGCGGGTGCCGGGCTACGAGCAGGGCAACTTCGTCGGGCCCACCATCTTCTCCGGCGTCAAGCCGGGCATGGCGGTGTACGACCAGGAAGTCTTCGGGCCGGTGCTGGTGATCCTGTCCGCGGCGACGCTGGACGAGGCCATCGCCCTGATCAACGCCAACCCCAACGGCAACGGCACCGCCATCTTCACCCAGTCCGGCGCGGCGGCGCGCAAGTTCCAGGAAGACATCGACGTTGGCCAGGTCGGCATCAACGTGCCGATCCCGGTGCCGGTGCCGCTGTTCTCCTTCACCGGCTCGCGCGCCAGCAAGCTCGGCGATCTGGGGCCCTACGGCAAGCAGGTGATCCTGTTCTACACCCAGACCAAGACGGTGACGGCGCGCTGGTTCGACGACAGCACCGTCTCCGCCGGCATCAACACCACCATCAGCCTGCGGTGAGCGGCAACGTCCCGAGCCGGAACGGCGCGATGCACTTCGGCCTCAGCGAAGAGCAGCTCGCCTATCAGGACGCCGCGCGCAGCTTCGCCCGCGGCGAAATGGCGCCGCACGCGGCACGCTGGGACGAGACCTGCGAATTCCCGCTGCAAACCATCGCCCGGGCCGGCGAGATGGGCTTTTGCGGCCTGTACACGCCGCAGGCGCTCGGCGGCCTGGGGCTGAGCCGGCTCGATGCCTCGATCATCCTGGAAGAGCTGGCCGCCGGCTGCACCAGCACCGCCGCCTACATCACCATCCACAACATGGTGACCTGGATGGTCGCGACCTGGGCGCAGGAGCGCTTCGCCCGCGCATGGGTGCCGCTGCTGGCCGCCGGCCGCAAGCTCGGCAGCTACTGCCTGACCGAGCCCAATGCCGGCTCGGACGCCGCCTCGCTGCGCACCCGTGCCGAGAAGCACGGCGATGGCTACCGCATCAGCGGCAGCAAGGTGTTCATCTCCGGCGCCGGCGCCACCGACCTGCTGGTGGTGTTCGCCCGCACCGGCGGCCCCGGGCCCAAGGGCGTCTCCACCTTCGCCGTGCCCGCCGACGCGCCGGGCATCCGCTACGGCAAGCTGGAGCACAAGATGGGCTGGAACAGCCAGCCCACCCGCGCCATCAGCTTCGACGAGGTGGAGGTGCCGGAAAGCCAGCGCATCGGCGCCGAGGGCGAGGGCTTCTCCATCGCCATGAAGGCGCTGGACGGCGGCCGCATCAACATCGCCACCTGCTCGATCGGCACGGCGCAGGCGGCGCTGGAGCGGGCCCGCCAGCATCTCGGCACGCGCAAGCAGTTCGGCCAGGAGCTGGCGCAGTTCCAGGCTTTGCAGTTCCGCCTCGCCGACATGCTCACCGAGCTGGTCGCGGCGCGGCAGATGGTGCGGCTGGCGGCGTGGAAGCTCGACACCGGCAGTGCCGACGCGACGGCCTATTGCGCCATGGCCAAGCGCTACGCCACCGACGCCGGTTTCGAAGTCGCCAACCAGGCGCTGCAGCTGCACGGCGGTTACGGCTATACCAAGGAATATCCGCTGGAGCGGCACGTGCGCGACACCCGCGTGCACCAGATCCTCGAAGGCACCAACGAAATCATGCGGGTGATCGTCGCCCGCGCCATCCTGCGCGAAGGCGCAACGGAGCAGCTGCGATGAACCCCGATGCCGGTCAGTACACCAACCTGAAACTGGAGAAGCGCGGCCACACCGCGCTGCTGTGGCTGTCCAACCCGCCGGCCCACACCTGGACCGCCGGGAGCCTGCGCGATCTGAAGCGGCTGGTTGGCGATCTCAATGCCGATCGTGAGATCTACGCCCTGGTGGTCACCGGCGAGGGCGCCAAGTTCTTCTCCGCCGGCGCCGATCTCAAGCTGTTCGCCGACGGCGACAAGGCGCGGGCGCGCGAGATGGCGCGCCGCTTCGGCGAGGCCTTCGAGGCGCTGAGCGCGTTCCGCGGCGTTAGCATCGCCGCCATCAACGGCTATGCCATGGGCGGCGGCCTCGAATGCGCGCTGGCCTGCGACATCCGCATCGCCGAGGAGCATGCGCAACTGGCGCTGCCGGAGGCCGGCGTCGGCCTGCTGCCCTGCGCCGGCGGCACGCAGAACCTGCCCTGGCTGGTGGGCGAGGGCTGGGCCAAGCGCATGATCCTGTGCGGCGAGCGCGTCGACGCCGCCACCGCGCTGCGCATCGGCCTGGTCGAGCAGGTGGTGCCGAGCGGCGGCGCGCTGCAGGCGGCGCTGGCGCTGGCGGAGCAATCGCACCGGCAGAGCCCGAGCAGCGTGGCGGCGTGCAAGAGCCTGATCCAGGGTGCGCGCGCCAACCCGCTGAAGCAGATCCTGCCGCTGGAGCGCGAGCTGTTCACCGATCTGTTCGACACCGAGGACCAGAAGGAGGGCGTCAACGCCTTCCTGCAGAAGCGCAAGCCGGAGTGGCGCAATGGCTGAGGGCATCGCCAACCCCGAGGCCGTGCTGTTCCGCGAGCAGCAGGCGGGCGGCGGCCAGCGCATCGGATTCGCCCAGCTCAACGCCGAGAAGGCGCTGAACGCACTGAACCTCGACATGATCCGCCTGCTCGATCCGCAGCTGCGGCGCTGGGCTGCCGATCCGCGCATCGCCTGCGTGGTGCTGCACGGTGCAGGGGCCAAGGCCTTCTGCGCCGGCGGCGACGTGCGCTTCCTGCGCGACTCGATCCTCGAGTACCGGAATGCCCCGGCGCCGAACCCGAAGGCGCAGGCCTTCTTCGCCGAGGAATACCGGCTCGACTACCTGATCCACACCTACGCCAAGCCGATCCTGGCCTGGGGCGGCGGCATCGTCATGGGCGGCGGCCTCGGCCTGCTGGCCGGTGCCAGCCACCGCGTCGTCACCGAGACCTCGCGCATTGCCATGCCGGAGATCGGCATCGGCCTGTATCCGGATGTCGGCGGCAGCTGGTTCCTGCGGCGCATGCCGGGGTGCACTGGCCTGTTCCTGGCGCTGACGGGGGCGGCGCTGAACGGCAGCGACGCGCTGGAAGTGGGGTTGGCGGACTGCTTCCTGCGCGCCGCCGACCAGGCGGCGCTGTTCGAGGAGCTGGCGCTGGCGCAGTGGAGCGCCGCGCCGGAGGACAACCGCGCCGTGCTGTCGCGCCTGCTGCGCCGCTTTGCCAGGGAGGCGCAGGTGGTGCAGCCGCCGTCCGCCGTGCGCGCGCAGTACCTGGCGATCCAGCAGCTGACCGAGGGCGACAGCCTGGCCGAGGTGTTCGCCGCGATCACCGGCTATGGCGGCGACGACGCCTGGCTGAAGAAGGCGGCGGCCAGCCTCGCCGCCGGCTCGCCCACCTCCGCCGCGCTGGTGTGGGCGCTGTGGCAGCGCGCCCGCCACCTGGGCCTGGCCGAGGTGTTCCGGCTGGAGCTGATCGTGTCGCTGCAGTGCTGCGAGCACCCGGACTTCGCCGAGGGCGTGCGCGCGCTGCTGGTGGACAAGGACAACCGGCCGCGCTGGACCCCGGCGACCCTGGCCGGCATCACGCCGCAGTGGGTGGCGGAGCATTTCGCCGCGCCCTGGTCGGTGTGGGCCAACGAGGCGCATCCGCTGGCCGATCTCTGAAACCCGCAAAGCAAGCAAGGAATCACGCATGAAACTGGCATTCATTGGCCTCGGCAATATGGGCGGCCCGATGGCCGCGAACCTGCTCAAGGCCGGCCACGCCCTCCGCGCCTACGACCTGGTGCCGGTGGCACTGGAAGCGGCGCGCGCCGCCGGTGCCACCATCTGCGCCAGCGCGGCGGAAGCGGCCGAAGGCGCCGAGGTGGTGATCTCGATGCTGCCGGCACGTCGAGGCGCTGTACCTGGGAGAGGGTGGCCTGCTGCAGCGCCTGCGTGCCGGCACCCTGGTGATTGACTGTTCCACCATCGCCCCGGCGGCCTCGCGCAAGGTGGCGGAGGCGGCGCAGTCCCTGGGCCTGGAATTCATCGACGCGCCGGTGTCCGGCGGCACCGCCGGCGCGGCCGGCGCAACGCTGACCTTCATCGTCGGCGGCACCGCGGCGGCGCTGGAGCGGGCACGGCCGCTGCTGGCGGCGATGGGCAAGAACATCTTCCACGCCGGCGGCAGCGGCGCCGGCCAGGTGGCGAAGATCGCCAACAACATGCTGCTGGCCATCCACATGGCCGGCACCGCCGAGGCGCTGGCCCTGGGCGCGGCCAACGGCCTGGATCCGAAAGTGCTGTCGGAGATTATGAGTAAGAGCTCCGGGCGGAATTGGTCTCTGGAAATCTACAACCCTTGGCCTGGCGTGCAGGACGGCGTTCCGGCCTCGCGCGGCTACAGTGGTGGCTTCGGTACTGCGCTAATGCTCAAGGATTTAGGTTTGGCAGCGGAAGCTTCCATTGCCAGCGGCAGCGCCATCCCATTGGGCGAACTGGCTCGCAATCTCTACGCTATACATGCAACGCATTCTGCTGGACTTGATTTCTCCAGCATCATCAATCTATATCGCGATAATTTGTAGCTCCGCTACCGAATGCTTCTTGCACGTCGAACGGGATAGGCAGGAACGTCCAGGCACCACCTAGCCCTTCTGCTTGCAACATAGCTTCAAATTTTTTCTTCATCAGAACTCTCCTGCGGGTGCCAAGACCTGAGGCCCCTCAGAAAACGATATCCAATTCTGCGCCTATCAGCAGCTTTGCTGAGTGTTTGCCATTCCAGAGCCTTCCACACAGGGCCGTGCTGCAAAGCCCTCCGCCTATTTACTAACACTAGGTTGCCGGTAAGCTGGTTGTGTAAGCCCACCTGCGCCTGCCGGGGGCTGCGCACAGAGCATTTAGGCATTGCAGCCAGTCTCGTTGTCAGAATCCGCCATTCTCTGCGCGTGCTCTTAATACACTGACTTTACGGCTTAGGCGCTTGGCAGGCTGACAGGAACAATCGTAGGGGCTCGTCAACTCTTGCAGGAATCTTTTGGCACATTTGCCGGAATCCGCAGGACGTGCACCTGCACTATTAGGGCGCCGATCTCACGGACAACCACAGATCCTGGAGATTGTCGTCTAACGTGTCGGGCTCCACGTATTCGACAAATAGTGCGTTGGTCTCAGCCCACTGGCGGAACGCCTGATCCACGCGAATGCTGTAATCGAGGTGAAAGCCGTACGGGACGCCCCGTTCGCTGATGAGGGTCGTCAGATAGGTGATGACCTGGTCGTCAACCGTCGGGCTCGGCAGTTCGATGATCTTGATGATCGGTGACACGTCGTAAAGGCGCGGGAGGTCAACACCCGGAGACTGGGCACTTTGGGGGAGGTGCTCGAGACGCCAGCATTCGCGTTCCTTTTCTGCTTCCGGAGGCTGCCGCATGGCCGGATGTTGGGGGGCGCTGTTGTTGTGATGAGACGAATCGCTATTCATGATGCTCTCCTAATGTCCGTTGATCTTGATGTGAACGATTTGACTAGGTGCCTACCTGAGGCACTTTGTCAGTTTCTACGCAGTCCGAGACGGCCGGGCGGCATAGACAGAAGTGCCCGGATGCGCTCTATGTTGTACAGGCGTTGGCCTGCAGGTGTCGCCAAAAATGCTGTGGCGTCAAGCTTGTTAAGCTTGTGGAGATTGCCGATGTGCCAGCGTTCAATCCCCAGGCGTTTCATCGCCTCGCCCATGAAAGCATGGGTCTCTCGAAGCGCGACGCAGCGGGCGAGATCTACGTGAGATACGTATCTATTGCCCAATCCGTCCCTCACCTCCGGCATAAGCCCCGACCCGATCCAGGTCTTTCGTGCGGCGAGGGCTCCAATTTCTAGTGCGTCCAAGGCGTTTGAAAGAGGCACCAGGTCCGGATTGTCTTTGAACCTTCGCTCATAGGTTTCAACCGTTGCAACAGTGAAGTAACGGCGATTGCCAGCGCGGCGGCTCGTCGGATCCTCGACGAGATCGCCGGAACTGACGAGCACGCCGAGCTGCTGAACAGAGATATTCAGTCTTGTGCAGACCGCGGTACTGTTCAACAGACCGGCTGTCGACGCTAGTTCGCGTTGCTCCACTGATCGGCGTCCGCTCCTGCTCTTGTATGTTTTCTGTGCAAGCACTGCCTCCATATCCAGCGCTTCGACCTCCTGCCGCCGAAATACATACACCAGGCCACCGTCGATAGAGGGTCCAGAGGTCGGCCTGGGGCCTGCGGAGGAAATCTTGTCCGCCAAATTCGTCGGATTCACCCCGTACCTACGACTCAATTCGGAAACGAATACGAAGTCGCTCTGGAACTGATTGACATCGGCCCTCTGCAGCACATACTGCACTCGACGTCCAACCTGGCGATGGGCAGCGGGCAATGCTCCGGATTCCACCACCCGATAGACGGCATCGGTATAAATGCCCAGCTGGGCGGCCGCTTCACGGATAGTCATGGTCTCGCGAGTCACCGGTGCAGCAAGGGCGAATGCCGCCGTCGCTCGAGCACGACTGATCAGATATTCGCCGAGCTTCGCACCGTGCGGCCGGAAGAACGGCAGGGACCCGTTTCCAAGCGCCTCGATCAACTGGCTTGCCGTAACGCTTGCATCTCCCAGGAACGTCCGTGTGGCCTTTTGCAGCGTGATTGGATCTGGTGGTAACTCTGGTGACGCCAGCGGCTTCAGCTTCATCAGTAGCCCGTGTGCGGCATCCAGACTGACGCTGCGCTGGAACATGCTCGCCTCGAGTGATGCCAAGACGCCGTCCCGATTGAGCCGCTGCATGTTGAAGGTCGAAAGGCCGAGCATTGATGCTGCTTCAGCCAGCGATACCCCTTCGTCGGGCATTTCCATGGCCCGCAGAGGGGGGCTGGGTGTTGCCTCTTCGAGCTCCTGAAGCCATTCCGAGGCTAAGGGGTTCGAGGACGCCTTCAGCTCTCGAGTCAGGTGAACGGTGGCCCCCTCCATCCCCAGTTCAGGCCAGCGCCTCAGCCGGGCGCCAAGCAGCTGCGACATAGCGACTTGCCGGGAATAGGGATCCTTCGCGAAGTCCCAGGCTACTACGATACGATCAGATGCCTCCTCGATGCGCCATAGTTGCGGTGACAGCCTTTTGTGACCATAGGCCGTCGCCTGAGTCAGCATAGAGACCGCCAGATGCAGCGAGTCGAGGAGGTCATACATAGAGTCCAAACCACGGCCGCCGGTGAAGGCCTCGGCGATGATCGCCGAGACTTCCAGCTCCGCAGCCGTTGCCGGGGACGTTTCCGAGCACAGGTCTGCCGTACAGGCCGGACAGACGCTCTCGAAAGGTCCAGAGAGTGGGAATCCGCTTCCGCAGCTCTTACAGCTGTCCACGAGCTTAATCCCGTGGACGGTGCATGCTGTCGACCACGCGACCTGCCACCATTTTCGGTGAATCCCGTCCGCTTCAACACAGGCGGGACAAAACCGCCAGTGTTTCAAGTGGACGTGGGAGTCGGTCGCCCCATCCTGGGGAGGGCGCAACCGGATGGTTGCGCGCTCCAGGATATCGAGCCCGAATCCGCTCAGAGTCGCCAGTCCAGTGACCGACCATAGTGGCTGCTGCCCCCTTGTACCACTGGTCAGGGCTCGCCAGGTCTGCGAGTTCGGCGATGATATGTGGCGGCCCGTAGCAGTTGTCTCGAGACAGCCTTGCGACGTATCCGACGATGGACTCCCCCGGATCCGGGGGAGGACTGACTGGCAGCGTGGTCTTGAGCATTACTTGGTCAGCCGGGCGTTGAGGCTCGGCTCCTCCGGGTCGTTGGCGGCCATGCGTTCGGTAATGCCCGTCGACTTCCTCGCCGCCCGAGACACCTCGAGGGTGGAAGCGGGGACGCGGAACGGGTTGAACGGCAGCGTCACATCACCCATGCGCTCCTCGTAGGCCAGGGCGAGGTCCTCGATCCCGATCCCGGGCCGACCCTCGCGGATCGCGTTTGCGCCGGCTGCCGAGACGAGCTTGTGCACCAGCGCGATACGACCGGCACTGGCCACGAACATCTGCAGGGCGGTGTCTTCATCGGCGAGTCGGACCGAATTTTTCAAGCCAGTGCCCTGGTCGAGGCCCGCCAGAATGGTGCGGAACACGACTCGCTGATCCTTGGTGTCATAGCGCATCACGGACATTCGCACCGGCGCCCAGCAGCGACGACGGAACTGCATGTCGTGCTGCAGCAGCTTTTCGACCTCCGGCATGCCGATGAAGACGAAGCATACGCAGGTTGTGTCGATCAGCGACTTGAGCCAGTCGCAGCATTCCTGGATCACCTTGTCGCGGGCTCCATCGACGGCATGCTGCATTTCGTCGATGAAGATGATCTCCACGTTTTGCCGCCGAATCAGCATGCGAATGCGGCGGTCTTTGGCCGCCAGATTGCCGTAGTCCGGGCGCGGATCCCCCAGGGACTCCAGGACGGCGGTGGCGATGGTATGGAACGTCGCCTTGCCCTTGAGCGTCACGTAGCAGTGACGCCGCTGGCCCAGTTCCGGATGATTCGTCGCCATCCGGTCCAGGTAGGCTTTCACCAGGGACGTCTTGCCGGTGCCAGAGTCGCCGCAGATGATCAGGCCGCCGGAACGCCCCCGGTCGATGAACTCCATGTGGAGCTTCTCGATCTGATCGACAGCACGCTTGAACTGCGGGTGAGCGATGCGGACGTCGTCGACGGTGTTGTAGAACGCGCGCAGCTCAGGGGTCATAATCGAATTGGTCATTTAAATCTCCTGGTTTCAATAGAGATGCACATCAAATTGCGAGCGGGTCGGGGAACCGCACCGGCATTAGCTCGCGTTAATGCCGGTGACGGGATTTCGTTGATTGGCTAGGTGTTCATGGTTTCTCCTTGGCTGGGCGTAGCAAGAGGACTACATCCATTCCCGCGCGGCTTCGTAGAAATCCACATCCGCCGGCGGCTGAGGCGCCGTCTCGACGCTCGGAGTTGCGATGGCAGGGCGCCTTTGGGGAAGCACCGCTTCCGATTCCGGATGGGGACCCGGAGGCGGGGACGAGACTGCACCGATGACGCCGGCATTCGGAGCCTTGCGCGGCCGGCCACGCGGCTTTTTGGCGGTTACGGCGTCGGCAGGCGCAGCGGGCTCCGGATCGGCGGCCTGCGATTCGCTGGCCGCCGCGGTGGATTCAGAGACGGCTTCGTCGTCGTCGCCAAGCTCTCCGGACTCAGCCGCCGTCTTCGCCAAGAGGTCCTCCGCAACCTGTGAGTCCATCAGATATCGGGACAGGCGACGCGAGACCTTGGTCAGCTCGGTAGTGCTGAGATTCTTGATGGCCTCATGCAGCTCTTTCTCGGCAGTCAGGTAGGCGTCATTGGCGCTCATCTTTTTGTGGAGAACTCTGGCCAGGGCCAGCGTAACCATGTGCCGATGCAGGGTGCGGCCCGTCATGGTCTCCTGGTCCACCGCCGGCACCGGCAAGTAGGTCTTGGTGAACGGGTCCTGCACATAGATGTGCCCCAAGTCCCAGGGGCAAAACTTCAGAGTTACCTTGGTGTTCTTGCGCAGGTGGCGACGAAGAGTGCTCAGCTCGTCGGAGTTGTAGCGGGCGCAGAACAGCTCGATTCCGCGGGGCTTCACGGTGCGCTTTACCGACTTTCCGAGGAACACCATCACGTTGGCGTCGGAGAAGGGCACCACCACGGGGCACTCGAGCTCCGATTTGGCCCAGGCTCCCGCGGGGGTGTCGCCGAGAGCAACATGGGGCGCCTGGTGATACACCGTGGTGATCCACTGCAGAATCAGCTTGTCGAGCTTCTCGTATTCGACGTAAGCGAACTCTTTGGTCTTCTCACCGGGGTCGCCTGGCTTCATCACCCGCCCCGGCAGGGCGTGGATGAGTTCGGTCATGAGGATGCCGAACATCCGTTCGACCTGGGCCTTGAACCAGGGCTGACGAGGCGGGGTGAACTCCAGCGTGATGCCCAGGTTCAGGCAGGCGTCCTTGAGGTCGTTGCCCCGGAATTCCTTGCCGTTGTCCACCAGCAGGGTACCCGGCACGCCGCGCATCGGGTAAGACCAGCCAGGTTCGCCGATGCGCCGGATCAAACCCTCTTTGCCAAGGATCGCCCGACCCAGGCCCTCCATCACGGAGGCGTAGCTGGGAGGTTCAAAGCCCAGAAAGTACCCGACGATGCACCGCGTCTTGACGTCCAGAAACAGAGTCAGCCACGGCCGGGTCAGCAGAATCCCTTTGTGCGTGACATAGATATCCAGCAGCGTGTGATCGACCTGAACGACCTCGAGTGCGTGGCTGAGGGCCGGCGTTTGCATGTAGGTGTGAAACACCTTATTTGCATACGCAACGCCATAGCGCGCAGCCGTCACGTCGTACTTGTCCAGGCGATCGATGCTGCGCCTGACTGCGCCCCTACTAGGTGCAACGAGCTGATCCGAGGCTGGCCGCAGCCTGTTCTCTTCTCGGATCGCTCGACACAATGCTTCGTGGACTTTGGTCATCGGCTGGCGCGTCGGCGCTAGGTAGACCAACGCGATGCACTCGTGAAGCAGCCGGCGCACGTCCTTGTGAAGCCTCGGCAGGGTGTTGCCCTTGCGATCGGGAACCAGGGCTTCAAGCGAGCAGCCAGCGCCTTCGTACGCAGACACCCAGCGTTGCAGGGTTCGTAGATGCGGCGGATCGCCGTCCTCCGTTTCCTTGGCTACCCTCTTGATCAGTAGCTCGAGTCCGGCGTTAGTGTCGGCTTCTCCGTCCGCCCGCTGTTTCATCACGGCCTGGACATAGGCGTCCATTCGCCGAACTTTGGCGCGGACGTCGTCAGGAAGGGACGCGAGATCGAATGGGGTGGTTGCCGCCGTAACCGGGTCCTGCGGCGCCGCCGCGATCTCATGGACCTGTTTCGCCTTGCCCTCGGCAAACGCGAGATTCAGCTCCGACGGGCTGAGATACATGTTGCGCCGGCCGTTGGTGTACTTGAAACGACCACCTGGGCCACGTTCGCCGAAGCACTGCCAAACATGGCCGTACATCCGGATCTGGGTGATAGCTGGAGAGAGTTTCATCATGGCTAGATCACCTCGTCCACGATGGCGATCGACGTCCGGCACCCGAACACCTCGGAGGTGTCGTAAGTGAGCAGGCCGTCGAGAATGGCGGCCGCACTGCCGGCGAGGTACTTGGGGTGAATCGCGCCCCATTGGATCGTCCCACCGTTTTCCCGGATTTTCTGGACGGCGGTGTTGCGATGGGCGAGCGTGGCGAAGCGGGCGTACCGGACCAGGGTCTTCGCGTTGCTGAGCTGGGGCTGCCGCCGGATCTCCCTCTCAGTGACAACCCGATACGTGTAGCCCCGGTGATGAGCCGAGTTGCGCACGGCGTCGGCACGCTTGCGGAAGTCATCCCGGGACGCCACCGACGCGTATTTGACCTCGATGAGTTCACGCGTGTGATCGATGTAGAAGACCTCGAAATCCGGGGTCGTCACGCGAAGCTTGTTATCCAGTGCCAACGGGAGCCGGAACGGCTGCGGCCGGTAGGATGTGACCTCAGGAATCGATTCCAGTCTGAAACACAGGTCGCGCTCCAGCCGCGACTCGTAACGCAGGTGCTCCTCGTTCTTTCGGGAGTAGAACTCCCCGATGTGGTTGGTGCCGCCTCCGCGGTTATCGATCCTGCGAGCGGGAGTGTGGTTGGGTTGGCCTGAGGCCACGGGACTAACGGTCTTCAGATGCATAAGCTGGTCTCCTGATTTCGGATTAGAAAAGGCAACGGGACTGATTTCGGGCACAAAGCCTCCCTGCCGATGTGGAATCGCATCGGTGGCAACGAGAAGGGAGGATCCCGGGCAAGCCGAGGGTGTCAGGCCTAAATCACGGCCTCTGTACTCGAGCTTGGGGAGGGCCGCGAAGCGGCCTAGGTGGCGGTCGGCTGCTGAACAGGCATCAGCAAATAAAGCAGGTTCTGAAACCCAGCACGTGATCCGGAGTTGATGGAATTAAAGGAAGGGCCAAGGGCCTGTTTGATGGCGCAGGCAAAGCGAGCAGGGCCGGACCGCTCCCAATTGACGGATTTGTGGACAACGACAACGTTCATTTGAAATCTCCTTTAGCGTTGGCAAAAAGGAGGCGTCGCGGCCCTTGCGGCCGCTTTGGAATTCCACTAAGCTGACGTTGTTCAGAGGTCTAACTTGAACAGCGCTGTACTAAGGCCGTCGGGATGCCAGTCCCTGCGGCCTTTGCTTTTTCTGGTCTCCGGCGCCTCAAACATTGCATTCGCGCTCACTTTTGCAAGTTGCGAGAATGTAAAACCCACTGCTTTCCAGTGGCCGCGTGTGAACATCTCAACGCGGACGGTTCGATGCTCCAATTTGAAATCTGCTTTCTTACTCCCTGGGGCCTACGTGGCCACGGTGATTTTCTGATCATCCCTATACGTTGACCTTGTTCCTCTAGGCCAACAATTGTTGCGCCGTGACAATTGCGCCACGCCACGATATCTGGTCGCGCGAGATAGTCAAGTAGTTTTGACAAATTTATTTGTCGTGTCGAAGTGAATGAATCAATAAAAACAAACAAAAACAAATAGATGTGGTGTGAATTCTTTATTGATGGCGGAGTAATTATCCCAATTCAGAGTAATTGCCCGCTGTTTCGGGAGCGCGGTTTCAAATTTTAGGTTTGAAAAATTTGAGATCGTAGATTTAAAGGCCGGGGATGCCATTGATCTAGAAAGATATTCAAGCTTTATCCCGATCCACAATAATCTTGTCCTCTAAGCAATTCGCTTAGAGCAGCCATTGATTTTGCTGAAACAAAAAATGAGGTTTGGATTATGTCGGTCGAGTACGGCTCGGCATGCATCTACTCCCCAAATCGATCAAGCCTTGAATCTTCCAAGTCGTCAAATTCGTTGGGGGGTTGGATCATCTCGCGCTGAAGCCTTACGAGTTCCTCGTCGATCCACCTGATGCCTGCCGAGAGACTTGCGGCCCTTTCTCGGCAGCTTGTTGAGACCACTACACTTTCGGCCTCCGTTGACACGGCGCGCTCCAAGTGAAACTTGGCTATTCTGGTTAGCGCAATGCGGAGATCCTGTAATTTGCCGATATCCGCGAGCTCCATGGGCCGGCTGGAGATATCGGCCAGCAAAGCTACAAGGTTGTGCCGGATGCGACCCTTTCGATTTTCCTCAATAACTCGGGCAGCCAGTTGGTTGTCTCCACATTCGATCATGTACCGAAGATCTTCGGTGGTGAACCGCGTAAGGCCTAGATTCAGACGGAACTCATACGTGGCGTTCACAACCCATGGCATTGCACTGGGGTTTGGCGGCCGAGTCTTAGGACCACTACCCAGGCGGTTGTAGGGATTGAGCGGAATCTCACGCATAAGGCGATGCTCGCGGAAAGGAAGTCTCTCTGTATGACATAGCTCATTAGAGCAAATGCAGTTTCCCATTGCGCGGTTGCAGGGCTCTGAACCTCAAGTGCGGTGTTGAACGGCGGCGTTGTAAACCTACGTGTTGACGAGGCACGCCATCGGAGTAATTTTCTGTCCTCCGAGCTACTGAGACTCCTTTGGCGTAGCAACTGTGATTGGTTCAATATCAATCATGCGCAAGAAACTCTGCAGCCCTTTCATCATGATGAATCGGTCGCGCGTGGGATTCTCCCCATAAAAGGTTATTGATGCGCACCGATTTTCCGCGTATTGTTCTCGCCGCAACTTCAACAACAGCCCATGACCAACGCCCCCCGCCCATTCGATCTCCGATGCGTGCCCAAGCACGCAGGGCGGGTCGTGTCTCGCGCACACGCCGAATCGATATCGATCGCGTAAAGCGGGCGTGACGTTTTGTCTCGCCCTGAATACCGGGCGAGATCTCCAGCATAGCCATGTAGGCATCTCGCTCCGGCGGCAATAGCCCCCTTCGCGAGATCGCCATGAACACCCCCGATTCAACCCCCGCTTCGCCCGAACTGTCCCTGTGGCACAGCAGCGCACAGCTGCAAGGCGCCCGTGCCCTCCAGGAAGACACCATCGCCGTATCCGAACGTCGTGACGGCCTGGCCGTTGTCGTAGCCGATGGCCTGGGCGGACATCCCGAAGGCGAATGGGCCAGCCGAACAGCAACATCGGTCGTGATGGGGGCACCATGGTTGAACGCAAGTAATGAGTCCCTCGCCGGCCTCATGAAGTCGGCGATCCGAGAGGCGCATGCCGCAGTGAAGCGGCAGGTCTGGCGCGACGATCAGCCAGCCACGACCCTGATCGCCGCATTCATGGATGCGGAAAGCGATGAAATCACGCTGGCATCTGTTGGAGACAGCTATGCGCTGTTGATGCGCGATGGCGGACTTCGATCCCTGCTGATGACACGCATGCCTCTACCTGAAGGGATGTACAAATACGACGCCCGCCCGCGCTCTCTCGCTTATTCGGTTGGATACAACATCGGCGTAGAAGGTGTCGGGATCGAGGTGCAAAAGTATCCGCTGCAACATGGTGATCGGCTTCTATTCGCCACGGATGGGATCGATTTCATCGCGCGTGACCGGATCATTCACTGCCTGGCCCTGCCTACCCCTCGAGCCGCAGCCGAGGCGCTGGTCCGGGAATTCATCGAAGCCGGCGACGAACAGCAGGACAACGTCTCGTTCGTCGTGGTGTTTGTTCAGGCAGTGAAAGGCGTGGCGGCGGCTACAGCTGGCGATCCCGCGGCGGCTCCCTAACAAGAATAGAAAAGCGCCATGAAAATTAGAGTTCTATCGGACTTGCATCTTGAATTTGTGAAGCACTGCGCGCCTCTGATCGAATCGGTAGGCGAGGACGTCGTCGTGCTCGCCGGCGACATCGGAGTCGGGACGGCAGGAATCGAATGGGCGAGGATTGCCTTCTCGCGGCGCGAGGTGATTTACGTGCTCGGAAATCATGAGTTTTACGATCATGATTGGGTCACGCTGTTGGACGCAGCGCGCAAGGCCGCGGCCGGCAGCAACGTGCACGTACTCGAAGACGCGGAGTTCAAGTTCGGCGACGTGACGTTTCTTGGCGCGACGTTGTGGACCGACTTTGCCGGAATGGGCCCCAGTACCCGCATGATGGTTCAGATGATGGCGCCTTCCTACATGACCGATTACAGGGCAATCAGGCACGCGAACAAACTGCCGCGGACCAACAGGCTGATCCCGCCTGATGTGCTGAAGCGGTGTATCTCCAGCTACCGTTACCTGGACCAGAGGATCGCCGCTGAGACCGGAAAGCTCGTCGTGGTGACCCACAACGCGCCAACGATGCGGACGATGTCGCCGCAGTACCAAGGGGATCTTGGGACCGCGTTATTCCATAACAACTTCGAAGATCTCATCCGTCCGCCAGTTGTGGCCTGGATCCATGGTCATAGCCACCACAACGCAAGGATCCTAGTCAACGGCATTCCAGTCGTATCCAATCAGATGGGCTATCCGCTTGAGAAGGCCGAGGGATTCGACTGGGGCTATTGCATCGACGTGTGATTGATGTAGTGGTCCACAATCTCGAGTGATGTGCAGCCGAACCAGCTGATTCCAGGAACAGTCATGAAGTTTACGAACGCCCAGCTCCAGGAGCGAATACCCCTGGCGTAGTGGCTGAACCACTGCGCCGGGCTAGCTCAACCAGGTTAGAGCAGGCCCCTTATAAGGGCCCGATGCGAGTTCAAATCTCGTGCCCGGCACTCTACGGTGTGAGGTGAGGTTCCGAGCGGCTGGAGCCGAAAGCCTGCCTCCAAGGCAATAGGTGAAAACCAAATGGCTAAGATTTGCCCGTGGGCCATTATTACGCCCCGTTACAAGAGCGTCGAAGAAGAACCCCTGGTCGAGCTTCTCGTATGGACCGTCATGCAGGAACCCGATGGCGCCTTTTATTTGATCGGAGTCCGGGCCGATACCGGGTCGCTGAGACAGAGCACCGAGCTGGTCGAACTCGATGCCGAACTGGGAATTGCCAAGACGGCCTCCGGGCGCTGTTACCGGCTGCACGGCCGGCCCGAGGATGAGGCTGTGACGCTGAGCGTCTACGCCTACATCCAGAACCGATACCTCGCGGCGGTGGCCGACTACGACGATGCGGTGCAAGAGGAACGGGCGCGACGTTCTGCAGCCGATTTGTCGCCTGACCAGCTCGAAGCGCTCCTGCGTAAAGCGCGAGCCGGAAAGACGCGCGTCGACGAGAAAGTGGCTGAATTGCTCGTCAAGATGCAAGGGGGTGGCACCGAGGCAGCGTTGGAGGAGCTGTTTGGGATCAAAAAGAATCTGCATTGATGCCCAGCCAGCGGCCGTATGGCCGACCTCATGACCTGATCAAACGGCTCTGTGCTCTGAAATGAAGATCATGTGACCTGTTTCGTAGGCCATGAAAAATAGTACCGGAGGAACAAGTGATGGGTTCTATCGAAAGCAAAGACTCGCCGCCGGCGTCTTCAATGCCCTGTGCTGGACTAGGAGCCGATGCGCAGCCGCGGCAACCGGTAGTCGCTGATGGACAGCATGGTCAGACCAAGGGCAAGACCGCTGAGGGTGCGTTGGCATGGGATGAGCTGGAGCGGGCCCAATATCCGACATTTTTCACCGCGACTTTCGACCATGGTGCGACGGGGGAAGGGAGGACCATGGGGCTGACCATGCGCTACGCGCATAGCTTCCGACACCTCCGCGATCTCATCCAGGAGGATTTCGGAGGCTATTTCGCGGGTGGCGCGCAGGTTGCGTTGGGCCTGGTAGTTTCGCCGGGTGCCCTGGTGCTGCTGTCGAAGGCGGCCTTGGAGATGATTGACGTGCTCAATGGCGACACACCTGGATCGCCGTTCAATTTTCGTTACACGGCCCAGATCCATCAGAACTACTCGTAGAGGATGACATGATCCTGTTTTTGGACACCGAGTTCAGTGACCTGAGCCCCGGCATGGAGGTGCTGAGCCTCGCTCTGGTATCGCTGGACGGGAAATACGAGTTCTATGGCGAGCGGAACGACGTCCCGGCCGAGCGGTGCTCCGAGTTTGTCCGGCAAGAGGTACTGCCGCAGCTTCAGGCCAGGCCGCCGTACGCCGGCGACCTCCTCAACCTGCGTGCCCGGTTGCGTGAATTCGTAGAAGGCCTGCCCGAACAGGCTCGGCTGGCATGCGATTCCCATTTCGACATGTCGCACGTCAGCAATGTCCTAGGCAAGCCCTGGCCTAAGACACTGAGCGGTGAGCGAATGAGCCTTCAGGAATGGAAGGAGAAGCCAGTATTTGCGCAGGCCCAGGAGCGTTATCACGACGGAGGTCGCCCCTATCACCACGCGTTGAGTGATGCCCGTGGTTTGCGAGCTGGCTACCTCGCCTGGCAGAAGAATGCCAAATGACTCTCTCGGAACACTACCAGCTGGCCGAAGTTGCTCGGAGCTGCGCGCACGGTGTGTGCATGACCTACTTGATGGACATTCGTCGATCTTGCCGGAGCAACAAGTGAACGATGCCTCAGACAGAAAAGCGACAGCGCCGGGCCACGTTCCGGGCGATGTCGACGATGCTGGTGGCCTACCCCCACTCGAGCAAGGCCAGAATTGTAGCCGTCCGATTCATGTCGTGAATGGCGAGGCCGCCTCGGGGGACCCCGCTACGATGAGGATCGTCCAGGAACACTCAGATCATTTTTACTACGATTGGCATCTGATGTATGGCGGTCGAATCGAAGAATTCCCGTCTTTAGAAGCTGCGAGGACTTGGTGCAAACAGCGCGGCTTTTCGTACGTGTGCATCGATCATCTTGGCCGTGAGTTCGACCGGAGTCAGGGATGAACGTCTTGTTCCCTGGCGACCTGTATGGCGATCAACGTGGACTTGAAGGAGCGACGAAGCAACTATTGCCTCGAATTATTCGTGGCCTCCCTGGACTATAGCTCGACTGTTGAAATGCCCATGATGGAAAAGAGCGGTGAAGGATGGAGTGGTTACGTTACGGGGTTTATCCCGGTCCAAGGGTTCGGCCGCGTAGACGGGCATCCTTGGTATTTCCGTGCTCGAGGAGACACCTGGAAAATCGAAATCGCAGAGGATCGCGCCCTGAGCGAGCAGTCTCTTCCAATCGTAGCGTTTGGGAGAGGCGCCGGCTGGCTGGTTCAAGGGTTTTGGGAGAACGCGAGCTACATCGATGAAGCCGACGCGTGGGGGCTAATTGAAGCTGCCTTTACCGGGTTCCGAAGTGGCGCCTTGGAATACGTCGAGGTGACGAAGAAGGATAGATAGCCCGGGGTTGAAGGGCTACCTGGTGGCGCATTTCATCGCTTAATCCTGGCCGCCGGCATGTGGAAGCGTTTATCCCTGCGAGGTATAAATTATCTAAATCAGGATATCGAGGTATAAAACGGTAAACGAACCCAGCCGAACGTTTTTTGTGCCCCCTACTAAACTGCCCATTGAAGCCAGGACGGTAGAGCGAGAAAGCTTGGCTTGAGGGCGAAATTGAGAACAATATCCCAGTACAGAGTGGCCGGATGGAGGGACGGGGTATGAGTGCGCAAACCTGGGATCTGCACGCTGAACTTGATGAGCTCGAGCCTGAATGGGCTCGCTCCATTGTGGGCAAACGGCGTTTGTATCTGGACACCAACTACTGGATCAAGCTGCGCGACGCACAGCTAGGGCGCCCGAAATATGCACACGACATCGAACTGCTGGCCGCGTTGCGGGCGGCGGTTCAACAGGGGATTGCGGTCGCTCCCACAAGCGACGCCAGCTTCCTCGAGTTGATGAAGCAAACAGACGACAACACGCGGCAGGCCACCGCGCAGCTAATGGACGAACTCAGCGGCGGCATGACGCTATGCGGCCATCAGGAGCGCGTCAGCCTAGAGCTTCAGGTATGGTTGAGGAAAGCTTCGGGGCACCAGGTGTCCCTCCATGACCTGGTCTGGACGCGGCCAATTTTCATCCTTGGCCGGTTCGATCCCCGTGAGCACATCCGACCTGGCACGAGCTTCAGGAATGCGATGTCCCGCGAGCAGTTCCAGCAGATGTGGCTGAGCCCGCTGACCGAGTTTACGGCCTGGGCAAAGCCAGACTCGCTCAAGGAATTCGACGATACGGCGGCAAAGCTGAACACCGAGATGCAACTGCACGCCGCTGCCGCTACTTCGTTCAAGAAGCTGGTCATGGACGAAATGGCGGGGGCCTTCGACCTGGCGACACCCATGCTTGCAGGGCTGTTAGCCGACTTATTCGGCCGTGGGAAGAATCCCCAAGTCAACAAGGAGATCCAGGACCCCGCCTTCTTAAAGTCGTTGTTCAACATGCTGATGTCAGCCTTCGACCAGAAGCCCGAGGAAGTGGGTCGCACGCTGCCATCGCTTTACATCCACGCCAAATGCCACGCCGCGCTGCGATGGGACAAGAACAGCAAGTTGAAGGGTAATGACCTGCTCGACTACCAGCATGCCGCAGCGGGCGTCGGCTATTGCGATGCTTTCTTCACCGAAGCCCACCTCGCGAATATGCTTCGCACCAAGCACGTCAAGCTGGCCGAAGAGTTCAGTCGGTTTGTTACCCCAGACACCGCCGAAGCATTGGACTATGTTCGTGGCCTGCTACCTTCCCGATGACTAAGGTAGGCTGGGAGCTACGTTCGGAACCTTCTCGCCGTAGGTGAAGACGAATTCCACGGTGTTGTCGCGGATCACCTCGTGGGAGGTGAGGTCGCGCACGCGGCGGATGCTGGGGCCGAAGCGTTGATCCGGCGTATTGGGGACCGGAAACCATACCATGGGAGGATACCCACCATTGGCGAAGTGCGCATCTTCTATGGCTGACGGTAGGATTATTTGAAACTGGATGTTGCTGAACAACAGGACGAAGTAGCAGGACGGGCAATCGTTAATTTCTGGATTGCGTATAAACAGCAAGACCCGGATACCTGCGCCTCGCGGGCGCGCATTTGCCAATTGCTCAAGCATTAACAAAGGAGAATACGGCCGCTGGCCGGCGCGATACTCCGGGTCGAGAATCCAGGGCACCAAGTATTCGTACTTGGGCAGGACCTCTGGGGGCATGAGTGCCAGCGCCATCTTGACCAGGCACTTGTGAACGCCCTGGGGCACGTGCGCATGCCGCGTCACCGTGAGGGTCAATTTCTTGTTTTCATCGTCGCTAACGATGATCGGGGAGCCTGGGCTGTGAGCGATATTGATCCCCGTGTCGGTGGCTTCGATGCGCCCGGCTGCGGTTGCCAGGACCGGCAGGCCGTTCCTACCTCGGACGCCGTTGAGCGCCCGAAAGGGCAGCACATACTTTCCAAAATGGTCCTCGTGGACCGAAAAGATGGCGTTGCAGCGGTCGCATTCGTCTAGCGATGTCAGCCATCTGTTCCCGGTCATGATCGGGATCGTGTGTGCCTCCTTTTTGAACGTCGTATCGGGTGCGGACTTCTTGCAGTAGCGGCAGACCCGTAGGGCGGGGTCGCCGATTTGGAGCTTTCCGGATCTTTCATCCAAGAGCACGTAGGCCACGGAGTAGCGTTGCTCGAAATAGTCGTGCTCTTGCTCAGGCGTCAGTGTGTAAGCTTCTTCGTCGGTCATTTGTATTCCGGGCCCCGCCGTGCGGAATCGTAGAGTGTCGGGGCTACTAGATGCCGATTGTAGATGCTGATTGCCGATGTGCGGTCGCCGCCAAGTGCCGCGGCACGGCACAATAGGGGGATCAGTCCTCAGAAAAAAGTAAATCCAAATGCCCAATATCGGTGCTGTATTCAAAAGCGAAATTACCCGGCTTGCCCGGCGGAGTGTGAAAGAGCAAATCGGCCCACTGCATGCCTCCACGGCGAAGCAGCGCGGGCAGATCTCCGCGCTGAACAAAGAAGTGCAGTCGTTGTCGCGGCAAGTTGCGGCCCTTCAGCAGCAACTGGGACAGACCCAGCCTGCGGAGGCGGCTGCGGAAGACGGCGCCCATCGATTTACCGCCAAGGGCCTCCGGACATTGCGGGAGCGCCTGGGATTGAGCGCGGGGGATCTGGGGCGCTTACTGGGGGTCGGGCAGCAGAGTATCTACGCATGGGAGGCAGGCAAGACAAAGCCGCGGCGGAGCCATTTGCCAGCCATCGCCGAGCTACGTGGCCTAGGCAAACGCGAAGTGCAGCGGAGGCTGGCCGCATTGCCAGCCCAGTAGGCGTTCATACGCCACAGCCGCCAGCTAAACGAGTCGGAACGATGCCCCTGACCTATGTCTTCATCGATTATGAGAACGTGCAGCCGGCGTCTATCGCGACTTTGGATCGCGAGGATATCCGGGTGTACATTTTTGTCGGCGTCAATCAGACGAAGTTGAGCTTCGACATCGCCGCGACAGTGCAGAAGATGGGCGCGAGGGCGGAATATGTGAAATGCTCCGGCACTGGCAATAACGCCCTGGACTTCCATATCGCCTACTACATCGGCTACCTTTCGGCGAAGGATCCCGCCGGGCAGTTTGTCATCGTCTCCAAGGACACCGGTTTTGACCCTCTGATTGCGCACCTTGCTGGTCGCGGCGTCTTGGTAACCCGCACCAAGGACATCGCCAGCTTCGGCGCGCCCCTGCCGACTGGTACAACCCCTGCCGCTGACCGGGTAGTTCTCTTGATCGAAAATCTCAAGGTGCGCGGCACGTCCCGGCCGAGGACGCTGAAGACCCTAACAAGCACAATCGCGGCGCTGTTCCAGAAGACTCTATCCGCTGGCGAGATCGATGCCCTGATCGCCGGGTTGGGGGAACAAGGCATCATCACCGTAACCGGTACCAGGGTTGCCTACAACCTGTAGTCAGGGGTTCTGAAGCGCTTTATGGTGAACCTGGGTCGTGGCCACGCTACGACCTACGCCAATGATGGTTTCGGTCATGTGGTTCAAGCCCAAAGTCCGGACAGTGGCACAAGCACGTATTCCTATGACGCTAACAATCGTAGAACTCAACTCTCGATCGGTGTGGGTACTGCGGCCGCCGTCTCGATTTCTCTTTGAAGTCGTTCTCGAAGTTTTGCCCCGCTCTTACCGCATTTCCATGTGGTCCGAGATCAACGGCTTGGGACTGACCCCGGCCTGAATGCGTTCGCGAACCGGTGCAACAGCGTCTATGAGCGCTTTGCTCGCGCCTGCGAGGCCCTCCTCCGAAGACAGCGCCTGCAACCGATCCCGATAGTCGGATGTCGCATCGAGACACCGCTCAATGATTCGCTTGACGTCCGAAGGTTGAATTTCCAGGGTTACCCCGAATTTGATGAGACCTTCAAATAGGTTCGAAGGCATGAGGCTGCGGTCCAGGTTGAGGCCACCGAAGCGGTTTGCGGACAGGATGTCATGCCGTGCCCAGGCGCGCATTGGCGCTGGGTCATAGACCGGAGAAAGACTAACCGCGCCGGCGATTTCCTGGACAGACAGATTCTGCAGGTGGAGATCTCCGTTTCCAGTGAGCAGCGACAGCGTGACACGCTCAAACAGGATTTGAGCATCGGCCGCAGGCTTGGTCAGCAGGCAGGGTATTTCCTGGATGCCGCCAGAAAGCACCTTCCAGACATTTTCCAGGGGATGCTGTGTAGCGGAAATCTCCCGATTTGCGATGGTAGAAACAATCGCATGCAGCGTTTCAAGGGGTAATGGGTGGCCATTGTCGTCGCGATCGAATCGTTTGACGGCGAGGCCGACTAGGTCGGCGATGGGGGCACCCCAATTGTCCGGGACTCTGTCGCCAACACGGTCATGGGCATCGAGGCACAGGCGTTCGAGAGGCACGATACCCTTATATTCCGGGGGGGCCACTTTCAGGACTACCGGAACAAAAGATTCGCCCTGGATTTGCGTGGCATCGCGAGATCCGATCCGGCCGTCCCAACCCTTCGCCGGGATGGAGACGAGAATCTTGTGCATCATGCCACCCGCGGTAGCCGAACCGACGCTCATTGGAATAGCGTTGTCGACGACAATCTGCATGCGCATCAGCGAAGCTAGGGACTCGGCGATGTTCTGATCATGAGTGTCAACCGACCAAGACTGCGTCGACTGCGAGTAGTAGCGTTCAGCCGATTGGTCCTGATCGAAGACATCAATGTGCCCAATTCCGCCGTGGCCGAACTGGGTCAGCAGTGTCCACTCCATATCGAGGCCAGCTGCAGGCCTGATTCCTCGGCGCTCCAGCAAGCGGGTCATGCACACGCGCTGGAGATTCGGCCCACTGACCGAACCTGGCGGGGGAATGAGTGCCTGGAATACCGGGTGCACCGGTGCATGGTCGAAATGTGGCCAGGTGACGGTCAGCCGGCGAAATTTGTCTGGAGGGAATAGCACCGAAATACCTGGGCCCTTGTAGTCACCGTCGTAGGTGAATCGAGCCTGATCTCCAGTATGAATCAGAGTCCCCATGCGGCGAGGCGTACCTCCCACACGAGTCCACACTGTGGCAAATCGATCAGCCATCAAAAAGGGAGGCGAACTGCCCCTGCTGAATCGAATCCATGAGGGCACTGGCTGAAGGCTCTCGAATCGGCCTCAAAGCCAGTTCGAATCCCACTGCATTTGCCAATCGCTCGACGGTCCGCAGTTCGACATTTCGTTTGCCTTTGACTCGAGAAATGGTTTCCGGAGGCAAGCCGGTGGCCTCGGACAGGCCTTTGTTCGAGACCCCCATTTGCTTGGCAATCAGAAAAAGCTCCACTAGAATCGGAGCGGTTTCTAAATTGATGTCTACATCAATCTTTGGCATACTGCCAATATAGTTAACATATAGATCAAGTTCAATAGATAATTGTCACTTTGTCGTGATCGGGGTAAGTTGTGCCTTTAACCTCGAAAATACCCTCTGAAATCGGCTATTTAAGAGATATTGAACAAGCTGAGAGAAGATCCCAAAGGTCTTCGGTGAATTTCCAGGCACTATTTTAGGTCGGGGGCTTTTGTGCCCGGGAGGTGCCTGTGATCGAGCGATTTCAAGGGGCGGACAATCGTCGCCGTCTCCTCGAAGCCTTGGACCGCCAGCCGGTAGTTCGCAACAACCCTGATATCGCGGGCGAGCTGGCGAATGCCGCGACGCTGCATGAGTTCAAGCCCGGTGAAACTTTCATTCACCAGGGCGGCGAAGACGATGACCTGTATCTGATTCTGGCCGGAAGCGTCAGCATCGAAGTCGCTGGCCGCCGGGTGGCGACACGTACCGAGGGAATGCATGTCGGGGAGATGGCGCTGACCTCGCCCGCTGCCAGGCGCGCCGCATCGGTCGTCGCGATCGATACCTGCGTCGTCGCCAAGGTCACCGAACAGGCGTTCCAGAGCATCGCCGAACGCAACGCCCAAATGTGGCGAGTCATCGCCGGCGAGCTCGCTGGCAGGCTCCGGGAGCGCAACGGGCTGGTGAGGCCTCGCAACGATCGCTCGGTGCTGTTCATCGGCTCGTCGCACGAAGCTCTCGAAGTGGCCCGGTGCATTCAGGACCACCTATCGCATGACCCGGTGACGGTCCGACCCTGGACGACGAACGTGTTCAAGGGGTCTACGGTCACGATCGAAGCCCTGGAGAAGCTCGCAGAAGAATCCGATTTCGCGGTGCTGGTGTTGACCCCCGACGATATCGTCGACGCCGGTAAAGGCGACGAGCCGGCAATGCGCGACAACGTCCTGTTCGAGCTGGGCCTGTTCATGGGCAAACTGGGCCGCGGCCGCACCTTCATGGTGATCCCGCGCGGATCGAATTTGCGCATCCCTACCGATCTGGTGGGGGTAACCGCGCTGGGTTACGACGGCAAAGTCTCGGCAAAGGATCTGGACACTGCCTTGGCGTCCGCGTGCAACGAAATCCGGCGCACGGTGAAGGAACTCGGACCCCGATAGCCGGCGATGCCGTTCACCGACGATTTAACCGCAGAGATCGACGCGATCTTCCAGAGTCAATGGACAGTTCGCGAGGGGCGAGGTGTTCCAGAGCCCGAAGGGGTTGCCCTCGACAACGATGGCGTCGTCATAGATGCCGCGGTGCTCTATGCCGACCTTGCCGGATCAACCGCGATGGTGGATGCCTTTCCTGCGGCAACGGCAGCCGAGATCTACAAGGCTTACTTGCTCGGCTGTGCCCGGGCGATTCGCCATTGGGGTGGCTCGATTACCGCCTATGACGGTGATCGCATCATGGGGGTCTTCATCGGCGCAGGAAAGGAAAGTCGTGCCGTCAAATGCGGGCTATCAATCAACTACATCGTCACCGACATCGTGAACCCGGCCTATGTGCGCCAATACGGCGGGTCAGCACCAGTCAAGCAAGTCGTCGGCATCGACAAATCGGAGATGCTGGTCGCGCGGACCGGCGTTCGCGGCGACAACGATCTGGTCTGGGTCGGGCGGGCCGCCAACTACGCGGCCAAGCTCACCGAGGAAAGTCATACCACACCGACCTGGATCACCGGAGCGGTCTTCGCGGCCCTGGATCATTCGGCGCTTTACAGCCGCGACAACCAAGACATGTGGAAAAGGTGGCTATGGACCAACATGGGCCAGATGGCGGTATACAGCTCCAGCTACCGCTGGATCCTCGGCTAACCCTCGATTCAAGGGTGCTGCTGATATACCAGAAACACCGCTAAGGCCCAGGGGATCACTGCTGCGATCAGCGCATGCAGGCCGCGCGCGACCCATCGAAACTTGATCGACGCGATCTGAGCGTTTCGATGGGCCTGGTGCGCGAGGTCTCTCATCAGATCCGCCTCCGTCAGCTTCTCGATCGCGTTCAGAAACTGGTTTGCATCTCGGTCGGCAATACCTTGAAAGAAGATCAGCGATTGCTTCGGGCCGCTGGTGCGAGGCACCGTGGCCATGCCGATGCTGAATAGACTGAGCGCCAGGGCGACGACCGCCAGGCAGACAACGCATCCATCCAGAACGGTCCACACCTTCAGTGCCTGAGCGTTGGTGGCCAGTACGCCGAGCATGGCGGTATCGATGCCCAGCAGGGTCGTAATCCTGGAATCGGCGGCGCCGATCCATTGAATCTGGCGTCCCAGGATCTTGTCCAGAAGCTCGTTGCGGTCCGTGTCGTTCATGCGATGTCGATGAAATGGAGTGAGTCGGGAAAAGCGTTATCAGCGCTGGCAGTAGCGCACTCGCCACTTTTGGTTGGCCAGCACATCCTTCAGGCAAATACCCCGCATTTTCGGAAAATCAAGTTGCGCGAGCTGGGGCCAGAAGTCCCGTGTGAATCGAACTGCGCTCAGCTCCAAGCTATTGGGATGGGCGAGTTTTGCAATCATCAGAATTGCAAACGGCGCTCCCAGTTTCGAATCGCTGATCATGCTCTGCATGGTGTGCAGATCCTGGCTGCTCGGCGCCGGAACGAAACTCGGATGCGAATGCCACTCACCAAGGTAGTTGAATCGGGAATAGCGATGCCCGGTCCGGTCGAAGAAGCTCTCGAGGAAGGCCCGATGCTCATCCGGATGACGGACAAAGCACGCAGTCCCTCCCCCTGACCGCTGAACCGACAGGTCGATAATTTTGAATTCGTCGGGACCAAGAGCCTCCCCGACCAGCACACCGCCGATCTCGCGGCGACCCGCGCGGCCGAGCTCCCGGGAGAGCTTACGAACCAGATTCTGGGGAAGTTGAATTTGCAAGCGATTGCTTCCACAGATTCAATAGATGGGCGATCTCTGCCGCAATGGCAGCGGGTTCTTGAGGGGAAGTGGGAAGAGCCGTAGGCCCAGAGACGGTAATCGGAATGGTATCAAAGGGTGCACGGAAGACCCGCGCCGCCTGCAATCCGATCAGATACACCGATGCTGAGAAGATTGAGGCTTCGTGCGGCAGCAGCGTGTCGATGGCCAACCGCGATGCATGGGCAGCAATGACTCCTACCTCAGCATCTCCAGCAACGAGGGGGCCGGTGGTCGCATCGATTCCGTAGTCAATGGTGCGTTCGGGGGCCGGGTCGGGATCTTCCGCCGCCCACCACGCTTCGATCTGGCGCCGCATGATCTGCGGGGCGGGATCCAATCCGGGGCGGTGACGCGCGATGATGCCGCCGATGCCGCCGGCATAAACTCCAGCCCACATCAAGGGTTTCTGATGCCTGGCTACGACGGCGCTGAGAAAATTGAAGGTACGGTCGTCGGCAGTGGCATCGACCACCAAATCACATTCCGACAGTTTGGTGAGCAAGCTTCCAAACGACCCTGCCGACTCTTGACCCGCCAGGCGTTGCAGGCTGACTTCCACATCGACGGAGCTATTGATCAGGTTCAATCGACGGGCAACGGCAGCGCTCTTGTGGGAACCAACGGAGAGCCAGTCGAGATCGTTGCGGACCAAGTTCTCTGGCAGCAAGAGATCGTCATCGACCAGCAGGATCTTTCGAACCCCAGATCGGACCAGGGACGACGCGATCTTGCTGCCGACCGATCCGCAGCCCACAATCGCCACTTTTGCGTCGGCCAGGCTTGCGAAGTTTGAAGGAAGGCGAGCTTCTACATTGTCGATCGGAACGAGGAGAAAATCGGAAATCGAGTCCTCCCCGACCCAACGGACCTCGATCGATGATCCTTGCAGGATCACTACGATATAAATGTCGTTGGGATCCGACAAGCCGGTGAGGAACGGCTGCAGACTCGCGCGGAAAGCTCCCGCGTCTTCGATCGAGGCGAGTTCAACAGCTTCGGGCAGCCGCACCACAAAAATCGGAAACTTGTTGCCGTAGCCGTCGAAGCCGGTTGGCACCTGATTGTCGGTCCACTCGGTCCCGTCCTGGCTCCTTAGGCTGCGAATGACAAAGGTCCAGTTCTTTTCAGTTGCGTGTAAAAACCGAACTTCCCCGGACAAACAGGAGCCTTCGGTTATCGAAGAAAAGCGACTGATCAGGCAGGATGTCTGGATCAGACGGAACATGGTGCCACGCGCTCGCTGCCCGAGCGTGAATTCGTGCCGAGAGGGTGCGACCCGGACTCGACGGCCAGAATCGTCTTGCTCGGTTGAGAGCAGCAGATACGCGCTCTCAACCATCTGGGCCCCTGTGATGTGGGGTTCCCAGTTGTCGGGGCCAAACTGCAAGCAGAGCTCGCCCGTGGGCCATTGGTGGGTCGACCAGCGCTCCGATCGGTCCCGCGGATACACACACGGCGGTGCGTACGGGAACTCCGCCGGATAGCAAAGCGAGATTTCGCGTCGACTGTTGCCAATCACCAAGGTCGCATTCCAGCTAAGAACACCACTGGGATTGACATGCCAATTGCCGGGAACCAGCCAATCACGGCGTGTGGTCAGTGTCTCGATCGCGGCTCGCTCGAGGGCTGAGCGCGCCGGATCATCCAGAAACCACCAACTCAAGCGAACTTCGCCGGCTGGGTGGGGATGACCGGCTTGTCCGCGAATCCGTAGCTGGTCGAGGAAGCAACCGCCGGCGCCACCGCCGCGGGGCGCAGCAGGGAATTCTTGGCGACGCTTGATTGCGACTCCCGCTTGGCCTTCAACTCGTCTTTGGCAGCGTCATAGGTGAGATCCGCGCGGCGGCGGCGGCTGTCGAAAATCGCCTGGATGTTTTCGTTTGCGTTCTTGTAGGCAACCGGCCCGATCGCCGTTTCAGTGCCTTTGCAGAGCTTTTGTTCCTCTTCGGACTGCAAGACGCCGCGGCTCACCGAGCAGCGGATCATCTCGCCTTTCATGCCCAGACGGGTCACCGTCAGCGGGCCGTACTCCAGGCCGATGGCCAAGCCCAGTTCAAAGACATTCAGGCCATCGTCGTCGAGCTTCTCGAGTGCCAGGTTGAAGCTGCTGCGCATCGCGCCTGCGCACAACGTGGCGGTGCGCAGGGTCTTATCGACATCGGTGGTCTGCGCGGTGCCTTCCGCAAGCAGCCCGTGGACGCAATCGCCGATGAACCGGACCTTGCGGCCGCCGAAATCCTGGTGCAGAACCGAATCGAGCTCGCTGCGGAGTACGTGCAGGACCTGAACGACGCCCTTCGCCGATTCGTCGTCCTTGATGGCGTTGGTGACGTAGTTGGTGAAGCCGTCGATGTCGGCGTAGAACGAGATGCCATCCTGGCGGCGAGAATTGCCCGGGGTCAGCAACTCCATATCGAGGTCACTGAACGGCGGCGTGTGCCCGTGGAATTGGAATGCGCCGATCGGGTTCTTTTCCAGGTCCTGCTGCCACTCCTTGACGATGGCATTGACCGACAGCTCGAGCTTGGCCAGTCCCTGCGAGGTCGCAACTTCGGCGGCCGTCAGCGGGGCGGTGTCCTCATTGTCCACTTCTTTCAGCCCGATCACCTTGCGGGCGGTGTTGGTCAGGAAGATTCCGACCCTGGCACCGCCGCCGGCCCGTTTGGCGGCGTGATTTGCGGGTTCACCCAGGAACAAGGGCTCCCGGTGGCCGCGGCGGCCGTTGTTGACGGCGAGGGCTTCGCCACTGTCGATGCCAATCCGGACGTCGGCCGCTGGATGATCGGCATCCACACCGGTTTTACGCAGCACGTCGATGATCAGCTGGCCGAGGGCGATCGCGCGGTGAATGCGATCGTCCTCCCGGTCATAGGGCTTGGTCACCACCGAATGCAGCCGTTGATTGTGGAAGTCGACGAAGATCGCATCGACTCGGTCCAGGATGCGGGTCACCGCGCGGTAGTGCAGATTCAGGAAGCGCAGTGCCCGCTTGTGGCAGGTCTCGCCTTCGAAATCAGTCGTCCCGAGAATGTCCGTCAGGTTGAGGATGTCGGCATACAGGTGCACGCCATGCACCCGATAAGCCTCGGTCCTGCCCAGGCTGCGCAGATCGGTATCCCGGACATACTTTTTGATTGAGATAGCCGAGCGGCTGCACTCATCGATTCGATCCGCAATGCGGCTGGCTGCGCGTTCTTCTGACCAAGTACCCATTTAAAAATCCCTTTGCATGGTTGACGGGGCCTGTATCGACGCCCCAAGGCCTTCAAATTGAGCTGTAGCTGCTGTTGCCGAATTCAAGGGGGTATCGAGAAGAAAATCCTCAAATCCCCAATATCCATCGGCAGAATTGGCATTCACGGTATTCATGATCCGTCCGCAGGCTACGCGCGATCCAGGCCGTTCCACACGGCACGAACGAGCTCGCTCACCAGGACGCCGCCGAAGCGGCGCGTTTGCGCCACCGCATTCTTGGCGGCCTCGAGAACAGCCTCTGCCGTTCCGTTGACGTCGCAGTAATACTCGGCCCAGGGCAGGTGATACAGCACGCCATTGTCGCCACGGATCGTGCGGGTGAAGCCCGCCGACTCCATGGCCTGATGCAGGGTGACGTAGTCGCCGCCTTCTGCGTTATGCAACTCGACGCGGGTGATGAATTTGCTCATTTCGAATGCCTATTGGGGAGTGCCGCCGCAGGATCTGCCATTGGCGGCGTAGAGTTCATTTCTCGCGACGCACGCCTTTGAAGGGCGCCTTGTCGACCGTTTTGACGTCCATGATGCGACCGTCGGGGCCACGCTTGGCCCAGTGGCCGGATGGCGTCTGGAACTGGCTGCGTTCACGCACAGCGCCGTTGCGGTGACCGTCACCGGTCGGGGGATTGGTCGCCACGGGTGACGCTCCTTCGGATCAAAGATCCAGGTCTGAGGAGGGGGATCAGAGATGCCGAGTACCGCGGCAGCGGGGATAGGACATGCACCCCCAAAACATGCCGAAGCGACCGTTGCGCTGTTGCATGGCTTCCCCGCAGCGGGGGCAAGAAGGGATTTCCCCGTTCATCCACTGCCGGTAATGGACGTAGGTGAGTACCGTTCGGACAGCACCGGCGAAGAGCAGGGCGAGGGCGGCATAGCCGGCGACTTGAGACAGGCCCTGAGCGAGCCCCTGCAGGATCGGCTGTGCGGCGAGGCTGCCGGGGATGGCGATACCCAGCACGATGTACAGCAGCAGCGCGCCTGCGGCGGCGGCGGCCAGGGGCGCCCAGATGCGGATCGAAACGCTGGATATCATCATTTAAATCTCGTTCAATTAAACCGTTTAACAAGAGATCAAATAAAAACCTAACCCACCCTCATGTACGTGTATTCCTTGCCGCCGGACTCCGCAGTCTCCTCGCGGCGCAGGAGGAACCCCTGCTCGAAGAGCTGTTTAAACTTCATGCTGATGTTGGCCATGCTCAAGCTCGGTGCGACGGCGGCAAACTCGGCCGTCCGCAGCTCGCGCTTGCTCAAGGCAAACTTCAGCGCCTGCTCCACTCCGGCGCTGGGCTTGAGGCCAAGCACCTTCGATTCATTGCCCACCCAGGCCATTAGCGGAACGCCTTTGCGCTGCGCTGCGGCATCGATGTTCTCCAGCACGTCCACGTCCGTCAGATCGACGATGCAGATCCCTCTCTGCGTCAGGTATCGCGCCGTCAACTCCACCAGCGTCTCCGACGCAAACGAAATGTCGATCCGGCGAACGCCTTTGAACGAGATGCGGAACATCAAGCTCTCCGGGTGCGCCTCGATGAAATTGAGGAGTCGGGCATACACCAGGCGTCCGTCAGAACGCCCCCAGCCCTCGTCCGAATCCATCTGGTCGCGTAGGGATAGCAGCACGGCCATCTCATTCATCGGGAGCATTTAATCAGCTTCAATGGGTGGCGTCAAGACGGAAGTCGAAGCTGATATGCGTTCCCCACAGCAGGGGGAGGCCGTCCGACCAGTAGGCGAGTTTGTTGTATCCCTGAACGTTCGGCTTGAGGTGAACTCGGCTATTGGGCAGCCGGACATCGAGATCGGCGTGAAACTTCATGGCCTTCTGGGCGCTGCCATGGAGGCCCAGTCCATTTTGGGGCCCGTGACGGGAGACTCCCCCATGCTGGAAGATTTCGAGTAACAGCTGGCTGTCGCTCAAGTCCACCAAGTGCGGAAACTTCGTTTTGAGGCTGCCGCGCAGGGTATGCATGATGCCGTAGCCGCTGTCGGACACGGTGACAGTCGCCTTTTTGGCACCGGGGTAGACCTGGAGCGCGGCGTATCCATCCAGTGGCGTCGCGCTATGGGAATAGATGTTGTCGATCAGTTCGGAGAAGATCGTCCAGGTCGCACCCCACAAAACATTTCGATCTTCATCACCGCGGTAGGCGCCCACCAGTGCCGCGGCCAGGGTGTTGTGAATGTTTCTCGAGGACTCGCGGTAGCCCGGGTCGATCCGGGCGATTTCGACGACCCCCGTATTCCCACCACGAAAAGTGCGGGCGCCCGAACGGAACGGCCGGAACGGTAGTACCTCTACTCCGGACAGAAGATGGTCGAAGAATCCGATGCGGTTCAGGTACCCCATCGTGCCGACCTCGCCGGCGGCGAATTCGAGTGTCACCTCGCGATTGCTCAGTACAAGCTGGTTGGCGAGCGACAGAATCCGCAGCGCCGGCGCAATCAGAAGGCTGCACTTTTCCGGAAAGAAAATATGCGTACTGGGCGAATCATGTGGGCTGGAAACGCTTGCCAACGCGCGTTCAAAATCGAAGCAGTTGACCCATCCGTTGGACAATACCATCGAGGGTTGAAGCATACCGAGGGGTTTTTGCGACCTTTTTTTGTTGAGGGCCGAGTATACCGCCCGATCGGCGCCGATTAGAAAGTGCACGTAACGACGCGCCGCAGCCCTGGACTTTCGATTATCGGCGTTCGATCTGTGCCTGCAAGAGTCCCCTCGGCCTGCTTCAGCTTCGCTGCGAGATGCCCCGTCAAGATGCCATGCGGGGGCGCCGCCCATAAGGCTGCACAGGCCTCCAGATGCGTACCGGTGATCGAAGTTAGCAAAAGGTTAGAGCGGCGCGGCACCTGACGTCGATGCGGCGGGGGACTGTGGCCGGGCCATCGTTCGTTCGGGCAGGCGCCTGGGCGCCTGAGGAAGGGATTGGTAGCGGCTGAGGTTTGGTCGCGAATTTCGTGGCGCAGTTAAGACTTTCGTCGCGTTTTTTGAGGCGCAACCTTCAGTTTTTTTGTTGGCGTCGCATTTTTTCTGGCGCAACTTGGGAGCGCCAAAAAAAACGCGACCAGACTTCTAGGTCTAGTCGCGTTTTATGTGGCGCCGATACCAAAAAATCACCTGGTCGCGTTTTTCGTGGCGCCTAGTCGCGGCTAATTTGGCGCAGGTCGCTTTTTTTGTGGCGCGTGGCGGACATTAGATGCACCGAATCAGCGGCATGCCATGCCCTCAAGGATGGCAAACCATGCGTTGCCGGACAAAGAGAGAAGC
>ERZ1034409.84-NODE-84-length-34892-cov-46.548756_pt1 | contig 34892 bp, 38 predicted proteins | sample MGYA00520610_ERZ1034409 | MGnify/ENA primary metagenome ERZ1034409 (study PRJEB33736, sample SAMEA104288480) | Azolla microphylla | place: Ecuador | collected 1982 | study: EMG produced TPA metagenomics assembly of the PRJEB19522 data set (Is there foul play in the... | reverse complement strand
AAAAAGTTATCACCAGAAAAATTTGCTTGTGAAGCTGATGCTATCAAGGGGTTATCTAAACTATTCAAACAATTCAAATATCACCAAATTAACCAGAGTAAAGTTACTCAAATCAAATCTAAGAAAAAAGATAGTTCAGGAGAGATATCCTCTGAAATATCAGCTACATTCTCCCAGAATGAAAGTAAAATTAATACAGAATTTCTGAGGGCAGGGCCTTTTATTATTGCTACAAACCTTTTGGATTCCAATGAACTTACCCATGACTCCATCTTGAGTGAATATAAAGCTCAACAGTCTTGCCAGAGAGGGTTTGCTTTTCTCAAAGACCCATTATTTTTTGCAGACAGTATTTTCCTAAAAAGTCCAGAGAGAATAGAGTCCCTGGGAATGATTATGGGTTTATGTCTGCTGGTTTATACTTTAGGGCAACGACAAATTAGAACCCCTTTGAGAGAGTCTAAATCAACAGTAAAAAATCAATTGGGCAAACCAACTGACCGCCCCACTTTACCCTGGATTTTTCCATGCTTTCAGTCTATTCATTTAGTTACACTTAACCAAGAAAAACACATCTGTTACTGGACTCAAGAGAGAGATTTCATTGTGAATCTTTTACCAGAGCATTGTTTTCCCTACTATCAATTACTTACCTAATTTTTCTCTCTATTAATTTAATTTCTATGAGAAAATAACCTAATGTCTTTGATTTATAGCTCTATTTTACTATGTCCATAATTTCTTTTTTTACTTCAATCTATGAGTCTAAGTTATGATTTATCTCTTGAATATCTTCATTTATCTGTTGACTCCTCTGGGCGGTGTTCTTTCTTATTGCTCCTTATTGAGAATAGCTTTTGATGCTATTTTTGGTGCTTTACTGTTTCTCCAATGCCTTTTTTCACTGCATATGTTTGTTTTTATGCTCCCTTGGATTTTTTCTCTCCGTAATTTCTCTCTGTGGCACTTTAGGCTGCCGAATGTGGGTTATAACCCCGACCGTGTTCAACAAGGACAAAACCCCTTACAACTTGATTCCCGCACTCCCAGAATACCAGTTGAACAGTCGATGTATATGGAAAACCGCTTCAAGATGTTAACCAAAATAAACCCAGAAACGGCTAAACAATTACTCAAAGAAGCCCAAGAGGATGTTAATACCCGTTGGCAAATGTACCAATATTTAGCCGCCAGAAAATTACAAGAAAATCACATCAAGAACCAGAACCAGAACCTATTCAAAATATCACTAAACAACCAGAAGCAAATAATAACCATAAGGGTTTAACAGCTTCTATCTAATGTCAAAATAACTGTAGGTTGCTTTAGGCTAAAGCTAACGCAACAATCACCAATCAGCAATCACCAATCATCAATCGTAAAATTTATGAACTTAACAACAATATATTTGGGTTTAGAATTAAAGTCACCTTTAGTTCCTTCAGCTTCTCCCCTCTCCCAAGAAGTTGACAACATTAAATTAATGGAAGATGCTGGTGCAAGTGCAGTAGTTATGCACTCATTATTTGAAGAACAATTGACTTTAGAAAAATACGAACTTCATCATCATCTCACTTACGGTACAGAAAGTTTCCCTGAAGCTTTAACCTACTTCCCAGAACCTACAACTTTCCGAGTCGCTCCAGAAGAATATTTAGACCATATTCGCAAAGCAAAAGAAAAAGTAGATATTCCCATTATTACCAGTCTCAATGCTTGTTCTGTAGGAGGATGGACTAATTATGCCAGTCTTATTGAACAAGCAGGAGCATCTGCCCTAGAACTCAATATTTACTATGTTCCTACAGACATAGACCTGACAAGCCACGAAATTGAAAACACATATATCATATTATATTGATATTCTGACCAGAGTTAAAGCCGCAGTCACCATTCCTGTAGGTGTAAAACTCAGTCCCTACTTTACTAATACTGCAAATATGGCCAAGCGTTTAGATTATGCTGGGGCTGATTGATGGGTTAGTCTTATTTAAGAGGTTCTATCAGCCAGATATTAATTTGGAAACCTTAGATGTTGAACCTCATGTGCTTTCAAGTACATCTCAATCTATGCGTTTACCTCTGCGTCGGATAGCGATTCTCTATGGTCATATTCAAGGTAGTCTCACCGCAACTAGCGGTATTAACAATGCCCTTGATGTGATAAAAATGTTAATGGTAGGGGCAAATGCAACCATGCTTTGTTCTGTATTATTACGGCATGGTGTTGATCATATTCGTAATTTGGAAAAAGACTTACGAGAATGGATGGAAACACACAAATATGAATCAGTCAAGCAAATGCAAGGTAGTATGAGCCAAGTCAATTGTCCTAATCCTAGTGCTTTTGAACGCGCTCAGTATATGAAAGCGTTGCAAAATTATCAACCAAGTTGGGGTAAGGTTTATACACTATGTTAGGGGACTGGGGACTGGGGAGAAAGGGAGAAGATTTTTCCCAATGACCAATTATCAATCTGCAGTCCCTAATTATGAATTACGAATTACAAGTTACTAATTACGAATTATGCACAAAGGTATCGGTATTCTGACAAGTGGTCGTGACTCTCCTGCTCTAAATTGTGCAATTCGCGCAGCAGTCAGTCATGCTAATCTTACTTACAATTGGGAAGTGGTCGGTATTCCTTATGCCACACAAGGTTTATTAGAACGGCAAACTGTTCTTTTAAGTATGCATGGTTGGGATTTACGCGGTATTGACCCTTTACTGAATATGGGAGGAACGGTTTTAGGCAGTGCCAATCAAGGGGATACCTTAGCTCATGCTGATGACATTTTAGCTAGTTATGAAGCGTTGGTTTTAGATGCTTTAATTACTGTGGGTGGTGATGGTAGTTTAAAGATTATCCAGCAATTGGGAACTTTAGGTAATTGGCATTTGGTTGGTATTCCTAAGACTATTGATAATGATGTAGCTTTTACGGAAGTCTCTATAGGTTTTGACACAGTAATTAATACTATTGTCGATGCTATTAATTGTCTCACGTTTACGGCACCAAGTCACGATTCCGTGATGATTGTGGAAGTGATGGGACCGTACTGCATGTCATTTAGCACTACACTCAGGGATTGCTGGTGGTGCAGATGTAATTTTAATTCCTGAATTTCCCTATACTATCACAGGTTGATGTGAACATCTTAGCCAATTGCGCGATCGCTGGCGGCGTAAATTTGCCATTATCGTCGTTGCTGAAGGTGCTTCCCCTTGCTCAGAAGATGTGGACAATGCAGCTAGTTGTTCTACTGCTAAATGTGGTCGTGGACAATAATAATACATCGCTGAACAAATTGCTAGTTGCAGTAATAATCAACTTGACATGACACCAGGGTTTCTGTTTTAGGACATATTCAACGTGGTGGTATTCCCTCTGCTTTAGACCCTCTCACAGCTACAGTTTTCGGTAAAACAGCAGTTAATTTAATTGCCCAAGAAAAATATGACCAGATGTTATCTTGACAAGACAGACAAGTTGTGAATGGGAAAATCCACAACGTTTTAGATCAAAGTCCGTCACTTGTTGATCCTCAAAGTTATTTAATCGAAACTGCTCAATCTTTAGGAATTTATGTAGGGAATAGTTAGGTTTTAGGGCATTGGGCATGGTAAAATTAATCAACTACTGCCTTTTACCTTTTATCCGTTCCCTGTTCCCTTATTTATGAATTACGAATTATTTGATTTAAGTTTCTTAATAACTCATTGGCAGTGTAGGGTTTGAATAAAACGGATTGCACTTCCATTTCGTCTGATTCTAGGAATACATCTTTTGTATTTAGTCCACTACAAGCAATCACTTGAACTTTTGGGTTCATTTTTTTCAAGGTGCGAATAGCGGTGATACCATCCATTTCTGGCATCATCATATCCATCAATACTGCGCTGATATTTTTTTTGTGTTGGGCATAGAGTACGATCGCTTCTACTCCATTACTAGCAGTTAGGGTTTGATAATTGTGGTTTTCTAGAATAATTGTGGCTACATCACGAATTTGAGGTTCATCATCTACTACCAAAATTAACTCTCCTTGTCCTGATGGTATTTTCGATTGATCTATATCAGGAACTTGAGGAGATTCTACAGATGGTAAGAATACCTTAAATGTACTGCCTTTACCCACTTGACTGGATACTGTTACAAAACCATTATGGCTTTTAAGAATTCCTAAAGCAGTTGACAAACCCAATCCTGTTCCACCTTTAAATTCTTTCGTGGTGAAAAATGGCTCAAAAATTCTATCTAATATTTCTTTAGTCATTCCTACACCTGTATCGGTGACAGTAATAACAATGTAATTGCCAATTTTGGATTCAATCAGCATCCGGGTGTAAGCTTCATCAATATAAATATTTTCTGTAGTAATTGTGAGAGTGCCACCTTCTGGCATAGCATCACGGGCATTAACTACCAGATTCATTAATACCTGATGTAGTTGTGTGGTGTCTCCAGAAACAGTCCACAGGTTTTCTGGAATTTGGGTGGTAAATTCGATAGATTTGGGAAATGTTTGTTTACCAATTTGAATAATTTCTGCAATCAGATGTTTCACTTGGACAATACCTCTTTCTCCTTTTAATCCCCTGGCAAAGGATAAGACTTGTTTGACTAAAGCAGCTCCACGTTGAGCATTATTTTCTATGATTGCCAATAGTTGGGGATGACGTTCTTCATCTTTGGCAAATCTACCTTTTAGTAATTGTGCTGCTCCTAAAATGGGAGTTAATATATTATTTAAGTCGTGGGCAATACCACCAGCTAAAGTACCAATGCTTTCTAATCGCTGGGTGCGGAAAAACTGTTCTTCCAGTTGTTTTTTCTCTGTAATGTCACTATCTACAATCAAGATAGATTTTGGTTGACTGTCCGCATCAAACATCAGTGTCCAACGACTTTCAACAATAATTTCTTGGCCTAATTTTGTTTTTTTACGTAGCTCACCTTGCCAAGTTCCCAATTTAACTACTGTTCTGAGTGCGCTTGATTCTTGTTGTTGTGTAGTTTTAGAACAGAAAAGATCCTTGAGGTTTTTACCCACAGCTTCATGTTTCTGCCAACCATATATTCTTTCTGCACCTTGATTCCAAAATAAGATTTTTGTCTGAAAATCTCGCACGAAAATGGCATCGGTAGCGATATCTAATAATGCTGCTTGTTCATAGAGTTGGTGCTCTGTTTCCTTGCGTTCAGATATATCTCTAGTTGTACCAATCATCCTGATGGGCTGACCTTGTTGGTTGTGGTAGACCTTTCCAGTACCCCTTAACCAGTGTAGGCTGCCGTCAGGCCAAACGACGCGATATTCTACGGCAAATTCGCCTTCTTGTTCAATAGCGCGTTTCACTGCCTGAATGCAAAATTCACGATCTTCAGGATAGAAGAAATTGAAGAATTCTTCATGGGATGATGGACATACACTACCTTTTGGCAGTCCATAAAGTGGCCCTACATTATCAGAGCAAATACATTGGTCGGTAATCAGGTTGCACTCCCATATACCCATGTTGGCATTTTCTAGGGCTAGAGTTAGTCGCGTTTCACTGTCTCGCAGAGATTCTTCAGCTAGTTTCCTGTCGGTAATGTCTTCGGTCAGACTACCATAGTAGTCAAGCTCGCCTTGTTCATTTTTAACGGGAAAGCATCTACCCCAAATCCAGCGGATTGATCCGTTCGGTTGTACGATGCGATACTCTAAATTAGCGCCTTCACCTTTTTGATGATGCTCCTCTATTTCTGCCAAAATGCGATCGCGGTCTTCTGGATGAATCGCTTCTCTCCATGATTGAGGATTTTCCCGCAGACTTTGGCAAGAGCGTCCCCAAATTTTTTCATAAGCCGGGTTAATATATAGGGTTTCCTTACTATCCTTGGAGGCCATCCAGATTAGGGTATCGCTATTTTCGGTAAAGTATCGGAATTTTTCTTCAGTCTTCTTGAGTGCAGCTTCTGTTTGCTTGTGTTCTGTGATATCTTCGGCAATGCCACCAAAGTATTGAATCTGTCCTTGTTCATTTTTGATGGTAAATCTTCTAGCCCATAGCCAGCTTATTGATCCATCAGGTCGTAGAACTCGATATTCTAGAACGGCAGATTCATTATCCTTTTGACTTTGTATTTGTGCAATGACGCGATCACGATCTTGGGGGTGAACTCCCTCTATCCAAGATTTAGGATTGTTACCCATACTTGCTCTAGAACGACCCCAAAATTTCTCATAGGCAGGGTTCACATAGAAGTTCTCTGTACAATCCACGGAAGCAATCCAAACTACTGCTTGAATGTTGTCGGCAAATTGGTGGAACTTATATTCACTCTCCCTGACTGCTGCTTCTGTTTGTTTGCGTTCTGTTATATCTTCACCAATGCCACCATAGTATTGAATCTGTCCTTGTTCATTCTTGATAGGAAAACGTCTAGACCACAACCAGCGTATTGAACCATCCAAACGGATAATACGATACTGTACGCTAATATTTTCACCCTTTTGATGCTGCTTCTCCACCTCTGCCATCATGGGCTCAAGGTCTTCTGGATGAACAGCTTCTATCCAAGATAGAGGATTTTCCCACAGACTTTCGCAAGAACGACCCCAAATTTTCTCATAAGCCGGGTTGATATAAAAGAGGGTGCTGCAATCTTGGGAACAAATCCATATAATATATGCTTCGAGATTTTCAGCAAATTGGCGAAATGTCTCCTCACTCTTGCGCAAAGCAGCTTGCGTTTCTTTACGCTCCTTGATTTCTTGTTCCAAAGCTTGATTAGCAACTATCAATTCTCTCCTGCGTTCTGCCACTCGTTGTTCGAACTCATCTGAGCTGCGACGCAGTGTTTTCCCAGCTTGTTTCTGTACACTAATATTGCATATTAACCAACACCAACCACGCCACTGACCTTGGCGATCATACACAGCCCTTAATCTAACACTGGCGGGGAAGGGCACCCCTTCTCTCGGTTGAATGTAAATTTCCCATTCTTGGAAGTGCTGAGAACGACTCAGATGGGAGAGAACATTATGGCGATCTGATTGACCAAGAAAAATTGTAATTGGCTTGCCAACTAGGTACTTTTGATGCACACAGAGTAAAGATGAAGCTGCATGATTAGCCTCTTGAATAACACCCAATTTATCAGTTACTAAAAAACCATCAGGAGTAAATTCAACTAAATCTTGGTACCGTCGGCGCTCCGATTCTGTTATCTCACGAGCAGTAGCCAGTTGTTTATTTTGTTGGCGTAATTCTTCTTTAATAATTTGCAATTCTTCTAAGGTTTGCTGAAGTTCTTCATTAATTTGTATTTCTTTGGCTATTTTTTCCTCTATCCATGTTTTCAACAAGTTATCAGTTTTGCCGCTTACTTTCTCTCGTTGCTGATAGTTTTCCGGGGACTGATTTGTGATATTTGTTAACGTTTGATTTACAGCTTCAACAACACCAACAACCTTGACCAAATCTAACTCATGTAACAAGCTAGATTCATTAATTATGCCTACTAAATTTCCCTCATCATCAACAATCGGTAAATCCTGAACACTATATTGCTGCAAAAAGTATAAAACAGTTGAAATATGATCTAAATCGGATAGTTTCAATGTAATGACTGGTTGGGTCATCACTTCAACCATTGTTGTCTTGGCTAAATCCATATTCAATGCTATTAATTTTAATACATCTGCAAGCGTGAATATTCCTAGTAACTGCCCTTGCTGTACTATTAAAATATAGCTATTTACTTTTTTCTGCTGTTTGCTGCGAAGTAATGATCTGGCAACATTGTATAAGTTGCAGCTATGATTTTCTTCCTGATTCATCAAGTTAATAGCCTCAATCACATGACTATCAGGGCTAATCGTCAAAGGGTAACGATCAATAACTTTATGTAAAGAAGGCAAATCAATTAGATGATCGTTGAATTGCATAGGTAATCGTTGATTTTAATTATCCTATTGATTGAATAAAATTTTACTTTTAGGTTTGACACTTAAGACTAATTATTTTTGGTTCTTTTAGCTTTTTTATGCAAATTGAGGATTGATTAGGACAAAACCCTTGTCCACTAAGGATTATAAAGGACTCGGCTTCTTGCGTTTTAAATAAAAAATCAACATAATCAGGCTTTCAATGATTTTGAACCAGGTTTTCTTTAGCAATCCTATCTGAGATATGAGAAAATACGGTGGTAAAAACTCTTGATTGATAAGGGTTTCAGGTATTTTCTCTCTCACGAATGATTTAGGATTGCTATATAAAAATGACCGAAGACCCTTATTTTTTCATAACTTAATTCAGTTTACTATATTTTTTGTTAAATTTTCTAAATACTTAACAAGTTAACAGACGATGATTAATCTAATACTCTAAATTTCGTATAATAGTAGTCTGATGAGATTCATAATGATTGTTACAGAGCAGCCATACTGATCTCATAAGCTATTACCTAATATACCACCCATATAAAAGGCTCCCTGAAAGGTGTAAATTTTATGCTATAGTTTACTTTGCGTATGGTACGGAGGTTATAGCATCTCGGAGATTCTTCACTATCTTTTTCAAATACTCTCTGCTATCACTAATAAAAATCTTCAGCTGTCCTTAGTATGGTGAACAAATGGATAATGATAATCGATCGCATTCTTACCTATTAAAAGTTATCTCAGTAGCAACTTACGTGAATATAGTTTAGTCATTAAATTTACATACATTTTCAGGTGAATGAACCACATTTTGCTCAAACTTCTGCTTATGTAAGCGTGATTCATCAAATTTATCAAAATGTATAGGCTTTGTTGACTCCTATTTACTTTTCTTGACAAAACCTTGATTGACTTAATTAGTATATTCAGTAAATAATATCCAAGGTGAAAGGAGAGAATAAAAGTAATCTTTTAAAATAACTATTTTTTAAATATGACCAATAAATAATTTCTTGATGGTACAAGTCCCCGGATTCATCTATGGAATCAATCCGAAATTTAAAATCCAAAATATCTTAAGAGGATATTTTAAAAGTTGTGGCGGAGGTATACAAAACTTTAGATCATCCTCAATCCTCCTGAAAAAAGAGGACTTTGAACAGGTTATTACACCCTTTTCAAGTGGATTAGGGGGGATATGAATACAATACTAGTACAGTACATAGCAGGCGTAAATAAACCAACCATTCTAAATCCCTGAAAAGCTCACACCGTATTCATTTCGAATGTTGTTGGCGCAGCCTGCTGGAAGCACTATTTTGTTAGCTTAGCTCTTCTGATAGAAGCATTTTGAATTCACGGCAGTACTAGACTTGTGCATTCATCCTCTGAGCCCCCAGATGTATCCGTGAAGTGAATCCAAAATCATCCGACAATGACTCCTGAACATTCAAAATCGGATGACAATACAAAAACATTTGTACTTGCAGACAGCTATGTTACCATATCGGAATTAGCACAAGAAGTTACCAAATAGAATATAGCAGTCCTATTTGATTTGTATGATGTTCAGAATAATTTGAATCTGAATTTTATGTAAAACTATGCTATCAAAAGGAGTTTAATTGTTTATCTCTTACGGAAGTAGAGGGATATATTTTGTTTTGAATTTTGAAGGGATTTCATTAAAAATGAATCATGCTGCTTTTATTGTTTCTCCAGGCGGTTAAATTTCTTTAAAGAATGATTATGATCCATCCTATAAAGCTGAATAGCATGAAACAGCTGATGCAACAATAAAATTACAAGCGGGTATTCGACAATTAGCTAAATCTCAAGATATTCTCTATGCCCAAAATACTTATGCGTTGCTAATTATCTTTCAGGCAATGGATGTGGCTCGGAAGGATAGCACTATCAAGCACATTATATCTGGGATCAATCTACAAGGATGTCAGCTATTTAGTTTCAAAGCACCAAGTGAAGAAGAATTAGACCATGATTACTTATGGCGGATAATGAAGGCTTTACCAGAACGGGGTGGAATCGCTATATTCAACCGTTCATATTATGAAGAATTGTTGGTGGTGTGTGTGCATCCAGAAGTTCTAGGAAAACAACAACTTCATTTTGAGGAAATTAATAAGTTTGAAAAATACTTGGTCAATAATGGAATTATCGTCCTCAAGTTTTTTCTCAATGTCTCAAAAAAGGAACAGAAAAAACGCTTTCCAGACAGAATTGAATCACCAGAAAAACATTGGAAATTTTCAGCTACTGATGTGCGGGAAAGAGGTTTTTGGGATGATTACATGACTACTTATGAAGAAGTTTTTAACCACACTAGTACAGAGTGTTCTCCTTGGTATATTATTCCTGCTGATCGCAAGTGGTTTACACGGTTGGTTCTATCAGAGATCTTTTGTACAAAATTAAAAGAATTGAATTTACAATATCCCCGCATATCTGAATATCATCGCTAGAAGCTTTTAGAAGCTAAGAAAATTTTAGAAAGTTGATAACTGATTGTCAACTTTTACCTTTACCTTTTTATCTGAAGGTTATCCTCCTTTGGAATGATATTTATTCAATAAATATTGGTAATTAATAAGAGCAACTGGTAAAAATGCTGGTAATTGTAGTTATGATTAGATAGTTCTAAAAATTAAACCACACCCAAGACCTGATATCCTCTGAGCAAACCTATGACTTCCCCAGAAAAAAACCTCGATTTTGAAAATTTACTGATGTATATCAGACAAAGCCGGGGTTTTGATTTCACAGGCTATAAAAGATCAACGTTAATGCGTCGTATATATAAGCGAATGCAGTCAGTAAATCTAGGAAGTTTTACAGATTATATAGACTATCTTCAAGTTTATCCAGCAGAATTTAATTATTTATTCAATACTATTTTGATTAATGTAACTGCCTTTTTTCGGGATGATTCTGCCTGGGAATATCTGGGAAAACAAATCATACCCAATATCATGAGATGTAAAAAAAATGGTGAGCAGATTCGCATTTGGTCTGCTGGTTGTGCTTCTGGAGAAGAGGCTTATACTCTAGCAATGCTCATAGCAGAAATATTAGGAGTAGAAGATTTTCGTCAATGGGTAAAAATTTACGCCACAGATGTGGATGAAGAAACTCTTCAGCAAGCTCGTCAAGCAGTATATTCAGCCAAAGATATCCAGTCCATACCATTGGAACTGCGGGATAAATATTTTGAATTAGTAGGGGAAAGTTATGTATTTAGGCAAGATTTACGCCGTTCTGTAATTTTTGGTCGTCATAATTTAATTCACGATGCACCAATTTCTCGGATAGATTTACTAGTGTGCCGCAATACACTCATGTATTTCAATAGTGAGGCTCAGGGACAGATATTAGCTCGTTTCCATTTTGCGCTGAATGATACGGGTTATCTCGTTTTGGGCAAAGCAGAGATGCTCTTGATGCACGCTAATTTATTTATACCTATAGAATTAAAAAACCGAATATTTACTAAAGTTTTATCAACAAATATACGTGATCGCTTATTAGTGATGGCAAATTCTACTGATGATGAACCTAGCAAACGATTTACTCAATATCTTAAACTCCGAGAGCTAGTTTTTGATACAGCCCAAATTGCGGAAATAGTCATTAATATTAATGGTTTATTAGTGATGCTAAATGAGCAAGCACGTTCTTTATTCAATTTGTCAGAAAGAGATTTAGATCGTCCTTTTCAGGATTTAGAAATTTCCTATCGACCAATAGAGTTGCGATCGCTGATTGAAAGAGCATATAAAGAGCATCGTCCCATCACTTTGACAAATGTAGAGCGATATTTATCTAACACTGAAAAGCAATATTTAGATGTAAGGATTACACCACTCCAAGATACTGATCTAAGTTTCTTAGGTGTCACCATTACTTTTCATGATGTTAGTCGTTATCTTAAACTTCAAGAAGCACTGCAACGTTATCAGCAAGATTTAGAAACTACTAATGAAGAACTGCAGTCTACCAACGAAGAATTAGAAACCACTAACGAAGAACTCCAGTCTACTAACGAAGAACTAGAAACTATTAACGAAGAACTCCAATCTACAAATCAAGAACTGGAGACAATGAATGAGGAACTTCAATCTGCAAATGAGGAACTACAAACAATTAATTATGAATTTAGTCAACGGACATTAGAACTTAACCGGACTAATATTTTTATTATTTCCATTCTCAAAAGTCTACAAACAGGAATGGTCGTAATTGATAAAAGCTTTAATATTTTAATTTGGAATCATTTATTAGAAGATTTATGGGGCTTACGCACTGAAGAAGTGATTAATAAATCTCTCTTTAGCTTAGATATTGGTTTACCTGTAGAAAAGTTGCGCTCGCCTATCCGCGACTTCCTATTTGGGAAACAACAATTTCAGGAAATGATTTTAGATGCCATTAATCGTCGGGGCAAGCCAATTAGATGTTATATTGCTATTACTCCCCTCATGGACAGAGAAATAGAAGGGGTAGTTTTGATGATGGTGGATATTGAGAAAATCAAGAGTATGATTTCCGCTCAAGAAATTGAAGCAAGACGACAGCAGCATTAAGAATAATAGAGAAGGACTATGGCTTGCACCAAGCTGCACTATCAGTATTTCAGCAGTCAGAATTAAGCTCAAATATTCTGACTGCTGAAATACTGACTCCTGACTCCTGAATTCTTACGAAATAAGTTTTTAAAATAGAGCCAAGACTGCTCAGTTAAGTGAGAAAGGAAAAAAGATCAGAAAAAACCTTTACCCTGTTCCCAAACCAAACGACAACTTCCAGGCTCTTAAAGGAGTAATATGGAAAGTAATGTTACTTATTAAATATTCATGTGGTCATTGTTGACATATTTACTCAAATTTTTGATACATTTAAAGTAGAGGCAAAAAAATTATGCTTTTGTTTCTTAATTCCTTGATGAATAAGGAGGTAACAAGCTGTGGATACTGCTATAAAATACGACATCGAAGTTATCCAGGAAGAAGCTCGTCAACTTGCTAGAAAGGGGCTTGTTAACCGACAACAGCCAATTTTTACCCTTTTTAAATATATTCCTGATCGTGAATGGGCTTATTTTGAGCATGAACTCGAAAATAACGAATATTTGCTCAGAGATAGGATTATTGACTTGCTTGCCTCGGAAAAATGGGAAGAAGATTGAAACAACACTTACAGTAAATCAGGAATTAGCAATATCGGACATCAATTCTCAATTCAAACATAAACTCTTCTCATCAATAGTTCAATCCCCCATATTAATTCTGGGGGTTTCCAATAACAACTTACTGTTTCAATTATAGGGTTCGGGTTTGATTAGTAAAATTACTTGTGAAGGCTGGGAACAGGATTCCTATATTTTGAATTATTTAAACCCACCTAAAAGTGAGTGTTTTTGAGGTTTTCTAGGTACTTTACCTAAAATAGTCTCTGACAAGGAATTCGATAAATGGCGCTTAACTACGGGCATTTCTTGCCAAGAAGTACGACAAAACCAGTAAGTTTCAGACCTGCGTATATGTTGTAAAAGCAAGTCCGAACAACAAGGAAAGTAATTCATAATGCTGATTAAATCCTATTAATAAAAGTGTTTACAGTATGTAGCCGTCAATTAACCAGTTGAGTTAAGTATAAAATAAAGTTTTTATAGCTATAACCTAGTTGATAAATGTGAGGAAGTTGTGAGAATTCTTTCGATATCAACATATACCTTATTTTTTGTAAAAATTAGATAGATACTTACTTTAAGTTGCTTCACGTTATATCCTCACAAGTTCCTCAAATTCTCTATGTATAAGAATAATTATGAAAACTGGAAGCAGAAGAACTTACTAAAAGCTTCTTCATCAAAGTAAAATATTGATATATTTTAAAGGACTCTCAAATATGCTCGAAAGACGACGCAATCAAGAAACAGATCGCCTACTCTCCAAAGAACAGGCCTTAGTCCTCCCTTTTAATGCTGTTGGGATTGCAGATATTCCTTTTGTTGGTGGCAAAAATGCTTCCTTGGGAGAGATGATTCAAGAACTTAGACCCAAAGGAGTCAAGGTTCCCACTGGATTTGCTACCACAGCGTATGCTGATAGATATTTCATCACGACAGCGGGTTTAGAAGCCAGATTAAGAAAGATTTTTGCGGGATTAGATGTTGAAGATGTTGATAATTTGCGGCAATGTAGTAAACAAGCGCGCTCGCTAATGTTGGAAATAACATTTCCCCTAGACTTGCAAGAAGTGATCGCCAGATCCTACCAAGCCCTTTGCCAAGAATACGGTTAAGATACCGACGTTGCAGTTCGTTCCAGTGCCACCGTAGAAGACCTACCCTATGCTAGTTTTGCGGGACAACAAGAAACCTATCTCAACGTTCATGGACTCAAAGGCGTACTAGAATCTTGTCATCAATGCTTTGCTTCCATTTTTACCGACCGTGCCATTTCCTACAGACAACTAAGACGTTTTGACCACCTCGAGGTCGCACTCTCAGTAGGCGTACAAAAAATGGTACGTTCTGACTTAGCTAGTTCTGGTGTCATGTTCTCCATCGACACGGAAACAGGCTTTAAAGATGCAGCACTAATTACAGCTGCTTATGGTTTAGGTGAAAACGTAGTTCAAGGTGCCGTTAACCCAGATGAATATTTAGTATTCAAACCCACCTTGAAAAAAGGATATAAACCCATTCTGCAAAAACGTCTGGGAACCAAAGAAATTAAAATGGTTTATGATCAAGGTGGGACGAAACTAAGCAAAAACGTCTCCGTTCTTCCCTCCGAACGCAGCAAATTTGCCCTCAATAAGGACGAAATTCTGCAACTTGCCAACTGGGCCTGCATCATCGAGGACCATTATTCCCAAGCCCGTAGTATGGATACACCAATGGACATTCAATGGGCAAAATATGGTATAACTGGTGAATTATTTATCATCCAAGCTAGACCAGAAACAGTACAATCTCAAAAGTTGAAAACCGTCCTTAAAAGTTATCAAATTAAGGAAAGAGCTGAAGTTCTCCTCACAGGTCGTAGTGTTGGCGAAATGATTGGCCAAGGTAAAGCCAGAGTTATTCTTGATGCGAACCAAATTAACCTCTTCCAACCAGGAGACATACTAGTTACCAACCGTACTGACCCAGACTGGGAACCAATCATGAAACGTGCTAGTGCCATTGTCACCAATGCTGGTGGTAGGACTTGTCACGCTGCAATTATCGCCAGAGAAATGGGAATCCCCGCCATTGTGGGCTGTGGAAATGCCACAACAGTTTTACAAACTGGACAAGAAATTACTGTTAGTTGTGCTGAAGGCGAAACAGGCAAAGTTTATGCAGGTTTATTAAAGTTTGAAATTCAAGAATTAACCTTAGAAAACTTGGCTCGTAACCGCACTAAAATCATGATGAATGTGGGCAACCCAGAAGAGGCATTAGGTTTAACAGCAATTCCTAATGATGGTGTAGGTTTAGCACGGATGGAATTTATTATTGCTAACCACATTAAAGCACATCCTTTAGCATTACTCCACTTTGATCAATTAGAAGACGAACTTGCTAAATATAAGATTGCCGAATTAACTGCCCAATACGAAAATAAAGCAGAGTTCTTTATTGCTCAACTAGCGTAAGATATTGGTACAATTGCCCCAGCATTCTATCCTAAACCAGTAATTGTGCGTTTGTCTGACTTCAAGAGTAATGAATATGCAAACCTCTTGGGTGGTAGACAATTTGAACCTAAAGAAGAAAACCCAATGCTTGGTTGGCGTGGTGCTTCTCGCTACTATGATCCCCATTACCGTGGAGGTTTTGCCCTAGAATGTCAAGCCATGAAACGGGTACGTGACGAAATGGGTTTAACCAAGATGATTTTGATGGTTCCCTTCTGTCGCACTCCCGAAGAAGGAAAACGGGTACTAGAAGAAATGGCGGCCAATGGCTTGTTAAAAGGCGAAAACGGGCTGGAAGTCTACGTAATGTGCGAATTACCAAGTAACGTGGTATTAGCAGACGAATTTAGTCAAGTTTTTGATGGCTTCTCCATTGGTTCTAATGACTTAACACAGTTAACTTTAGGACTAGACCGAGATTCTGAATTAGTAGCCCATCTGTTTAACGAACGCAATCAAGCTGTGAAAAGGACAATTGCCAAAGTTATCGCCACCGCAAAACAATTTAATGGCAAAATAGGTATCTGCGGTCAAGCACCCAGCGATTATCCAGAATTTGTCCGCTTCCTAGTTCAAGAAGGCATAGATTCTATCAGTTTCAACCCAGATTCTGTAATCAAAATACTGTTAGAAGTTGCCGCAGCAGAAGGTAATGGGTGATTGGTGATTGGTAAGACCTTATTAACCGCACCAACGCCGGGTAAGGTCAGGAGTTCAGGAGTCAGAAGAAGAAGGAAAAGAGAGTATTTTTCCCCTGTACCCCTGCACCCCAACCCTATACCCTTTCTTCTGACTGCAACTTTTCCAGTCGTGCTAAAACTTCTGCACTGTGAATATTGGGATTTACCTTCACAAAAGTCTCCCGTATCACCTCTTGTGGATCAATGATAAAACTATGGCGCATAGATACATAGCCAAGCCAAGAGCCATAGGCTTTACTGACTGCACCATTAATCAGCCAACAGGGGGAATTTTAATCCTTCAGAATCACAAAATTCAGCATGGGAATCAATATCATCCGCACTGACACCAATAATCTGAGTGTTTTCTTCTAGATATTTGGGTAAGTCTTGTTGAAAACGTCGCGCTTCAATAGTGCAGCCAGAGGTAAAATCTTTGGGATAAAAATATAGAACCACCCACTGACCACGCAAATCACAGAGAGCGACTTTACCATCTCCTGTGTTGGTGGGTAAGGTAAAATCCGGTGCAGGTTGGTTGATTGCAGGTAATTTACCACCCAAAGCATTAGCTGTGGGAGTGAAGTTTAACCAACTCATGAAGGTAAAACAACCGGCAAATAAAATGCTGATAAAAGTGCGAGGAGAAATCATAGTTGCAAACTGGAATGATAACTTATGTTAAGTTCTCATTCTTGTAATACAGCAAACTCGTGAAACTTGGACTTATGTCATACTGATAGCGCAGGGTGGCGTAAGCTATGCGTAATGTAGTGCAGCGTATCCCTTCGCGACACTGCGTGAAAGCGGAGCGTACCGTAGGCTCTAGTACAGTACGGCGTAAATAAACCAACCATTGCAAATTTCTGAAAAGCTCACTCTGTATACATTTTGAATTGCGTTCGCGTAGCGTCTCCGAAGGAGATATTTTGTTAGCTTAGCTCTTCTGAAAGAAGCATTTTGAATTCACAGCGGTACTAGTATCTCGGAGATTCTTCACTATCTCTTTCAGAGACGCTCCTTGAACGTTCAGAGTCACACTTTTAAACCGTTTTTAGTATAGCTACTATTCTGAATCCGGCTGAGATTGCGGTGGATGTTCTGTACTTTCGATGTATTGGCTATCTATGAGGAAAGCACCTCTTGTAAAGCGTACTCCCCAATAACCTCCAGGACGACGGTCAAGAACTATACCTTCTTCACCAATGCTGATGATATCAGGAGGGCGCAGCATGGGCATAGGATCAGCAGTTTTGATGTAGGGTGGTAAGGCGATGACGCGGACTTTACTACCAATGGGGAATTCTTGGGACATTTGCAAATATTGAGAAAGTGTCAAGATTTTTAATTTTTAACAGGGACTTGCTTTATTTTATATCTACATCTTTTGATGACAATAATAAACTTGAAGTATCTGAAGTAGTAATATTTCCCAATTGAGATCAAAAATGCCATGCCTGATGTCTTACTAAGTAGATACGACTTTTTACCTCGCTTTTATCGGCTGGCGAGTGTGAGTGTCTTTTCTAACATGATGGTTCCTTTAGCTGGTCTGGTAGATATTGCCTTTCTAGGACATTTGCAAGATATCCGTCACTTGGCTGGGGTGATTTTGGGAACTATCCTTTTTGATTATCTTTATCGGGTTTTAAAATTTATGCGGTCGAGTACCAATACTTTGACTGCTTATGCTGTGGGACTTGATGAACCTAAAGCTGTATTACTGGCTGGATTAAGAAGTGGTTTAATTGCCTTAATAGTCAGTTTATTGATTCTACTATTGCAGTATCCTATCCAGAAGTTTGGTTTTTTTCTGTTGAGTGGTTCTCCAGACATTGAAGCCTCTGGAGTTGATTATTTCTACGGACGGATTTGGGGTGCACCTGCTGTTTTACTGAACTTTGTGTTATTTGGTTGGTTTCTAGGAAGGGAAAAAAATGGTGTAGTGCTGCTGATGTCAATTGTTGGTAATGGTTCTAATGTGTTGCTGGATTACTTAATGATTGTCAAGTGGGGTTGGGAAAGTGCTGGAGCAGGTTTAGCTACAGCTTTAAGCCAGTATTTGGCGCTAATTATTGGTTTGATTGGGGTTGCTTTGAGTATTGAGTGGCAAGCGTTACCAGCCGCAGTTTCAGAAATTTTCGATTGGGTATCTCTCAAAGAGACTTTTGCACTCAAGAGTAATATTTTGATTCGATATGTATCCTTGATTTCTGCCTACTCTATTTTCACTAATCTGAGTGCGGTCATGGGAACAAATATCTTAGCAGAAAATGGTTTGTTACTCCAGATTGCTTTTTTGAGTCAGTTTGCAGTTCAAGGTGTGGGGATGACAATCCAAACACTGACTGGTAATTTTAAAAGTAAGGGAAATGGGCAACAGATGATGCCATTACTAACTGTCTCTATGCTGGCAGCTTTGGCGATAGCATTGGTTTTTGCTTTTGTATCAATTATTTTCCCTGAGCAAGTTTTTGGTCTGCTGACTAATCATCAAGAGGTAAACGATAGTATTACTATTTATACAATCTGGTTGTTACCTGTTTTAGCTATTACAGCGATCGCCTTCATTCTTGAAGGTTATTTTATTGGTTTAAAGGAAGGTACTAGCTTACGTAATGCTGTATTAATGGCTTTCTTTGTGGGTTTTATCCCCCTAGCGCTCGCAGCTTGGTATTTCCAAAGCAACCACCTATTATGGGCAACTATTGTTTCTTATATGACAACTATTATGATAGCCTTGGCGTTGAAATTACCCCAAACTTTGAATCACCAAAACTTAGAAAAGCAGAAATCTCTCGCTAATTCTTGATAACCGAAGATAGGGTTTCTGGTGTAGGGTGTAAGAAAAGATTGTTTATCCCATAACCGAGGAGGAACGGTTAAAGGGTAAAGATTCTTCTTCCCCTTTCCCCCGTTTTTAATTGCTATTACCTTGTTGACGACGCGATTTCCAATTCTGCTGCATTTGTTGGAGTTGTTGTCGTTGTGCTGGAGTCAAAACTCCTTCCATTTGTTTTCTTGATAACTCCCTAATTTCCTGGATTTGGCTTTTCTGTGCGTCAGTTAAATTCAAGGAAGTAAACATATCTTTTTTCCATTTACCTCTACCTTCACCTTGTGAACGTTGCGTTTGACGTTCTTGCATTGCAGCTTTGAACTGTTCTTTCTGTTCAGTTGTCAGAACCTTATCCATTTCCGCGCGAGTATTGCGGTGAATTCTTTGGATTTCGGTTTTCTGTGTATATGTTAGTCCCAACTTTTTCCAAGGTCCTTTTTCCGCGAATTCTTGACCTGCTTGACCTGAAGGAAAAGTTTGTTGTACTTGCGCTACCAAGGGGGTTGCTGTTAAAGTTAGAGCAAAAGCAGCAGCTATAAATAATAAGGTCTTGCCTTTCATTAATTCTCTTGTGTTGTTTCTGCTTGGATGTCACCATAATATAAATTTATCCTCTGCAACAACATGAGGAAAAAGTCACGTCTATACCCATGACTAAAGTCATGGGTATAGACGTGACCAATATAGATCAAAATAAAGGAGAGATAAATCCAAGTTAGTAATTCAGACCTTCTTGAATTTTGTTGGCGCAGCCTGCTGGAAGCACTATTTTGAATTTTCAATTGTTATGTCTCGTCCTATTCAAATTAATAATCATCCATTTCGATTTCTATTGTATTTAGAATGGATATTACTGGTTTTTTCTGTATTAATGGTAATTTTACCCTCACCATCACCCAAATTTGCTGCCAAGTTTCCAGAGTTAACTATTTGTAGTTTGGCTTTTTTTGGCTTCATGGGGTTAAGATTACCTACTAGTAATCAATTTGGGAAGATTATATATACTGCCACAGAAGTATTTTTAATACTAATTACTGGATTTCTTGGCGGGAGAACAGCGCGACTTTTTCCGTTTCTCTATTTAATCTTAGTAACTCGTAGTTGTTTAATTTTTCAACTACCAGGGCGTTTAACGGTTACTTTGTCATCATTTGTGTTATTTTTGATGACACTTAAGACTCGCTGGACGCCTAATAGATTAACACCAATAGTACAAGAAAGATTTCGATTTTTCAGTTTTAGTTTATCCGTCCTATTTGGTTTAAGTTTAGTATTTGTTTTACTCTTAATGAATGCTGTTTTGTCTGAGCGTCAGAGTCGAGAAAAACTGGGGATCGCTAACGATAAACTGCGTCAATATGCTCTAAAAATCGAAAATCAAGCTACTTTAGAAGAACGCAACCGCATTGCTAGAGAAATTCATGATTCTCTAGGACATTCTTTAACTGCTTTAAATTTACAATTAGAAACTGCTCTCAAACTATCTAAATCGGATATTCCCAGAGCCATGACCTTTTTAGCTAGGGCTAAGGAACTAGGTTCTAAGGCATTACAAGATGTGCGAAACTCTGTTTCTACTATGCGATCGCATCCTTTACAGTCACAATCTTTAGAACAAGCAATTGGTATATTAATAGAAGATTTTCAACGTGCCAATGGGATTTTACCAAGTTGTCTAGTATCCTTAGAATATGCCATACCCACGGAAATGAGTATTCCTATTTATCGCATTATTCAAGAGTCATTTACAAATATTTCCAAATATGCGCAAGCATCATTAGTACAACTAGAATTAACTACAACAGACAAAGCTGTAAAATTAATAGTTCAAGATAATGGTAGAGGGTTTGATGTTACTCAAAATACAACAGGCTTTGGTTTGCAAAGTATGCGAGATCGCACTTTAGCATTAGGAGGCGCATTTACAATTAAATCTGCTCAAAATTCTGGTTGTCAAATAATAGTTGATATTCCTTTAGCTAGGTGGAAAACATGATTAAAGTCTTACTTACAGATGACCAAAGTTTAATCCGTCAGGGTTTAAGAGCATTACTAGAATTAGAAACAGATTTAGAAATAGTTGGAGAAGCAGAAAACGGTGAAATTGCCATTCATTTAGTGAAAGAACTACAGCCAGATGTGGTTTTAATGGATATCAGAATGCCCATTATCGATGGAGTTGCAGCAACAAAAACGATTCAAACCCATTTTCCAGCTACAAAGGTATTAGTATTGACAACATTTGATGATGATCTATATATCAAAGCTGCATTACAAAATGGTGCAATGGGTTATTTACTCAAAGATACACCTTCAGAAGAATTAGCAGTTGCTATTCGTGCTGTTGATAAAGGATTTTCCCAACTCAGTCCAGAAATTGTTAAAAAACTTTTAACTCAATTTCCAACCACAGCACCCGACCCTGTAAAATCCATACCACCAAGTTTAGTCGAACTCACACCCAGAGAAAAACAGGTTTTACAGTTAATTGCTAACGGTGCCAGCAACCGAGAAATTGCTCATACACTCTACATTTCTGAAGGAACAGTCAAAAATCATGTTACTAACATTTTAAGTAGACTTAATTTGCGCGATCGCACCCAAGCCGCTATTCTTGCTAATACATTTTTATCATATTTACAACAGTAGACCTCTTGCAGAATTAATTTTATCTTATAATTAATGGGGATTTGTCTTTGTTTTAGCTAAAAGTTAGAGTTACAGGGTTATGTTTAAATTAGGGAGCCTAAAGAAAGAACACCAAAAATACATCAAATCTAAAACTCTCTATCATACCACATAAACAATTTTGCAATAGGTCTAGTAAATATCAAATTTCGATTTTGGATGTTGAGAAGCCTCAGTCAAAGGATTTTCGATTGACTCCACAAAGAATAAATCCGGAGGCTTGTAGCATCGAGAAACGAATGGTTATTAATGAAACACTAACTAATCACTCAGGAGTAAGGTTCAAAGACAACTCATGCATTCTGTATCTTAATTATGTCAGGTTCATCACAATATATTGCTAAAAACATATTTTTTTATTTCATTTCTATGAAATGTTATTTAGCATTAGCGAAAAATATTGACATTTATTAATATAAATAAATACTTTTTAACAGTAAGAAAATAGATTGTTTTCAATTCGCAATCTATAAATGAGTATATGCTCATGTTAACTTAACTTATCTACAAGATAATTAATATCAAATTCAGTAAGTTTACGGTGTGATATTAATTCTGACTACTTGATAATTAAATCAATAGCAAATGAGGACAAAAGCATCCATTGAAACAGTGTTGTTATTGCTAAAACAAAAATTGGGTAACATCACTGGAAATGGTAATTAATTTTTCCCCCCCGCTTAGATAAATCAGACCTAACTATTGGGTGACTAGTACCGCCGTGAATTCAAAACACAAAATTCAGATAAAAATTTATCCACTAACATATATTTACTGCTGTAATGGTTTAGCACTACTCAACTGCTAATGACTCTGACCGCTGTTCTGAATTTATTACTTACTCTCACATTTAAACCACAGGAAAATAATCATTATGGCAATTAACACAGAAAGACTGGGCATGATTTTGCAAAACTTTCTCGCTGCTACAAACAGATGTTGAAGGATCGGTACTCGTTACTCCAGATGGTTTGCCTTTAGCAGCAAGTTTACCTGGTGGGATGGACGAAGAACGGGTCTCAGCAATGTCAGCATCCATGCTGTATTTAGGTGAAAGAATTGGTATTAAGTTAGCCAGAGCTACAGTTGACCGCATCTTTTTAGAAGGGAAAAAAGGCTTTGGCATATTAACTGGTTGTGGTGAAGATGCAGTATTCCTAGTTTGGTCTAGTGAATCCGCCAAACAGGGAGTATTAATGCTAGAACTCAAACGAGTTCTCCAAGAACTAAAACTAGTTTTGAACTAAATGATCCAAATCAAAGGTGACTCAATTGTAAGTTCCATTGTATACAAATCCTAGTTAATCTAGGGATTTGTATACAATGGAACGACGTGAAAAAACAAAAGTATGTAACAAAATGTAAATTAGCCTGAAAACCTCTTCACTCTTGCCTTGTCATAACGACAATTTTTAACACCCACTTAGCTTACTCACTAAAAACAAACTATCAAAGACATTTAGGAGCTTTCTGAAAATAGTGAAGAATCAATCATTAATTTGTTTATTTAAGGAGTAAATAAACATGGAGACTATGAGGTTAATTGTCACGGTGTCAGTAGGTGCGGGTAAATCCACTTTTATTCGTTCCGTTAGTGAAATCGAAGTTGTAGATACAGATACACGTGCCTCTGATGAAACAGCATTACTCAAACAAAGGTCTAACACACACCGATTGTCGCGGTGCATGGTCAGAGGAAGATGTATACCTTGCCATTGGATACGTGAATGAAGACGAAAGACCTCCTATGGTTAGAGTCAATCCCAACCAAGGAGATTCTGTCGCAGAAGCTGTTATTGCCCTAGTACAGCACTTAATGGAGAGTTGTCCAGTTTAATATATCTGATAGGTATTAATTTTTTAGGACTATTTCCTAAAACAAATTGGATTTTTTAGAAGTTACATTTCGGGAAAAAATTATTCTGAATTAGTTCAATATTTACATAAATATTTATTTTGAATCAGGAGATAAATTATGAGTATTACTGGTAACTTTGTAGGTTTCTCCTTACCTGAATTACTCCAATTTTTAGATCAAGGCAAAAAAATAGGAATAGTTAGCATTGAATTTTTAGCTGAAGAAAATGATAACAAGAAAAAGCAAGTTTATTATATCTGGCTACATCAATGTCGTGTAGTCAGTGCTGCTGATAGTTTAGACCAACAAGGCTTAATATTAATAATTACTCAAAGAGGGTGGATCAGTGAGCGAGTAATTTCTAGAGTCACTCAAATTTCTTCTTGCTTCATTAATTCACCATTGGGATTATGCTTAAAAGCTCAAGGATTAGTGCAACCAGAACAACTAAGACTGCTATTTAATAGCCAAGTTTTGCGACCAGTATGTGCCTGACTCCAAGTCAAGGATGCTCTATTTAGATTTGAACCGACATCAACATTGCGTTTAGGGGAAATGACAGGTCTGAGTATGTCTGCAACTGAAGAATCTCTTTCTACTTCCACTCCCACACTTACTTTTCCAGAACCAGTACAGGAAACTTTACCTGCAATCAAAGCAACTGAAAAGCCCGCAGAAAAGCCCACTGTTAGTCAATCGTTCCTCAAAGATTTAGTTGGTTTTCTCCGCACTAAAGCAGCTTAATTTAAAAAGCTAATTTTGGTGTTTAACAGGGAACAGTAAACAGTAAACAATCAACAAACATTAAACAATACAAAAGGATCAGTTATGACTGTAGGGCCTAACGCTTTTATGACAACGCTCGCAAGAAGAGTAGGTTTAACTTCTGAAGATAAATCTATTCTGAAATCCAACGCAGCTTGGGGACTAGAAAATGCACCAACAATGGCTGAGCACTTCTATTTTAGGACGTGATGAAGAAATGAATGCCATTCTAAATAAAACCGAAGGACGAATTCATCGCCTACATGAAACATTTATTCAATGGTTTCATCAAATGTTGACATGTATAGATTATTGGGGCAAAACCTATGCTGATTATCGTTGGCATATAGGACTTTTCCATGTCAAAATTGGCATTGCTCGTCAGCACGTAGTTCCAGCTATGGCAGTGGTGGTTCATGAAGTTGGTAAAGAATTAAAAGCTGATGGAAAACCAGAAGAATTAAAAGAAGTATTGGGTAGAATTTGTATGATTGATTTAGCTTTTATTAAGCAAGCTTATGTAGAAGTCTCATCATCTGCGGTACTTAGAGAAACTGGCTAGTCAGAAGCCTTATTCAAACGTCTTATTACTACTGGCGTATCTAGTATGTAATACCAAGTTGCGTTCAAATATATTAGTTTTAGTAAGCAGGGGTGCAGAGGATAAACATTCTTACCCCATACCCTACGCAAGCCCTGGATATATTTCTGGGACTTTATTTTATGGGAACAATTGTAGATATTCCTTTCTTAAAACTCCTTTTGTTACCTTTATACTTCTAAATGATTTAGCGATAACTTCTTCATAAAATATATTAATTTGTGCTTGATTAATAGAAATTAAATCTGTAATTGAGGCACCATCAACAATTTCTGATATCTCCGTGCATACACAAGCCGTAGCACACATGGGACAAGGTTTACTAGTGGTATATATAGAATAACCATCTAAAGAAGGGTTTTTGAGTTTAGTGGTTAAATTGCCAATGACATTAATTTCTGCATGGGCAAAAGGATCGCTATCTTGGTTTAAGGATCGCTATCTTGGTTTACAGTATTATAAGTTGCTGCAACTACTTGATTATCTTATTTAACTATGACAGTGCCATAAGCAGTATCTCATTTTTTTGCTTGTTCTATAGCTAGATGCATAAAATATTCTTGGTTTATCTTCACACAATAGTTTATTTAGCACAATAATCTCCAATAATTACGATAAAAGCGTATTTTGGCTGTTATGGTGTGAATGAGTTAATTCATGTTTAGTTGTATGATGTTACTCAACCGAGCAAAAATAGAATTCTATTTGATAGACCTCGAAACACCAGTAGGTAAAGCAATTGATTTAACAATTGCTGCCTTGGTTTTAGTTTCATCAGGAATTTTTGTGGCTGAAACATATAATATTGCTGAAGATGCTCATTTAGAATTAATAACTTTAGATAATTGTGTTTTAATAATTTCTGCTGGCGGATATTTACTGCAGTTATGGAGTGGAGAAAATAAAACTAAGTATATTTTACGTTTTTATTAAATCATTGACTTAGTACCTATATTGCCCTCTTTTATTGGGTTTGTAGATATGAGGTTTATACGCTTCTTACGATGGTTTAGAATTTCACGATTAATTCTATTAATAGAAAATTTCTATTTGCCAGTATCAGCAGCGAAGATGCCGTAATTTTTGCACGAATATTATTTACTTTATTTGCAATTATTTTTGTTTATTCTGGCTTAATTTATCAAGTTGAACATCCAGTTAATTCGGACAATTTTGCTAACTTTTTAGATGGATTTTACTTTTCAGTTGTGACAATGACAACTGTAGGAATTGGTGATGTGATGCCAATTTCTAAATTAGGCCGTTTGCTCACAGTTTTAATGATTTTAACAGGAGTACCCCTGATTCCTTAGCAAGTGGGGGATTTAATTAAGCAGTTGGTGAAGAATGCGAATCACTTGGAGACAGTTTGTTCTGGTTGTGGTTTGGCTCTTCATGATACAAATGCGGAATTTTGTAAAAGGTGCAGTACCAAGTTACCTCTGAACAAGATGGAATAAATGTTAGAGGTTATTTTCAAAGTCTCTAATGTTTCAAATATTTTCAGATCGCGTTTAAGTTGCAAAGGAATAGCTTACAGACGACAACTTGAACAAACATTCTCGCAGCTAAAGCAGAAAATTAAGCAAATATCCTTTGACACTCCTTCTACCTTCGACTACAGCTTAGTAGTAGCACTCTTTGGCATTCCTGCACTTGCTGGTAGTTCTTATGACTCATTAGATAAAGCATTCTTTCCCCGAACATACTCTCAAGTAAGTAGTAGTTCTTGCAGTCGTAGTAGTTCTTGCAGCAGTGGTAGTTCCTGTGGTGGTGGAGATTAGAAACAATGCTATCTCATTTACCAAAATGAGGTGTGGGGCTAGGTTTTCGTCAACCATTCAAAAGCGATTTACTTCTTAATCGTCAAGAGGTTGATGTTTTGGAAATTGTGGACTAACATTATCTAGATGCACCACCAAAGAAACAGGAGGAATTACAATTACTCGCGGCAGATTTTTCTATTATTCCCCATGCCATTCATTTATCATTAGGCGTTGGTATAAACTAAATTGTTGATGTAAGCAAAACTGAGTCTATCACCTTCAACATCAATACTTGTTTTGTAGCGAACTTCCCCATCACGAAAGTCTAGTTCAAAGTTACCAATAATCATGTCATAATTTGCCATTGCAATAAACTCTGCTATTGCTTGTCGTTAAGATTTTGGGGCTGTCACAGGATAAACCGAGTAAAATACAAATTGCTGCTGTTGTTCTCTGGCTTTACCACAGCAATTCTATCTAGGATTTTTACCTTGATAAGTTATATATAAAACTTGCTCTTCTGCAAACTGACTGAAAAGCCAACCATTGTTTTTAAAGAAGTTGACTATACCCGAAAAAATAGTTTCGCTAGTGGTAACTTCATCTGTTATTTCAAATATATCTTCAGCTAAATTTTCCAGATCATTGTTTATTTCCTCCAGAGCTTCGGAAATCATGGTTTGAGGCATTTACGAAATATTCTTAGCCAATTCTTCAGAAGAATTAGTCATTCCTTCTGGCGAAGGACAGGGCGCTACCTTTATTGTCAAATTACCCATCATCAGTACCCCTGTAACAGAAAACCAACTTCATCCTGCTTCATCACAGGTAATAACCTTGGCAGGAACTCAAATTCTGGTAGTAGATGATGAGGCAGATTCCCGCCAATATGTGGTATTTGTCGCATTTGTCCTAGAGCAACATGGTGCTAAAGTCACTACTGCGGCATCAGCCACTGAAGCTATACAACTTTTTACTCAACTCAAACCAGATGTATTAATTAGCAATATTGGTATGCCTGATCTTGACGGCTATACTCTATTACAACAGATAAAAGCATCGAATTTAAAGCTGACAATTGCTGCTATTGCCCTCACTGCTTACGCCAGTGAACACAACAAAAAACAAGCTTACCGCGCTGGATTTCAACGTTATATTGCCAAACCCATCGAGTGAGACAAACTGCTAATAGTTGTTGCCAACCTCATCCAGGAAATCAAATATTCGCCTTAGTTGGTGATGGAATCGAGTACACACTCAGTACAAGGATAATGCTGATTAAGGAATCAACATCCGCTGGCTTCACCAAGCAAAAATTTACACCTTGTTGGTAAGCCAATACAATATCTTCATCTAAAGCAGTACCAGTCAAGATCACTATAGGTAGATGTTGAAATTGGAGTTGTGCCTGTACCGATTGCACAAGCTGGATCCCTGACTTTCTAGGTAGCCTTCAATCTCTCAAAAGTAGGCTGGGCAGAGGATTAGTAAATCGATCTTCATAGGGAATCTGCCCCAGTAAATAGCGAACAGCATCTTCCATTGTGGTGACGACCCACAATTTGGGCAGTTTCTCCAACTTAGAACGCTGTAGGGCCCGTTTGAGAAGTAGTACATAGGGAGGGTCATCCTCAACATATAAGACAGTTTTGGAATTAACATCTTCCATCTGTAAGAACCTTAATTGAGCAAAAACAGGGTGTGGGGCAGGGGAAGATGGGGGCTTAACTAGTACAGTACGGTATAAATAAACCAACCATTCCAAATCGCTGAAAAGCCCACGCCGTATACATTTTGAATTTTGTTAGCGCAGCCTGCTGGAAGCACTATTTTGTTAGCGTAGCCCTTCTGAAAGAAGCATTTTAAATTCACGGCGGTACTAGTAAATTTATGAATAAAGCCAGAAAAACCTATGTTCTCAAGCTTTATGTAGCAGGGAACACACCCAACTCTGTGCGAGCATTAAGCACACTTAAAAACATCCTAGAACAGGAGTTTCAAGGAGTATATGCCCTAAAAGTAATCGACGTTCTCAAAAATCCACAATTAGCGGAAGAAGACAAAATACTAGCCACACCGACATTATCCAAGATTTTGCCACCCCCAGTTCGCAAAATCATCGGCGATCTTTCAGATAGAGAAAGAGTTTTGATAGGATTAGACTTACTTTATGAAGAATTGAGTGAAGAAGACTGGGAATAGTTAAGATATTAATTCATAAAATTCCTAAAAACTGAGTACCCAAGTAATTTAAAAAGCCGGGTTAAATACCCATATTTGATCAGCAATGAGTGACAAAGCGCAACAAGAGCAAAAAAATCCACCAATTGGGGGTGTAGAGAAAATCCGCACAATGATCGAGGGCTTTGACGATATTAGTCATGGCGGTTTACCAGTCGGGAGAACAACCTTAGTCAGCGGTACTTCTGGTACAGGTAAAACCTTATTATCCCTACAATTTTTGTATAATGGCATCACTTACTTTGATGAACCAGGAGTATTTGTTACCTTTGAAGAATCACCAAGCGACATTATTAAAAATGCCCATATTTTTGGGTGGAATTTGCAAAAACTGATTGAAGAAGGAAAGTTATTTATTCTCGATGCATCTCCCGATCCTGAAGGTCAAGATATTGTCGGCAACTTTGACCTATCAGCCTTAATTGAACGCTTACAGTATGCCATTCGCAAATACAAAGCTCATCGGGTTTCCATTGATTCAATCACAGCAGTATTCCAACAATATGAAGCAGTGGGAGTAGTGCGACGAGAAATATTTCGCCTAGTAGCACGTCTCAAACAATTATATGTCACTACTATCATTACCACAGAACGTGGAGAAGAATATGGACCTGTAGCTTCTTTTGGAGTAGAAGAATTTGTTTCCGACAATGTAGTCATTGTTCGCAACGTTTTAGAAGGAGAACGCCGACGACGGACAATTGAAATTCTCAAATTACGTGGAACAACTCACATGAAAGGTGAATATCCATTCACCATTACTAATGCAGGAGTTAACATTTTCCCATTAGGAGCAATGCGGCTAACACAAAGGTCTTCAAATGTCCGCGTATCTTCGGGAGTCAAAACTCTAGATGAAATGTGTGGTGGTGGTTTCTTTAAAGATTCGATTATTTTAGCCACAGGAGCCACAGGTACTGGTAAGACTCTGTTAGTCAGTAAATTTATTCAAGATGGCTGTGTGAGCGGTGAGAGAGCAATTTTATTTGCTTATGAAGAATCCCGCGCTCAACTGTCTCGAAATGCCTATTCTTGGGGAATTGATTTTGAAGAATTAGAACACCAAGGCTTATTAAAAATAATTTGTACCTATCCCGAATCAACTGGGTTAGAAGACCACTTGCAAATTATTAAATCAGAAATTGCTGATTTTAAGCCAGCTAGAATTGCCATTGATTCCCTCTCAGCCCTGGCTAGAGGCGTAAGCAATAATGCTTTTCGTCAGTTTGTAATTGGTGTTACAGGCTATGCCAAACAAGAAGAGATAACAGGGTTCTTTACGAACACAAGCGACCAATTTATGGGGTCACATTCAATCACTGATTCTCATATTTCCACGATTACTGATACAATTCTCATGTTGCAGTATGTGGAAATACATGGTGAAATGTCACGGGCAATCAACGTATTCAAGATGAGGGGTTCGTGGCACGATAAGGGGATTAGGGAGTACAATATTACGGCTGATGGGCCGAATATCAAAGATTCATTCCGTAATTATGAACGAATTGTTAGTGGAGCGCCTACCCGCGTTATCATGGACGAAAAGGCGGAACTTTCTCGCATTGTCAAACGTTTTGAAGAGAAGTAGATTTCTGATTTTTAAATTCGGTATAGTAGTATATTATTTGCTTCATTTAGTATCGTGCTATATTCTATGTGAAGACAAGTTTTCTGCCGCTACATAGATTGATTTTCGTGTGAGGGGATGCGGTGAAAGGACAGCACTTATTTCATAGTTTCTTGCCTGGTGTAACAGCAGCAGTATTAACGACTCAATCGGCTTGGGCTAATACCCATAAAGTTGGTGAGGTCAAAGTGGTGTCTTCTCCTAGTCTCTTGACTGCAACCAATGGGAAACCCTCAGTTGTGGACGACATCAACAGACAGCAGCGCAATACCGCAGTTGATAATTCTCCAGCTTTAGTAGCTACTCTGGATTTTAGTAACCTGAGTGTGACGTCTGTGGCTAGTCACGATGTTAGAGAAGCCTCTTTGGTTCATAATGGCAGCGTGACAAAAGAAAACAGCCCGAAAACACTTTTGCCAAATGCAGTGACTAGTGCAAAATTAGCACAGTTACGGGAAGCGGAAAAATGTTTACAGGCAAAGCAAAAAAGCCAAGCTGCTATGCTTCTGGCTTTAAAGGCTTGTTCACAAAAAAATGGGGCGACCAAGAAGGTGGCTCAAGTTACTAATCCTGGTGATTCACAAACGCCTAATACTTCAGAGCCATCTGTTCCAAACGTAGAAACTGCCACACCTGCACCGACAGACTCTAAAGGGTCACCTCTGGAAAACCTGAATTCTAATCCTAATCCTCTGCTATTTCCCACAAAACCAGAGGAAGTCAGGCTTCAGAAAAATCAGCCCATTACTTTGGCCGAGGCGCTGGAACTGGCAAAGCAGAATAACAACGAATTACAAGTGTCGATATTGCAGTTAGAGCGCAGTAAATCTGCTCTCCGAGAAGCCCAGGCTGCCTTGTTGCCTACTTTGGGGGTGAATGGTAATGTCACTAATAGCCGTAGTTCTAGCAACACACTGCAAGCTAAACAGCAAGAGAGGTTAAATCCTCTGTCACCTGATGCTGAATCGAATACTAGCTTTGGTAGTCAAGCAGAACTTACGTATAATCTTTATACCTCTGGGAGACGAAATGCAGCAATTACAGAGGCTGAGGAACAGGTACGATTTCAGGAATTAGATGTAGAAAGACAATCTGAAGAAATGCGCCTGAATGTTGCCACAGATTACTATAATTTGCAACAGGCAGATGAAAATGTACGTATTTCTCAGTCGGCGGTACAGAATTCTGAGGCTAGTTTGCGAGATGCACAGGCTTTGGAAAGGGCTGGAGTGGGTACAAGATTTGATATGTTGCGATCGCAGGTGAATTTAGCCAATGCCGAACAAGAGTTAACTGATGCTCGTTCTCAGCAAGCCATCGCTCAGCGGCGGTTAGCTACTCGCCTAAATCTGCCACAGTCGATAAATATCACTGCTGCTGACCCTGTGCAGTTAGCTGGTCTTTGGGAACGTGGTTTAGAAGATAGCATTGTCTTAGCTTATCAAAACCGCCCCGAACTACAACAGCAGTTGGCACAGCGGAATATTAGCGAACAACAAAGAAGACAAGCTCTAGCATCTTTAGGACCGCAAATTAGTTTAGTTGCCAGCTATGACCTGCTAGATGTGTTTAATGATAGTATCAACGTTAGCGATGGTTATTCTGTGGGAGTGCGAGCCACCCTGAATTTATATGATGGTGGTGCAGCAAAAGCAAGAGCAGCCCAGGCTAAAACTAATATTGCAATCGCTGAAACTAATTTTGCAGAACAACGTAACCAAATCCGTTTTCAAGTAGAACAGGCTTATTCTACCCAGATCGCTAACTTGGAAAACGTCCAAACTTCCAACGCGGCTCTAGAGCAAGCCAAAGAGTCCCTACGGTTAGCTCGTTTGCGATTCCAAGCTGGTGTAGGTACTCAAACAGATGTGATTAACGCGGAAAATGAACTTACCAGATCCGAAGGTAATCGCGTTCGCGCCATCTTGAACTACAACCGTGCTTTAACCGAGTTACAACGCTATGTAACATCTAGGGCTTTTAAGAAGTAAATCAACTTTTTAAAAGAGCCAAAAGCCTCATTTAGCAGTGTAATTACTAGCAAATGAGGCTTTTATAAGTTATCAGTTAAATAACTAAATTTTCAATGCCCAATGACTAAAATCACATCCAAAGAAATTGCCCAGTTTCGCTCTCAACTAGCAGATGATCTTCAAGCAATGGAAGCATTAGACTTGATTGAGGATTGTGATGGAGACTTAGAAGATGCAGCTATGACCCTTGCTATCAAAGCTGGACAAGAACCAGGACGAACAAATTCTGAGTGGTTAGACGCTTTAGCAAAAAAATGGCGTGCAGTCCTGTGTGAACAAGAATATCGGGAAGATTTGCTCAATGACTCAGTTGCTGGCATGATGTCACACCTGAAAAGTATCCCAGAGTTTCCCAATATTTTGGTAACCCCAGTTTTAATATATGTCCTCAAGCAAGGCGTGAATAATTTTTGTGAGCCTTTGGATTCTTTAAAATAATATTTAGTGCTGACTGTGGGGTGGAGCTAGTAGCACAAGGCGAAAGTCAAAAGTCAAAAGTCAGAAATATTATGGAGTAGGCTTTTTCTCTATTTTAAATAGTTGCTCTATTGATGTGATGCCGTAGTATACTACTGCTGATACCCTGTTAATTAAGGACAATTTTTTCGAGATAACAATTTTTAGATCAATGAATTACCTTGTTGCCGTATTATCCGATCGCATCCAAGCTGAAGCTGCTTACTTAGACCTAGAAAAAGTAGGTATAAATAGCTCTATCCTGGGTAGAGGATACAAAACCGCTGATGAGTTTGGTTTGATTGATCCCAAGGAAGAAGCTAAAAAACAAGCACGATTGATGGCATTCTGGCTGCTACCATTTGGCTTTTTTGCTGGTTTTACCTTCAGTTTCATCACTGGCTTAGATACGTTTGCCTGGGCTGGAGAAATTGGCAATCATGTAATTGGCGGGCTACTTGGTGCTGGTAGCGGCGCTATGGGTAGCGTATTTGTTGGTGGTGGTGTAGGTTTAGTTTCAGGTGGTGGAGATGCTTTACCCTACCGCAATCGCTTGGATGCTGGAAAATACATAATTGTCGTTCAGGGTTCAGAAACTCTGACTCGCCAAGCTACTCGCATATTACGCCAGTTTGACCCAGAAAATATCCAAGGTTATGCAGAAATAAACTAATTCGTAATTCGTAATTCTTAATTATTCAATTACTAGCGAGTCCCCAGTCCCCAGTCCCCATGTTACCCAGAAAAGAACTTTTAAGAGGTGTTGAAAATCGTGATAGTATAGCTCGGGTGATTGACCAGGCAGAGCGAGCTATAAAGACCTGGGAAGTGGTTTTAACTGATTTTTTGTCTCCGCCAGAGTTAGCAGAAATTCAACGGGTTTTTAGTCGATTAACAGATGTGCATTTGGTAGCTTGGGGTGGATATCCTCAAGCTGAACGTCAAAGAGTGACGATCGCACGTTCTGAATTACCCTTAGATCAATCTCAAGTTGCAATCACCGCTTTAGAAATTGTCGGTAACTTTCTGTTTGATACTGCAACTCACCGCGATTTTTTAGGGGCGATCTTGGGGACGGGAATTGTTCGAGAAAAGACTGGAGATATTATGGTTTTGGGAGAAAGGGGAGCGCAAGTAATTGTAGTCCCGGAACTAACAGAATTTTTGGAGATGAGTTTGAAACAGGTGCGTTCTGTTCCAGTAAAAACTCAACCCATTGATATCAATGAGTTAAAAATCCGCGAACCGAAAAAGAAAGAATTGACGACTGTAGAAGCTTCTTTAAGATTAGATGCGATCGCATCAGCTGGTTTTGGCATGTCTCGTAGCAAAATGGTTGATTTAATCGACTCCGGTGATGTGCGTGTGAATTGGAAAGAAATCACTCAAGCTAGTTCCCAACTGAAAACCGGAGACTTAATTGCCATTCCCGGTAAAGGACGTTTAGAAGTTGGTGAAATTGCCGTTACTAAAAAAGACCGTTACCGCATGCAATTAACTAGATATATGTAGGTGACTGGGGACTGGGGACTGGGTAGTAATTGATAATGTAAGGGCTGAGGTGGTGGGGTATTGACAAGTGTGATAGGTGAGGCAGAATATAGCAGTTATGGAAAAGAAGCTGCCACCAAAACTAGACCCAGAGATATTGAAGCAGTTGGGAACAGAGCAACTGGTAGAAATCATTATTGACCAG